>RCUE01000182.1_pt1 | contig 22596 bp, 11 predicted proteins | sample 2166111 | NCBI WGS metagenome assembly RCUE01 (sample SAMN09930795, study PRJNA488358) | compost metagenome | feature: garden; material: soil; isolation source: compost soil in phenylacetonitrile-enriched culture | place: Germany: Experimental Botanical Garden Goettingen | collected 2016-01-27 | reverse complement strand
TCATTTCTTTTCCTCCAGTCGAGTAACCAATCTGTGGTATTTTATTGTAGAGCAAAAAGTAGCTATATACTTATTTTAAAGAAATTTTCAGTCAAAAAACAAGCTCTGATGTCATTTCTTTTTCTCCAGTTAAATACCCAACCTAATGTAATATCGGAATTATAGTTTATCCTCTGTAGTCTTCATTCTCTTCATCCAACTGCCTATCCAGAAATCACTTCTAAGTGGCACATATACCTTTTTTAGCATTGGCTCATAAGAAAGATTCCCATCTTTAAAAAAGTTAATAGGAGAAGGAGATGAAGTGGAGCATGGTACACGGTATGTTAGCGGATTACCCGCGGGAGAAAACGATTCATCAACTGTTCGAAGAGCAGGTTGAGCGCACACCGGATCACATAGCAGTTGTATTTGGGGACAAGCACTTGACGTATGCTGATCTGAACAAACAGGCTAATCAACTAGCACATGTTTTGCGGGCTAAAGGTTTAGATCAAGACGAGGCTGTCGGAATGATGGTCGAATGTTCATTGGAAATGATCATCGGAATTTTCGGGATTTTAAAAGCTGGGGGAGCGTATGTGCCGATTGATCCTGAATACCCGAGGGAACGTATACGCTATATGCTGACGGATTCTGGTGCAAATCTCCTGCTGACCCGGCTTCCAATCCACCAGCAAACAGAACTCGCCAGTGTTGTACTGGATTTGATGGACAAGCGGAACTATGGGAAAGAAACAGGGAATCTCTCATCTAAGCAAGGTTCCGACACCCTTGCTTGCATTATGTATACGTCTGGCTCTACAGGCGTACCTAAGGGCACCCTGACGATGCACTACAATATTACACGTGTTGTTAAAAAGCCGAATTACATCCAATTCTCGACAAAAGATAGGATATTACAAGTGGCCAGTTTTTCGTTCGATGGTTCTACATTTGGTATTTATGGAGCTTTGCTTAACGGAGGCACTCTCGTTTTGAACTCACAAGATCAAACCATGAATGCACGTGAGCTATCAAGCGTCCTACGGACACAAAAGATCACGAAATGCTTCGTCACGACAGCACTTTTTAATGCATTGGTGGATGTGGATCCCGATTGCTTTGCAACAATTAAAACCTTGCTATTCGGTGGTGAGAAGGTTTCAGTCAGCCATGTGCGTAGAGCGTTTGCCCGTCTAGGTCCGGGCCGCTTAATTCATGTCTATGGACCGACGGAGAGCACGGTATTTTCTACTTATTATCATATCGATCATTTGGACGAAAATGCAAATACCGTACCGATCGGCAAACCCATCAGCAACACGAAGGTTTACATCTTGGATCAAGAGCAGCATCCTCTGCCACAGGGAGTTGCAGGTGAACTGTACATCGCTGGCGATGGATTAGTTAAAGGTTATTTGAATCGTCCAGAGCTGACAGAAGAGAGGTTTATTCAGTCTTCATGGGTACCTGGAGGCAGGTTGTATCGAACCGGAGATTTGGTGCAAGAGCAAGCGGACGGAAACATCGAATATATCAGCCGGATCGACGATCAAGTGAAAATACGGGGTTATCGAATTGAGCCTGGGGAAATAGAGTCGCATTTATTAAAAGTAGATGATATACAACAAGCGGCAGTTATTGCCCGTGAAAAGGAGGCCGGTCAAAAGCAACTGGAAGCATACTTTACGGCGACCAAAAAACTGACAGCAGATGAAATTAAAACGGCTCTCTCTATAAAGCTGCCGAATTACATGATTCCATCTTTTTATATACAACTAGAACAAATGCCATTGACACTGAATGGTAAGCTGGACCGCAAGGCACTGTTGGCCCTTGAAGAGAATATGCATGGTGGAGCAGAATATGTGTCTCCTAAGCCAGGACTGGAAACGAAGCTGATGGACATCTGGCAGGATGTATTGGGTGTGCAGCAGTTCAGTGTTTTAGATAGCTTCTTCGACCTCGGTGGGCATTCTATTCATGCACTTACATTAATGTCGAGAATGGAGCGTGCAGGATATCACGCCACTTTAACAGACATTTACCACTATAAAACGATTCGGGCACTCGCTGATTATCTTCATTCAACTCAGAATAATATTGTAGGGTCCGAAAAGCAACAGGACATCATAAAAACAACTCAAGAGTTGATATCTTGGCTTCACCAAGAAACAGATGGTGTTTACGAGCTGGTGAAATACCAAGTAAGGGATTTTATTCACGAAGTTAGAGATATTCAGGTGCTTTACTGCGACACGGTGGCTGACGTTAACCATATCATGCGGATCATGGACGGGAAAATAACTCAAGAGCTACTGCCACACTACATTGTACCACTGCATCAAAAAACTAAAATGGCTGATCTATACTGGACCATGGATGAAGAGGTATTTTTCCAACGTCTGGGCTTAAAAAGCATGGATCTGGATCAGGTGGAAGGTTTACGCAAGCTTCTGGAAAACGATTATTTGAAAAAAGATCAGTGGATTAAAACAGGAGCAGTGGCACAAGAATATCCGCTAAGTGGAATTCAGCAAATGCAAATTTCGTTTGATACACCTCCAAGTTTAGGTATATTTAGGCTGGATGAGTGCGTGAATTACGATTTTTTGGATCAGGCTTTCGCTCATTTTGTACAAAGTCAAGGATTACTGAGAAGTGTCCCGGTCCAAAGAGATGAATGGACTTATTGGAGGGAATACGTACCTTCTAGCGATGGTTTACCAAAACTCAACATCATTGATGTGTCGGATTACAACCCATGTGGTCCCATTACGGACATGATAAATGATTATGTTACGAACACCCGTTTCGCCGAAGAACATACTTTGTTCCACATGTTTGTGCTGAAACGAAACCTTCGTGAACATTATGTCATAACTATTTATCATCATGCGATATGCGATCGGGTGACCTCGGAAGTAGCTGAAAGACAGTTGGTTGCTTACTACAGGAGTCTGCTTCAAAATCGACCCCTTCCTACGGATGAAGTGAAGCCCTATGTGGAGTATGTCAATCTAATCCAAAGTGGACCGAAAGGAATTACGGAACAAGAATTGATATCAGCCTTTAATCTGGAAGCGTTCCAAAAAAGCAAGCAAAATGTCTTCCAGGCACCAAATCTTCGAACGTGCACAGAAGCCTACCTGTTTAACGTAAGCATCCCTGCTGAAAATCCTTCTTTGGAGTTTGCGCTTTCTGTCTATACAAGGGGCTTGCAAACTTATTTAGGTATGGATAAGCTACCATTGTTATTTTTATATGATGGAAGAAGGTACGAGGAGGCGGCTTATTATAACACGGCCGGTGAATTTATTGATTTTGTACCTATGCTGATCGAACTGAAACAAAATCCGGATGAAATGATGCAGTCTGTCAGAAGCAGACTGGAATTATTAAAACACCATACGATTAATTTTATGCATCTTCTTACAAGTCCTGATTACAAAGACAAGTGGGAACGTGCCAGAACACTTGCACAGTTTGGGAAGCAGTACGAGCAACTAGACTTATTCATGTTTAACTATTTAGGAAACAGCGCTAAGGCAGACTCAAAATACAGCAATTATTATGATGAAACTATCATAAAGCAACCCAATCCGCTGCCGATCTATTCACTGTTCAATTGCATTGCTTCTTCCTACACGGACGGCCTTATTTTTTCTATACGATGCAGTTACGAGATAGAGGTTGAGGAAGTCAGGGCTGCATTTTATCAAGCTGCCGGTATGGCATCCCGGATAGGGGAGGTTTAATAACGTGATGGAATCAGCTAATACATCTAATCAGAGTAGTTCTGATAGGCCGCGACGTTACTTGCCTTTATTTTCTCAGCAAAAAGGAAATGCCGGATTGCCCGAAGGCGATGATCAAGCACTTTACAAGATTCGTTTGGGGACAAGACAGGTCAAAACGATTATGGGTTTTGTACAGCATCATCAGTTGGGTATGCCTTCTTTTATAACAGCCATATGGTCCGTACTGCTATCCCATTACTCCAATCAATACGCTCTGCCTGTTTTATATTCCGTGGTATCAGACAAGGAAGGGAAAGAATGTCGTCTGGATTATCCATTACTCATTCATATACAGAAGGAAGATCATCTTCTCTCTTTGATACAAAGGATACAAATGGAATGGAACAAACAACATAGTAGCGACGAATTGAGAGAGGATTTTTCGCAGCAAACTAAAGTTGATCCTCCATCAGGGGCAGGGAAGGATTTCTTCAATGTGTGTATCGCAGAGATTTATGGTGACTTTCCTTCTCCAAGTTTAAATGCGGAAAAGTCCCCTCCCCTTTACGGTATAGATCAGCCAGAAATCGCGCTCTGCTACCGGTATGACCCGGATATATTGGAGTGCGCAATACAGTATGATGGCAGCCGTTTCGGAAAAATGCAGATCGCTAGATTCGCAGGCCATTTCAAAACACTGCTGGCAAATGCACTCCTTCTTCCGGAGAAGACGGTACTATTTCACCCCATGCTGACCACAAGAGAACGCAGACAGATGCAACAATGGAATGATACGGAACAAGCCTATCCTTTGGATAAAACTGTGGTTCAATTGATCGAGGAGCAGGCTAGCCGAACACCCGATGCAATCGCTTTAGAGTTTGGAGAGCAGAAGCTGACCTACTATGAGTTAAATCACCGGGCAAATCAAATCAGCCGCATGATTTTAGAGTCGTATTCGATACAGGGGCATGGCGTTCTGCCGACCGGCACGCTGATTGCCATCGTCTTGGATAGAAGCGCAGATGTGATCCCGTCGATGTTTGGAGTTATGAAAGCGGGCGCTGCTTATCTTCCGATCGATCCCCAATATCCTGGGGAACGGCTGCGATTTATTTTAGAAGATGCACAGGCCCAAATGATTATAACGCACAGCCAATTAGTAAGTAGGCTAAATCCATATATTTCTCAAATGGGTAGGGGAGCATATTCGCTGATTTGTGTGGATGAATGCTTGGTGCAGCAGGACTACTATCCCTACGAAAACTTGAAGATCAAGGTTACACAGAATGATCTCGCTTATGTCATCTACACATCCGGTTCTACTGGAAAACCGAAGGGAACCCTTATTGAACACGCGGGTCTGGTTACGTTGATCCCTTATCTTGTTGAAAAGTTTGGAATCACCTCAGATTCAAGAGTCATGCAATTCGCCTCCATTAGTTTCGACGCTTCAGTCTATGAATGGATCGGCACGCTATCAGTAGGCGGAACAGTGGTTGTTCTGTCAGACGAGGAACTGCCTCCTTATGCAGACATTTCAGATATTCTTGAAGAGAAAAATATCCACGTTGCGATGCTAACGCCATCTGTGCTGCGAACGATGAAACATAGAGAACTGCCAAGGTTGCGGACAATTGTATCTGCTGGAGAACCCTGTACGCCTGATATTGTGGACTATTGGGGAAGAGGAAGACGATTCGTGAACGCTTACGGGCCGACCGAAGTGACGATTATTTGTTCTACTTCCGTCTGCAGACCGGGAAAAGAAATTACAATCGGCAAACCCGTCTATAACAAACGTTTATTCGTTTTGAATCCATTCGGCAGTCCTGTGCCTGTCGGCGTTCCCGGTGAATTATGGGTGGGCGGCATAGGGCTTGCCAGAGGATATTTGAATCGTGAAGAACTGACTCAGGAACAGTTCGTTCACAAAGAGGTTGTAATTAGCAGTGAATATCCGCCACACAGTGAGCGGCTATATAAAACCGGGGACATTGTGAAATGGACGCCGGATGGTGAATTGGTTTTTATCGGCCGTAGTGATGAACAAATTAAAATCAGAGGGTATCGTATCGAGCTAGGTGAAATAGAACATCAGCTCCGCCAACATCCTGACATCGGTCAATGTGTCGTTCAAGCCTGGAAGGACGGGGCCTACCATAAACTGGTGGCCTATTATACTGCTGTAGAAGAGCTGAAAGAGGCCGATCTGACACAGCACTTAAACTCTGTATTACCAGCTTATATGGTTCCTTCATATTTTTGTTATCTGGAGTCAGTTCCAGTAAATACAAACGGTAAAGTCGACCGTGGAGCTCTCCCTGATCCGAGGGGTACCTTATTTAATCAAGCTGATGAAATTGTGGAAGCAGACGAGGACGGTTTCGAAAAGCGCTTGCTTTGGATTTGGCGGCAGATTTTAAAAAGAGGAGATATCGGGGTTAACGACCATTTTTACGCGGTTGGGGGAGACTCAATTCTTGCCATTCAGGTCGTATCTATGGCCAGGGATCATGGTATCATGCTTACTCCAAGACAAGTTGCGGAGTATCCAACCATTCAGAAATTAGCTGCTGTGGTTACTTGGACAGACAATGATCAAAAGGAAGATCTCAGCATTGACTTGACAGGCGAATTTGGTTTGACACCGATCCAGCACTGGTTTTTCGAGCAACAGTTTGTAGAGCCGCATTATTTCAACCAATCCCAGCTGTTTGTACTCCGTGATTGTGATCCTGTGAAGCTGGAAACCGCCATTAATCAATTGATTCGATTACATCCAGAGCTGTCGATGGAGATCGTAGTCAAGGAACATGCGTATTCGCAGCGCTACCGAAAGGATGCTTCCATTCAACTGGCTAGCTACACCCTTCAACAAGTCGATTATCCCGAATCCGAAATTTCAAGCATATGTGATACGTGGAACAGACAATTGAATTATGAGACGGGCGCCATGATGTATGCAGGAGTAATTCAAGGCCACCCTGACGGTAAAGCCCGTCTGTTTATGACTATACATCATCTGGTCATTGATGGAGTGTCTTGGAGAATATTGGTTCAGGAATTGTATCAATTGTATCAGGGTACAGCGTTGCCTCCCGTTTTAAATCCATACAAGAAGTGGCATTCTGCATTGATGAGTTATTCTAGACATAAAGATACTTTACGTCATATTGAATATTGGAAAAAAGTACAGCATCAAACTACAGCATTTGTACTGCCAGTAGACCATTACCCGGATCGTAAAAAGAGCAGTGAGTCTTCGGAATTAGTTACAATGCTTACTCCTGACGATACGGAACTGCTTTTGCACCATTGCTCTCAGGCTTATCATACCGAGATTAACGACCTGCTACTTACAGCCTGGTCCCTGGCGCTCTCCGCTTGGTCTGGGCAGAAGACGATTTCGTTTCGCTTAGAAGGCCATGGACGTGAGCACTTTGTATCCGATATAGATCTGACAAGAACCATCGGTTGGTTTACCTCCATGTTTCCGGTATGCATTCAGATTACGGACAGTTCCCCCTTGGGAGCGACGATTAAATCTGTCAAAGAGCAGTTGCGTTGTATTCCTCACCGCGGCATGTCATATGGCGCTTTGAGATACTGCCATCCGAATACAGAAGTCCGTTCCGAGTTATCAGCTTCTGAACCTCAGGCTCTTTTCAATTACTTGGGCCAGTTTGATCAGGGGAATGCGAGCGAATTAAACCAGTGGTTAGGGTTTACAAGTGACGCAGCACAGGATTATAGCTCGCCGCTTAATCATGGAACAAGCCTATTGGAACTCAACTGTTCCATTGTTCATAGCAAGCTGCATTTGTTTATGAAATATAGCAAACGTCACTATGAAGAAACCACCATTACTCAGTTGTTAGATACTTTTATAACACGTGTGCTTGCTATTATCGAACATTGTAGCCGGACTGAACACCAAGAGTTCACACCTAGTGATTTTCCATCCGTGTCACTGGAACAACATTCGCTTGACGAGATCGTAAAGACATATCATTGGCAATATGGTTTGGATAAAATGATGTACCTAAGTCCCTTACAAGAAGGACTGCTGTTCCATTATTTAGATCATCCTAGTTCCAATCAATACTTTGTGCAGGTTAGTTGGAAATATCATGGTAGGCTAGAGGTTGACCGTTACCGGGAAGTCTGGAACAGCATTATTTCTGAAAATGATAGCTTGCGGACTTGCTACATTTGGGAGGCGTTGGACAAGCCCATACAATGTATTATCCGAAATGCAGAATGGGATTGGACATTTTTGGATTTTGAAGTAGAGCAACCAGAGCAGCAACAAGAGTGTATCGAACGCTGGATGACAATGGATCGTAATCGCCGTTTTGATCTGAGTCAGCCTGCATTCCGCATAACACTGATTCAGACTGCTTCAAACGAATGGACGATGATCTGGAGCTACCACCATATTTTGCTGGACGGTTGGAGCCTGCCGCTACTAATAAATCGAGTTCATGAGCTCTATGCTTGTAGCCTGCAAAACCGGATGCCACAGCGCAGCTTGACCCGTTCTTATGAAACTTATATTCGTTGGTTAAACAATAAGGATCGCACAGAGGCCGAGTTATTCTGGAAGGCATATTTAGCCGACGTAACGGAGCCAACCCAACTACCGATAGAGAAGGGCATACTTCCCGAGGCACATCAACCGATTGAGAACCAGCAGATCGAGACTCTTTGTATTGATCCGAGACGAACCAAGCGGATCGCTGATTTTGTTAAGCAAGCGCAAGTTTCGCTAAATACGTTGGTGCAGTTTGCATGGGGTAAAGTGCTACAAGTCTATCAAGATGCGGATACAACCATATTTGGTATGGTCGTTTCCGGAAGGGGATCGGATCTTGCAAAAGCGGATCAGATCACAGGTATGCTGATTAATACGCTGCCTTTGGTCATGCACTGGAATGTCGAGCAAACCATCACTGAATATGTACAAAAGCTGCACCAAACCATTCAGAAACTAAATGACTACAGCTATGTGAGTCTGAATGAACTGAAGAGCTGGACTGGTATTCAAGGACATGTCATGTTTTACAGCATCGTAGCATTCGAAAATTATTTGAACGACTATCGGCAACCAGAAAATGAATTGAAGATGTCAGCTATGGAGGAACGAGAGAAAACGAATTATCCAATGACGATCACCGTTGCCAATGACGGGGAACAGATCACCATCAAGTTTATGTATGATGCAGATCGATTGAACCAAGAAACGGTTTGTCGACTAGCAGAGCATCTGCTAAATACGCTGGAATATGTGCTGGAATACCCGAATTACAACGTCAGAGACGTTTGCTTCATGAACAAGGATGAATATGAACGAATCGTCTACGACTGGAACAATACGTATACAGCATATCCCAGAGAGTGTTCAATTATTGATCTATTCCAAGAGCAAGTGGAGCTGCGGTCTTCACAGCCTGCAGTAATTGCGCACAATCAGGTTATGTCCTACCACACCCTAAACCTCATGTCCCAGTACGTTGCCAAGATGTTAACGGATGATGCTGATGATAACAATCATGGAAAGTTTATTGGAGTTTACTTGCCGCGCTCTCTTGAATTCATTGTCTCCATCCTGGCGATCATGAAAGCGGGATATGCCTATGTTCCCATTGACCCCGATTTTCCGGCAGCAAGAACCCGCGAATTAATCAAGGACGCTGGACTGGACACCATTATCACTTCACAGGAAGGAGCGGAACGTATCTCGGAAGCCTGTAAGGGAATCCGTTTAACACTGATGGATACAAAGTATTTTGACCAAAATGGAGTTGTGGAACAAGAAGAGAAGGAGAACATGATTGCTCCCAATGACCTTGCTTATCTAATGTATACATCCGGATCGACGGGAAAACCGAAAGGCGTTATGGTGGAACATCGCAATGTCATTCGCTTGGTCAAAAACACCTCTTATTTCCCGTTTTCCTCTGATATCAGATTGCTCTATACGGGTTCGCCTGTTTTTGACGCTTCTACGTTTGAAATTTGGGGGACGTTGCTGAATGGAGGACAGCTGTTTGTAGTTTCAAAAGATGATCTTCTAAATATACATGTGCTGGAGCAGCGGATGAAGGAGTGGAGAATTAATACACTATGGCTAAGTTCTGCACTGTGTAATCACTGGATTGAAGAAAATGAAAAGATATTTGCTGGACTCCAATGGTTGCTCATAGGTGGGGAAGTTTTATCGGTTAAGCATATCAATCGTATCCGTCTTGCCAATCCGGAACTTTCGATTCTCAATGTATACGGTCCTACGGAGAACACCACCTTTTCGACGAGCTACCGGATCGAAAAGCCTTTTGAGCAGAATATCCCTATTGGCAAGCCCATTAGTAATTCAACTTGTTATATTCTGGACAAACGGGGCCGTGTTCAGCCTGTCGGAGCAATCGGGGAATTATACATGGGAGGAGACGGGGTTGCAAGGGGGTATTGGCAGCAAAACCAAATGACACAGCATGCGTTTGCACCGAATCCATATCGTTCTGCCAAAGATGGTGAAAGAGGTACAAATTTAACTCTATACCGTACGGGAGATCGGGCGAGATGGCTGCCAGACGGGAATATCGAGTATATCGGACGGGCTGACGATCAGGTAAAACTTCGCGGCTATCGAATCGAACTCGGAGAAGTCGAGTTCCGTCTTAACAGCTATCCTGTAGTGAAAGAATGTCTGGTCTTTATCCGGGAGGTTTATGGCGATTTGCGGATGATCGCTTACTATACAGCGGAAGAGGAGCAACGAGTGGAGCAGCTTCATACTTTTATGGCTGAAGGTCTTCCTTCTTATATGTTACCGTTTCGTTACGTTTGGCTGAAATCGTTCCCATTAACGGCTAACGGGAAAATCGATCGCAAAAATCTTCCTTTACCTGAAATCCATAGCAGCGATAAGGAAGCAAATGCTGGACCGAAGACTGAACTGGAGCAAACCATAGAAGAAGTTTGGAGCATGGTCCTGAAGCTTGATTACATTGGCAAGAATGAAGATTTTCACACGTTGGGAGGCCATTCGCTCCATGCACTACGAATAGCCAGCCTATTGCAAAAAAGCGGATATCCGGTTACGGTCAACCAAATATTTCGCGAACAGACGATTGAACTTTTGGCCCTTTCATTGATCCATGCAATGACGGATACAGCAACTGACCTTTGTCCGAACATGGATATCCCATATCAGTCTATAAGAAAAGAATACCCGGATGACGGATTTCCGCTGTCTGCTGTACAAAAACGTTTTTTCCAAAGAGATCTCGTGAATTATAACATGTTTAATGTACCTTACTTGGCTCGGCTCAAGAATTACATTCCTACAGAATTGCTGAACGCGTCGATTGAACCACTATTGAACAAACATACGGCGTTGCGGCTGTCGTTTGCTCAACTGGATGATGAATGGTATCAGTTTGAGCAGACAATAAGTGCAGGACAGGTAGTTTCTTACGTAGATTTGCACATGGTCTCGGGATCACATGACGCCTACATTTCGGAATACTGCTCGAAAGTGCAGCATGAATTCGATATCAAGGAAGGACCTTTATGGAAAGTTGTGTTGTTTGACCATTATTGCGAAAAGAGACAACAGGTGATATTACTTCTGTTCCATCATTTAATTTTTGACGGGATTTCCATAAACATTTTTTTAGAAGAGTTGAGACATCTTCTCTTGCCGGGAAAAAGGAGTGATTTGGCGTTACATGCGGAGGAGAAGGAAAGCAGTTATCGGGATTGGTGCATAGCGTTGTCGCAATATGCGGCAAAGGGCCCTTTTCCTAAAGCATCCACTTTCTGGAGTAAGGTTGTGGAAGGCGGCCAATCTTTACAGGTTGACAGGGAATCGGAGATACAGCCTCTTCACCGACACATGAGAACTATAACGTATGATTTACTTGAAGGAGAGGAGCATATTCTTCTTCTAAAAGCATTGGCTATGAAGCATCATACTACTCCACTGAGCATCTTACTGACGGCGTTGTCACAAGCTTGTTTCCAATTGAAAAAGCAATCGGATTTGCTGCTGCATGTGATGTCTTATCAACGTGAGTCTTTTTTGCCGGGTATTATGATTGATCGTACTATCGGTTTTTTTGCCGGTGCATACCCCCTTCGAATTCAGATCCCAGAAGGAGAACTATTGGGGAATTGGGAAACGGCACTGAGACATGTCACACATACGTTGCGGCATATTCCATCTGAAGGCTTGGATTATTTTATTTTACGACATATGATACAGGGAATTTATCTAGATAAGGAACCACTAAGGGACGGAACACACATGCTTTTCCATTACCAATCAGAGGAAATGAACGGGATAGCTGATGATTTGTTTGAGCCTTTACCCATATCTTACGGAAATACGAACGCGGCGGACAATCCCTCTGCTTACAAGTTAAATATGACGGCAGGTCTTAGATGCGACAGATTAAGTTTAACCTGCTATTATAGTTCACTGCATTATAAGGATCAGACGATCGCTGAGCTAATACGCCTCATATCCAGACATCTGTGCCAAAGCATCAGTGTTCGCCCATATACCATGATAGCGGAGGGGAGCTTCAGATTATGAAAATATATGAATTTTGTCCATTTTTCAATGAAAATCGCATTGCAGATATTAAAATAAAAGAAAATTCCGGTTGGATTGATGAGTTGCACGTGATCGAAGCTAACAAGACGTTCAGCTATTTAGATAAGCCTCGGAACTTTAATCCAGATTATGTTGGTCCCAAGGTCATTTATCATCCATTTCATGCGGATCAACTGTTTCGTGAACCTGAGAAGCACTCATTGTACTTTGATGTGGATAGCTGCGGTGCGGACAACTTTGACCGCTGGTACTGGCGTCTGCTCAGCCATAACAGTGCGTTTCATAATGAGGCTTGCCAAAGAAACAAGAGTATCTCTATCTTGCAGGATAAGGTTGAGGATGATGATGTGATCATTTTGGCTGATTTTGATGAGATCATTGATAACCGGATGGCGGATCGTATTGTTTCGGAAGTGAAGAAACATCAAGTTATTACAATTAAAATGCACTACTCTGTATTCTTCCTGAATCTTTTTTGCCAATCTAATCACGGTGCTCCTTATTGGAGCTATCGCGTGTTCGCCATGACCGGCCGGTACTTCAAAAGTATGCCTTTCTTACCCGACTATCTCAGGAAGAAAGGGATTGCTGAAGCGCTGTATCATGACATTTATTGTCTGGAGGAGCCAGCTGGATTCCATCATTCATGGCTTGAATATCAGAAAACCGCGCTTCCCAAACTGCAAGCTTTTGCCGCCAATGTAGAAGATAAAAGTATTTTAAATGCAGAGTATATTGATCAATGCTTACATGATAAAAAGCTGTACTATATTGATACTGAACTTTATGTTGATAACTCAAAATCGTTTTTGAGCAGTCTACAGGAACTTAAAACAGATGATCTTTGGTACAATTAAAGGGAAAAGAGATCAAATAAAAACTGCCGACGGGGTCGGCAGTTTAGTTTAAAGACCTTCTGATGTATCAGATTGATTTATCGGAAGGTTGTTTTGCTATGTACTTGGAATCAATAGTAGCTGCTTGAATTCAATGAACTTATGAGTGCAGGCAACAGAGCAACAGCCATAATGATATAGATCACGATTACAATAGCGGCCCAAAGAAGGCCTGCTTTAGCGTAATTAGCTTTGCTCGGATTAGTCGAGCCGCTAAATGCCCACACAAACAGCATAATAAGTCCAACTACCGGTATAGCCATCAGAAGTAAACTGATCATCCATTCCTTGAATGAGACTGGAGGCGGGTACACAGGGGCTGGTCTGGATGGTGCTCCTTGTTGATTGTTTTGCGGATTAAACTGGTTAGACAATTGGATCTTCTCCCTACGTGATTAGTATGTTGTGTTTCCTATATTGACCAAAACATCATACATGATATGACAATAAGCAACAAGTAAAATTCAGTAAACAGTCTAATAGTACTATCAAACGATAAAAAATAGGTCTATACACCCTATTGACGAAGCAGTTTTTATATATTATTGTATTGATATTAACATTTTGTTTTTATCAATTGATTCAAATTAAAAGTTACATAGAGCATTCGCCACTTTTGACTCAAAAGCGATGAAATACCCATATATGAACAGGTAGGTGACGCAAGTGACAGATGGATTGAAACATAATTACAGTGGCTTGACGGAAGAGGAATTTTTGGCCGCTTATGATGCGAGTGAATATGAGCGCCCATCCGTAACGGTAGATATGCTGCTATTTACGGTAATGGATCAGCTCCAACAAAATTACCGTAAGCTGCCGGAGAAGTCCCTACAGCTTCTTTTGATCCAAAGAGGGGAGCATCCCTATATAGGACAATGGGCGTTGCCAGGTGGTTTTGTAAGTATAGATGAAAGTCTGGAAGAAGCTGCACGACGCGAGCTTAAAACGGAAACGAATGTGGATCAGATTTATATGGAGCAGCTATATACTTGGGGAGATGTGGCACGTGATCCACGTATGCGGGTGATCAGTTGCGCTTACATGGCTTTAGTTGACCACGATTCCTTGGAGGTACAGGCGGGGGATGATGCCGCTGATGCCCAATGGTTTGAGCTGGATTACAGCGTAGCTCAGGAGACGCGGACGAATCAGCCGGAAGGTTACACATGGGAACAAGACATTGACATCACATTGAAGCATGGGGACATCCATCTGTCAGCCAAAGTAAAAATAACTGAAATTCTTAAGGGAAGAACCATTGAAATCAAGCGAGAAGTGCTGGAGTCACAGGGAATTGCTTTTGATCATGCCAAAATTATTGCGTACGGTATAGAGCGTCTGCGCAGCAAAATAGAATACACAGATATCGCATTTCACCTGATGCCGGCTCTATTTACACTAAGTGAGCTTCAGCAGGTGTATGAAATTATTCTAGGTAAGGAGCTGTTGGCTGCAGCTTTTCGTCGCAAAATAGCTGATCTCGTGGAAGAAACCAATGAGTATAGAAAAGCGGCCGGACACCGTCCATCCAAGTTATACCGATTTAAGCCTCGGTCGCGTTTTATGTAACATAAGGAATATGAAATGAGGAATCATCATGGAAAAGTTTACGTTTTTTTATCGCAGTCATTCGCCGTTTTCGCAATGGTATCCTTCTGATTTTGTCGTGGATGGAATGGAGTTTAACTGTGCCGAGCAATATATGATGTTGAAAAAAGCACAGCTTTTTGGGGATGAAGAGGCGGCCTTGAAAATTATGCAAGCCCCTACTCCAAGGGAACAAAAAGCCCGCGGCCGCAGTGTGCGCGGATTTGACCAATCCTTGTGGGAGGCCAATTGCCGGCAATTTGTGTATGACGGTAATTACGCCAAGTTTACACAAAATCCGAATTTGCTCAAGCACCTGCTTAAAACGAAAGGAACCACTCTGGTTGAGGCTAGTCCAACCGACACCATTTGGGGTGTAGGCTTAGCTGAGAACGATGCTCGTATACGGAACCGCAAGCTATGGCGTGGCACGAACTGGCTAGGAGAAATATTGACGAATTTACGTGAGGATGTATTGCAAAAGGAGGAATGGTCATCATGAAAAATACAATGAATTCTCGGAGCAACCGAGATGCCCGATCGAGTATGGCGCAGGAAACACTATCCATTTTGGAACATGGGTATTATACGAATAACAAACAGGCTCAAGTAAATATGACAAATGACATAGGGAATGCGGTCACAGGCTCGAAGTTATATACACCTTCTCAGCTGGTAACTGTAAAACAAGAGGCAGAGCAAAGAATAAAAAGTATATTGGAGCCTTCTTCCCGCATAGACGAACAGAGGATCATTGCAAAATTGGAGGTTACGGGAGAAAGCACGTTACAGGCGGCATACAGACTCCAGGTAGAGGAGAAGCTGACCCACGTGGCGTGTTTGAATTTTGCATCAGCCAAAAACCCGGGAGGTGGATTTCTCGGAGGCAGCCAGGCTCAAGAGGAAAGCTTGGCTCGTTCGTCAGCGTTGTATCCTTGCATTTCACAAATGGAAGAGATGTATGGACATAATCGGAAGCTGCGGAGCTGTTTTTATTCAGATTATATGATTTATTCGCCTGAAGTTCCGGTATTTCGGGATGATCAGGGAACATTGTTGGAGAAGCCGTATCAAGTCGATTTCCTGACCGCACCTGCTGTAAATGCTGGAGTGGTGCGAGAACGGGAGCCAGAGCAGGTGAATCGGATTGGTGAAGTGATGATGGAGCGAATCCGTTACATTCTTGGAATGGCTAAGCAAAACGACGTAGAACATCTTGTGCTGGGAGCCTATGGTTGCGGGGTATTTCGCAATAAGCCGGAAGAGGTTGCCCTCTGGTTCAAGCAAGTAATTGTAGATGAAGGATATGGTTTGCTGTTTGACCGGATTGTTTTTGCAGTGTTGGATCACAAAGCAGACCAACGTACTTTAAACAGCTTTAAAAATGTTCTTTCTTGAAGTAAAGGCAGTGCATTAAATCGTTTACTATAATATCTCATGAAAAAGGAAGGTGCTGAATGGAACCATCTTCGAATATAACCTGGCATGTGTCCGATATTGATAAGCAAGCGCGTCAGCTTTTGAATGGCCATAAAAGTCCGGTGCTTTGGTTTACAGGGCTGTCTGGTTCGGGAAAATCAACGGTATCCTCCACACTTGAAAAAGCGTTATATGCACGAGGCATACACACGTTTATTTTGGATGGGGATAATGTTCGGCATGGTTTAAATCGGAATCTAGGTTTCTTACCCGCTGACCGTAAAGAAAATATTCGTCGTATTGCTGAAGTTGCAAAGCTAATGGCACATGCGGGTGTCCTAACCATTTGCGCCACCATTTCCCCTTATCGTGAAGATCGTGAAATGGTAAAGGAGATTTTAAAGCAAGAAGGTTGCTATGAGATATATATACAGTGCAGCCTGGAGGAATGTGAGCGACGCGATCCAAAAGGAATGTACAAGAAAGCGCGCGCCGGAGAAATTCATCATTTTACGGGGATTGATGCTCCTTATGAAGCACCGCTGGAACCGGATCTAATCGTATCCACAGAAGGCCGGGAGGTAATCCAGTCAGTTGAGGATATCTTGGATTTTCTTGATAGGAAGCAGCTGCTATTATGATTTTATGATGAATTCTACATGAATATTATCTGAAAGCCTCAATGGTAAAACTTCGAGAAGTGATCAAAGTAATCATTATAGAAAGTAAAAATGAAACATATATATTGGTGAATAAATACAGTACTGCATTTACGGCAAGCCTTATGGGGCTTGCTTTTTTATTTGTGATTTTAAACTAATTCTAAATCCTAGATTATAATAATTATAAAAAAGTATTGATTTTTGTTTGTGTACAATTTATAGTGAAAGGCACATAGTTAACCAATTCATTCAAGAGGTGATTTCAATCATGAGTAACCAACCAACGAACCTGACTACAAGCTGGGGCGCTCCTGTTGGAGATAATCAAAATTCGATCACAGCAGGCTCACGGGGTCCCACACTAATTCAGGATGTGCATCTGCTGGAGAAGCTGGCGCATTTTAACCGGGAGCGTGTGCCGGAACGTGTCGTTCATGCAAAAGGTGCAGGGGCGCACGGATATTTTGAAGTCACTAATGATTTGTCTGCATATACAAAAGCAAGCTTCTTGTCTGAAGTGGGCAAGCGTACACCGATGTTTATCCGTTTTTCTACTGTGGCGGGTGAGCTGGGCTCGTCCGATACTGTACGCGACCCGCGTGGTTTTGCGGTGAAGTTTTATACAGAAGAAGGTAACTATGATCTCGTGGGCAATAATACACCTGTGTTTTTTATTCGGGATGCCATTAAATTTCCTGACTTTATTCATACGCAAAAACGTCATCCCCAAACCCATCTGAAAAACCCGAATGCGGTCTGGGATTTCTGGTCCTTATCTCCTGAATCGCTGCATCAGGTAAGTATTCTAATGTCTGACCGCGGTATTCCAGCTACTCTTAGACATATGCATGGTTTCGGTAGTCACACGTTCAAGTGGGTAAATGCCGAAGGACAGGCAGTATGGGTGAAATATCATTTTAAAACAGAGCAAGGTGTGCAAAATCTTGATGTGGATTTGGCTGCGAAAATTGCTGGTGAAAATCCGGATTATCATACAGAAGATTTGTTTAATGCCATCAAAAAAGGTGATTTTCCTGCATGGAAACTTCATGTGCAGATTATGCCGGTAGAAGATGCAGATACGTATCGCTTTGATCCATTTGATGTGACAAAAGTATGGTCTCAAAAGGATTATCCGCTGATTGAGGTTGGGCGCATGGTGCTGAATCGCAATCCTGAGAACTACTTTGCTGAGGTAGAGCAGGCGACATTCTCCCCGGGTTCATTTGTTCCTGGTATTGAGGCATCCCCGGATAAAATGTTGCAAGGACGCCTGTTTGCCTACGGCGATGCACATCGCTACCGTGTAGGTGCAAATCATAATTCGTTGCCGATCAACCGTCCGCATGCGGAAGTTCACAACTACCAACGCGATGGTGCATTGCGCAGTGACAGCAATGGCGGAGGATCTGTCTATTACGAGCCTAATAGTCTCGGTGGACCCAAAGAATCACCTGCGCACAAAATGGCTCCTTTTGAAGTGTCTGGCGAAGCTCAAAGTGTAGCCTACGATCATCATGATCACTACACACAACCGGGCGACCTATACCGCTTGCTCAGTGAAGAAGAGCGTGCACGCCTGGTCCGAAACATCGTAAATGCGATGAAGCCCGTAGAAAGTGATGAAATCAAACTGCGTCAGATCGGACATTTCTACAAAGCTGATCCTGAATACGGACGCCGTGTAGCCGAAGGTTTAGGCTTGACCGTTCCTCAAGGCGAGTAGAGGTATCTGCAAACTCCTAACCTGAAAGCCGTATGAATAAATAATAAAAGGATGTCCCAACACCACGTACATGGTGGATGGGACATCCTTTGTTTTTGAGAGCGATGTAAATCAGGTGCTGCTATATCCTCTGCAAGCGAGGTAAATAGATTACAAGAAACAGTGACCGTCCTAGTGCAAATACGATAAAGGATAGCCAAAGTCCGTGATTCCCATAATGGGGAACGCACCAGAAGAGAGCGATCAAAAAGCAGAGCAATGAAATCAGCATCGAATTACGGATCGGATACGTTACCGTCATCCCCGTAAACACACCGTAGAATACCAGTCCCAGCCCGGCTGCCAGTGGAAAGACCACAAGCCACCCATTATAAGGGCCTGTAAGGCTAATCACTGTAGCATTGTCCGTAAATAGTGAGATAAGCGGCTCTTTCAGTGCGAAATACAATCCTCCTGTCACTACGCTGGTCACCAGTGTCCAGAACCAGGACAAGTGAATAACCCTTTGCAGCATTTTACGATTCCCGGCACCCCGAGCCTGACCTGTCATGATGCTACTAGCGTTGGCGAACCCATCAAAAAAGTAAGCCATAATGTAATGGATCTGCAACAAAATAGCGTTTGCCGCCAATTGATCGGTTCCAAAGCTCGCACTGCGCGCCGTAAACAGATTAAACATCGTCAGCAGACAGGCTGTACGGATCATAAGATCAAGGTTTGTTGCCATGACACTTTTCAACTCTGAAGCTCCAAACCATCCTCGCCAATTCATCTGTCCGCTTTGCTTCCATTCTCTCCAAATCGATGAGCGGAACACCAGAACGAGACCCAATATACATGCAAGAGCCTCCGCAATCAGAGTAGCGCTTGCAACACCAGTGACATTCCAATGCATCATCTGTGTAAATACAATAGCTAATACCATATTGATTACGTTCATTGTAATTTGCAAAAATAATGTAGCCTTCACACGGGATAATCCCATCAGCCAGCCGAGCAGCACATAGTTCACCAATGTAAGAGGGGCTCCCCAGATACGAATGTTAAAATAAATTGCTGCCTGCGCTGCCACATCCTGAGCTGGATGGATTAGCTGCAGAGAAGCTAACAGAATGGGCTTTTGTAACACAATGAATACCGCACCAATGAGTAAAGCAATGGCCAGTGGGCGCATGAGAGCAGCTATGCCCTGGTCGTTATTTTGTGCCCCCGCGGCTTGGGCCGTGAAAGCTGATGTGCTGACTCGCAGGAAGCCAAACAGCCAATATAAAGTATTGAAAATAAGAGTGCCCACCGCTACACCGCCTAAATACGCGGAATCGCTCAAATGACCGATTACAGCTGTATCCACCGCACCGAGTAGCGGGGTTGTAATCGTCGAAATAATTAAAGGGATAGCTAAAGCAAGATAGGCTCGGTGGGAAGGCAACATGTTGAAAAAACCTCCAGTAATGATTGTGTGTAGGGATGGCGATCCGAATGAAATAATGCTTCCTTGGGAAAATGCTCAAGCACACTGCCTTCTTTCATGACCATGATTCGATCACTCATAAAGTGCACAGCCGCCAGATCATGTGAGATAAACAGATAAGCCAATCCTAGCTCATCCTGCAAATCCTTGAGCAGATTTAAAACGGTGGCTTGTGTGGTCACATCCAGACTTGCTGTTGGCTCGTCCAATACGATAAAATCCGGCTCTGTGCTGATGGCACGTGCGATGGTTACACGCTGCTTTTCCCCACCGCTAAGCTGATGTGGAAACTTGTCCAGATAGCTGGCTGGAAGCTTTACCATATCAAGCAAATGTTCTGCTATATCCCGACGTTCTGAGGACATACCCGTCATAAAAGAAGGAACATAGTACTTAAGCTGGTCCAGTGGCTCCAGCAGGGATTGCAGGATGGTTAGTCTGGGGTTCAAAGCCGCAGATGGATGTTGAAAAACTGCACCCAGCCTGCTGCGAATCCGTTTTAACTCGCTCCGCTTTAATCCCCGGATAGACTGCCCATCTAGTCTAAGCTCACCTTGATCAAATGGGTCCAATGTCAATATACAGCGAGCGAGTGTGCTTTTCCCACTGCCGCTTTCCCCGACAATGCCCAGACATTCTCGAGGGGAGATCGACAGAGCAACATTTTGCAGCACCGTTTTGCCTCCAGTGTAAGCCTTCGTCAAACCGGAGACGGTCACGACAGGATTAGACGTGTCTTGCCGCTGAGCGCAGGCGGCTTGATTATTCATGTGCAGCGCTCCTTTCCATTGCGTCCTGTTCTTCAGTGCTGTTGTAAGGTAAACGTGCTGGAGCGCCCGGAGACAGCGGCGGAATAGCTGCCAATAGACGACGAGTATACGGGTGGTCCGGATGGTTCAGCACCGCTTGCGTTTCACCTATTTCAACCAGTGAACCTTCGCGCATCACTGCGATTCGATCTGCATACTTGCGTACATGACGCAGATCGTGAGTGATCCACAAGACGGAAATACCCGTTTCCGTCCGGATTTGGTCAATGAGCTGCAGCACCCGATGAGCTGTGAGCGTATCCAACGCTGTTGTAGGCTCGTCGGCAATAAGCAGCTTCGGCTCCAGCAGGAGTGCAGCCGCAATAGCTGCCCGTTGCAATTGACCGCCGCTGAGTTGGAACGGATAGCTGCGGTACACACGCTCGGCGGGAAGCTGTACGCGCTCCAGCACCTCGATACAGCGCTGCTTGCGCGCCTTGCGATCTTGTTTGCCATGGGCGCGCATCAGCTCGTCCAGTTGGCTGCCTACACGCAGAAAGGGGGTGAAAGCCCCGTGGTAGTCTTGAAAAATGTAGGATATTTCACTGCCAAGCAAAGAGCGCCTTTGTTTAGCGGGTAGATCTAGTAAATTATTGTCCTTCCACGCAATGATACCTTCCGCTGTAACAGAAGAGGGGAGAAGGCCGCCGATAGCGAACGCCGTCATGCTTTTGCCGCTACCACTTTCGCCGGCAAGAGCACACCATTCCCCCGGACGAACGGCAAGCTCCAGTTGCTCTACAATCGTTTTTACATTGGTCCGAATCGTTAAGCCTTCAATAGTCAGCATGTGCCAATTCACTCCTCTGTCCGGGTTTTAACATCATAACGGTCGCGTAGTTTATCTCCAAATACGTTTGCTAGTAGCACGGTTAGCACGACAGCTATCCCAGGAACCAGCATCAGGTGGGGAGCCATTTGAAAATACGCTCGTCCTTCATTCAACATAGTACCCCATTCCGGAATTGGCGGCTGTGGACCTAAGCCCAAAAAAGATAGGGAGGCAATCATTAAAATAATTTTGCCGACATCCAGCGTAGCCAGCACAAGAACATTCCCTATTGCATGGGGGAGAATATGTCGCATGACAATCCGCAGGGAGGAGGTACCCGCCAGTATGGATAACGAAATGTAATCCTTTTGCTTTTCAGCCAGCACGGTACTACGGACTAGGCGTGCATAACCAACCCATTTTACCGCCGTTACCGCGAAAATAAGATTTACTAAGCCTGGTCCGAGCAAACCGCTCAGCACAATGGCAAAAATATAATCTGGTAATGTCATGAAGGCATCGACCACCCGCTTGAATACACGATCCATCCAGCCTCCAATAAATCCTGAAAGCAGACCAAGAGGGACCCCGACAACCAGCGAAACGGCCAAAATCAACAAACTGGTTCCGACAGTCGTCCGAAGTCCAGCTATGACTCTCGATAGTACATCTCTGCCCAAATGATCCGTTCCCAGCCAGTGCGTAGCGCTGATCGATTGTAGTCGATTCCCCATCTGGATACGATACGGATCTTGCGGAGCAAGAAACGGAATGACTGTAATTGCTGCAAGAATGAGCAGGATGGAGAGCGACACGATCCATGTTTTGGACAATCGCGTTTTAGTGAGCTGCCTGTTTTCCGCATGTACGGATTTTATCATGATAAACGTTTCTCCTTCAAAG
>RCUE01000181.1_pt1 | contig 22652 bp, 26 predicted proteins | sample 2166111 | NCBI WGS metagenome assembly RCUE01 (sample SAMN09930795, study PRJNA488358) | compost metagenome | feature: garden; material: soil; isolation source: compost soil in phenylacetonitrile-enriched culture | place: Germany: Experimental Botanical Garden Goettingen | collected 2016-01-27 | reverse complement strand
GACCGACAGTATAGTCTGGATGGGAGAAGGATACGAAGCGCATGTGCATGACGTGGCATGTGCCAATTTTTAGCATACTTAAAAGTACGTACGGCTTATTTCGTTGTAGGACAGCATCAGACGATAGCTTTTTTTAGCTTTCTTTTTGATAACGTTCTGAGCGTAATTGCTGTATCTTCGATCATGCTTTCTTTTGGCAAACCTATGATTTCATGTCATTTTAAGACATACATGAACTGCGCTTGTATACTACATATGTGACTCTCATCACCCCCATGACGGATTGAATCCTGACTGGGGGTTATTTGCGCTTACAGCAGATGAATTAGGGATAAACTGAAATGTAGTGGAAAGGAGTGAAAGCATGTTTACCGGATTGGTCGAGGAAGTGGGTCGCATTCAAAGTATTTCCAAAAGCGGTGAAGCGATGGTGCTGGGGATTTCGGGTTCTGTGGTATTGGGCGATTTGAAAATCGGCGATAGTGTCTCGGTAAATGGTGTTTGCCTGACGGCAATACAGATTGGTACTAAAGATTTTAAGGTTGATGTGATGCCAGAGACTTTTCGCAGCAGTAATCTAAGGGAACTCAGATCCGGTAGCCGAGTCAACCTAGAGCGAGCGATGGCGGCGAATGGAAGGTTCGGAGGACATATCGTACAGGGACATGTGGACGGGACGGGTACAATTCGCGGAGTAACATCAGACCAGAATGCAGTTGTGTTCGAAGTTGAGCCTTCTGATCAAGCATTATTTAAATATGTTCTCCTCAAAGGGTCAATTACAATTGATGGTATCAGCCTCACAGTCGCGCAGCGTACGAGAGATAGCTTTGCCGTATCCATTATCCCCCACACCTTAGCTGAAACGGCCTTACAAGCCAAACGTGAGGGAGACACTGTGAATATTGAATGCGACATATTGGGCAAATATGTGGAGCAGCTTTTACATTACAGAGGTTCAGTACCGATGGAGAGAGCAGATCAAGCTCCTCTTAGTTTGGACTATTTGGCGAAACACGGCTTTGCTTGATACAGCCTGATACAGAATGATAGAAAATTTGGTTCAGGAGCATTCGTGACATAAGACATAAGGAGGAGAGGGTTATGGATAGAGGCATCCAAACAAGTGCGACGACAAATATCATGGAGCAGGGCGAGTTGCACCATGACGAAGAGATTCGATTGGATTCCATCGAAGAAGCATTGGAGGATTTAAAGAACGGCAAAGTCGTTATTGTAGTGGATGATGAACAGCGGGAAAATGAAGGCGACTTTATCGCTTTGGCTGAGAAAGCATCGCCTGAGGTCATCAACTTCATGATTACAGAAGGTCGCGGGTTGGTCTGCGTGCCGATCACACAGCACAGAGCCGAGGCATTGGAATTGCATCCTATGGTAGAGCAAAACACAGATTTTCACGGTACCGCCTTTACGGTATCGGTAGATCATATGAAGACAACAACGGGGATTTCAGCGGCCGAGCGCTCTTTGACTGTTCGCGCCTTAGCCGACGAAGCAATCACGGGCAGCGATTTCCGCAAACCTGGTCACATGTTCCCGCTAATTGCTCGCGATGGTGGGGTCTTGCAACGCGCCGGTCATACTGAAGCGGCTGTCGACCTGGCACGACTCAGCGGCTTCAAGCCGGCCGGGGTCATTTGCGAAATTATAAAAGAAGATGGCTCAATGGCCCGCTTGCCTGATTTGGCCGTGATCGCCAAGCGACATCAACTGAAGCTGATTAGCATTCAACATTTAATTGAATACCGTCGTCGTTTGTCATTGTAAAAAAATTCAAAAAAGAGAGAGGTTGATAAGCATGGCACGTTTTCTGGAAGGTAATCTTGTATCAAGTGGTTTAAAGTATGGTATTGTGGTGGGCAGATTTAATGAGTTTATTACAAGCAAACTGTTAAGTGGTGCGCTTGACGCACTTCAACGACATGGTGCACAGGAAGATGAAATTGATGTAGCATGGGTGCCGGGTGCATTTGAAATCTCACTTATTGCACAAAAAATGGCTGCAAGCGGAAAATATGATGCCGTCATTACGCTTGGCACGGTTATCCGTGGCTCTACTTCACACTATGATATCGTCTGCAATGAAGTGGCCAAGGGTGTGGCGGCAAGCAGTCTGAAAACGGGTGTCCCTATTATTTTTGGTGTAGTGACTACGGAAAATATTGAGCAGGCTATTGAACGAGCAGGTACGAAGGCTGGTAATAAAGGTTGGGATTCTGCGCTGGCTGCGATTGAAATGGCCAATCTCGGTAAGCAGTTCTAATGATATAAATGGCTGAAAGAACGGCATAAACTGCAAAGTGGAAAAGGGATTGGATTGTTAAGCAAGGCGATGACGTATATACTACAGAAAGAGGGATTGATAACGCAGAGCATAAGTGCTATAGGGAAAGGTATTGTTGAATGATGATTGGAGTAAGGCAGGGGGAAGCACATTGACAGTCGTAAACTACAAGCTGGAAACATTCGAGGGTCCGCTGGATCTACTGTTGCATCTGATTGATAAAGCCGAAATCGACATTCAGGATATCCCGATTAGCGATATTACTGATCAGTATATGGCTTTTTTGCACAGTATGCAGGAGCTGGAACTGGACATTACGAGCGAGTTTCTGGTGATGGCGGCGACGCTCTTATCCATTAAGAGTAAATTGTTGCTTCCCAAGCCACCTGTGATGGAATATGACGATTTGGATTTTTATGAGGAAGAGGATTATGATCCACGTGAGGAACTGGTCCGCAAGCTGGTGGAGTATCGTAAATATAAAGGGATTGCTCGCCATCTAAGTGAACGTGAGTGGGAGCGGAGTCTAATTTATGGCAAAGAGCCAGAAGATCTGAGTGCATTCCTGCCCACTGAACCCGTAAATCCGGTGCATGGGCTGCATGCAAGCGATTTGGTCGCAGCCTTTCAGCGTGCTTTGCGCAAAGCAGAACGACGTACGACGGTAACCCGTGTTCATCGGGACGAAATTTCAGTCAAGGACCGTATCCGGCAAGTTATCGGGGCTTTAGAGATGGTGGGGAATGGAGGACGGCTGCTGTTCTCCAAGCTGATGCATGAGGATATGTATCGGCATGAAGTGGTTGTGACCTTTTTGGCTATCCTTGAACTGATGAAAATGAAGCAAATTTTCTGTTATCAGGAGAAGCTTTTCGATGATATTGTAATGGAGTGGAGAGGGGATTTACGGGTTAATGGATTATCTGAAGCTGAAATCAATTATTGAGGGACTGCTGTTTCTAGCAGGAGAGGAAGGGTTGTCCACCAAGCAGATCGCCGACATTGTAGAGCAGCAGCAAGAGCTGGTTGAACAGTGCCTGGAAGATATGAAGCAGGACATGGAGCAGGGGGGAAGAGGCCTGCAACTTGTCCGTATTGCCGGTCATTATCAGCTTGCAACTTTATCCGAACATGCACCTTACTTTGAAAAGCTCGCATACTCTCCGGCACGTGCGTCACTGTCTCAAGCTGCTTTGGAGACGCTGGCCATTGTGGCCTACCGCCAGCCCATTACAAGAGTTGAAATCGAAGAGATTCGGGGTGTCAAATCCGAGCGGGCCATACATACACTGGTCAACAAGGAGCTCATTGAAGAGAAAGGTCGAGCTGAGGCCATCGGACGACCAATATTGTATGGAACGACGAAATCATTCTTGGATTATTTCGGTCTAGGCTCTCTCGAAGATCTACCGCAACCGGAGCAGTTCGAGGATTCAGACAATTTGGAAGAAGAGACACAGCTATTGTTCGAGCGTCTGGAGAGCAGCCAGCCTGCGGAGAACGATTCGGATCTGGAATCCTAAGTTCATAAAATTCAAAAGACAGCCAGTCCTTACGATGTTGAGGGCTGGCTGTTTGGCATTTTAAGATGCATGATTTTCCGCTGAAGGGTCATACTATTTTTGCCATGATATTCTATAGCAAAAGGGTAGGGAGGACTCGCCAGTGTGGAAATGGATCAGTATCGCCATCATCATCTTTATATTCATCGTACTGGCTATTCTGCTCTCTCGTATTCGATTGAAGCTGGAAATTGCCAAGCATGACAATGATGATCGGGCGCATCTAGAGATCAGAATTCTATACGGGTTGGTCAAAATGGATTACGATATTCCAGCCATTCTCATAACAGGTTTGAAAAAAGGGCTTCTCTATCGGCTTGACCGCAATAAAAACATACATAAAACGGATGCTTCTGTGGATAGCGGAAATATTGATATCGAAAAAATCAAGCAATTTATACATGATATACGGGTTTTGCTCAAGGGAACACAATCTTTACAGCGATGGCTGCGACATACATTGGCCCATGTAACAGTGTCCAAAATGGAGTGGTCTACCAATATTAGTCTGGCTGACGCAGCTTATACAGCGACCTCAACTGGTATGTTATGGGGGCTAAAAACGACCTTGATCGGTTTTGCTTCCAGCATTGTGCGCATGGACTGTACCCCAAAGGTGTTTGTTGTGCCTTATTGGGTGGACCGACTACGTTTTACTACCATCTTGAACTGTGAAGCAAAAATGTCGCTCGGTTATTTAATCTTTTCCATGCTCAGACTAGCTTTCCGCATATGGCGTGTTCCGGGAGGACCAGAGGCATGGAAGCGGGTTATTTCCAAAAATCCTGAGAATCAACAAGCCAGCAGTGAGGAATAAACAGTGTAGAGGATTGACATACATATTTCCCTGAACCTTTGCGCACAATAGCGAAAGAAAAGCAGTCTACGCTTGAGATAAGCAGAGGAGGAATAAAACATGTCAGATCATCCGATTCAAGGGCTCATGCAAACCGCGATGGAGAACATCAAGGCCATGGTGGACGTGAATACGATTGTGGGAGACGCGGTGGAAACACCCGATGGTTCCGTTATTTTGCCAATCAGTAAGGTAGGATTTGGGTTCGCAGCCGGGGGAAGTGATTTTAACGTAGATGAAGAGGCGCTCCATACTTCCTCAGCATCCGGTAATCATAGTGGGAAGGAAGTACATCCTTTTGGTGGCGGTAGCGGTGGTGGTGTATCTATTCATCCCATTGCCTTTCTAGTTGTCGGCAAACAGGGAGCACAAATCGTTCCGCTGGACAATCAAACGCATCTGTTTGAGAAAATCATCGACTCCACACCATACCTGATCGATAAGGTTCAGTCTATCTTCCAGAATTCAGGCAGCAACATGCAGACTCCACCTCCACAGGTACCTGCAAATGCTAATACTGACCAAAGTCAATCTGGACCGGCTTACTTGTAAAAGTTATTGAAATTAAAAGTGTGCTCTCAAGAAGGTATCCCCAAGCCGAGCGTGGCCTAGGAATACCTTCTTTTTAGTATCAACTCGGCCTCTATTCCTGAATATACTGCCTTCCACCAATGACAGCATGTATACAGTGACTGAATTCTTGGTAATAAAATGTATTCACTGATAGTTCATTTTTTCGGTTTTCTTCGGGTGCGAACTGGGATAGGTAAACGAAGTCAGGGTAGATCACTTCATTCGTCATATAAGCAGATACCGTGGCATCCGGGCGACGATGTCGATTAAGAGAATCAATAATACCTTGAGCCGGCAAGATGCCAATCCCATGGCCATAGAAAGAATCTTCCTTCAGTTTGACGACATTTTCTCCCTTCCATTCCAATGCATCGGACGACACATCTGGATTGTTAAAATACAGAATGTCCCCAGGAACCGCTTTATGGCTGCCTTGCTGTTGTATAAGCCTGAGATCACTGTCGTAGTGCCAATCATACAACAGTATATCTGCAAAAATCTGATTAAACTCACTTTCTAGAATGGAATCCAGTACTCCTTTGTACAACACAATAACCATTGCTGTTGCACATTCAAAAGCGTATTGTTGACCGTTTATAAAGATATCTCTGATCCCTTGCGCCGGAGTGACACCTGCTTTGATCCGAAAACCGCCTTTTTCCGTTAACTCCCAAAATTGTGGGTTGCAACGCGCGGTAGCAAAAGTGGCGAAGGATACACCACTTTGATGCAATGCTTGTGCGGACTCTACAATCCGCGATCTTAAAATCATTTCAAACTGTAATCGCTGCATGTTGTAACCCCCCGATTCATATTTAACGTTTAGTAACTAATATTATATGTGTTCAGGAGTGCAAGTTGCTTGGTTAACATAGAAAGAAAGCAAAAGAGGAGCGGCTAATGACTGTCCTGTACAAGGAATTTTCTGTTATAAAGGTGGACATACTTTGAACAGCTTGGACATAGAATGGTACAAGACTTGCTCAAAACCGGAGGAATCCAAATGTTTAAAAAAAAACAACATATCCATGCGGACCACAGCCATTTTAAGAATAAGGCACGCGCATTTGTTTTACCGCTAGCGCTTATGCTTGTTTTGTCATTGCCGCTTACATTGCTGAGTCCACAGCCTGTTCTGGGAGCGGTGACAACAGAAGCAACACCGCCCGCGTTAGGAACTCATGCACAGGCTGCTTCTTTAATTGATGTCACTTCAGGACGGATCATATATTCAGCCGAAGGTGACCGGGAGCTCCGAATAGCTAGCCTAACCAAAATTATGACTGCGATTGTAGCCATTGAACATGGACGCTTGCAGGACCGAGTAAAAGTGAGTTCAACGGCGTATGCCAAAGAAGGCTCCTCGCTTTTTCTGCAAATGGGTGAACAAATGACGCTGGAAAATATGCTATACGGCTTAATGCTCCGTTCGGGTAATGATGCAGCTTCTGCCATTGCCGAGCATGTTGGGGGGACAGAGGAGGGATTTGTCCATTTAATGAATGACAAGGCGGTTCAGCTTGGGCTAAACCATACGCATTTTGCTAATCCTCATGGGCTGGATGCCGATGGACATTATTCCTCAGCCAACGATATGGCCCGGCTCACTGCTTATGCGCTGCATAACCCAACTTTTGCCCGTATCGTAAAAACAGAACTGAAGAAAGCACCGAACCCCAACGATTCCTGGGACTATTCATGGCATAATAAAAACAAAATGCTGCGGCTGTATGAGGGAGCTGACGGTGTAAAAACAGGCTTTACTAAAAAAGCGTTTCGTTGCCTGGTCAGCTCGGCTACGCGTGAGGGGCGCCAGCTCGCTGCTGTTACCTTGAATGACGGGGACGATTGGAATGACCATGCCCGTATGCTTGATTACGGCTTTCGATATTATCCTCTCATTCCGATTACGGACAAGCAGCAGCCTATTGATGGTTACCCCCTCTTGACAGGGGCGAGTTTTTCTTATCCTCTACATGATGGTGAGAAGACTCAATTGCACAAAAGACTGGTGTTGTTTAAAAATTCCGCTTCGGCGGATAGAGCTGACGTGTCTTTTGGTTTACGAGGACGGGTTGAATTTTTACTGGAAGGTAAATTGATCGGTTCTGTTCCTGTATATGAAAAAGGTAGTAAGCTGCCTACTCAAACTATTGTACATCCACAGCAGGAGGCTCCGACTGCACAAGTTCCTGCAAACCATACTCAGCCACGAGGTTGGACGAGCAAATGGAATGAAATTCTTAAAAATCTGTTCAGATCATAAGGCAAGTAGGCTTGATGCTATAAAGCTGCGGTGTCACATCATTGGGAAAAGGGGGAATCAGTCATGATTCATCTCATATGGGTGGCTTTGATTTGTATAGGATTTGTATTTGCAGCCGCACAGGGAAATATAGAGGTGGTGACGAAGGCGGCTTTTGACGGGGCAACTACGGGTGTTACAGTATGCTTTGGACTGATAAGTGTGCTGGTATTCTGGATGGGCATGATGAGGTTGGCTGAAGACGGTGGGCTCTTGCAGAAAATATCTAAGCTGCTTTCTCCTTTGGTCGCCTTTCTCTTTCCTGATGTTCCGCGTAATCATCCCGCTATGGGCTACATTTTGTCCAATATGAGCGCCAATCTGCTCGGATTGGGGAATGCAGCAACGCCCATGGGGATCAAGGCGATGCAAGAGTTACAAACGCTCAATCCTGATAAGCAAACCGCTACACCTGCCATGTGTACGCTACTCGCGCTGAATACAGCCAGCATTACGCTTATTCCTACAACGTTGATCGCCATTCGGCTAAATTTTCATTCCGCCCACCCGGCTGAAATCGTCGGAACGACACTGGTGGCGACCGCAATAGCCACCTTTGCTGCCATTGCGGCGGATCGTTGGTATCGTAGTCGAGAATTGCGCCGCCGTCCTCCAGCGAATCCGCCATCCCAGACCTCCTTGGCGCCACGTACCTCGCAAGCACCAACATCTGTGGCTTCTTCACATGTACCGCCCATATCTTCACCTGCCGTGCCGCGAACGGGAATCACAGCTACCAAGGGCAGGGACACCACTTGGAAAGGATGAGGGAGGCATGCTGAATTTTATTAACCTCGTATCGACTTGGGCCATCCCGGTTATTCTTGCTTTTATTCCTTTATATGCATATGCCAAAAAGGTCCCTGTCTACGATTCTTTTGTAGATGGAGCCAAAGACGGCTTTTCTACCGCCATCAGCATTATTCCTCATCTTGTAGGTATGATGGTGGCGATTAGCATTTTTCGAGCATCCGGCGCTTTGGACTATGTAATATCCTGGGTAACCCCGTGGATTAAAAACTGGGGCGTACCTGGCGAGGTGCTGCCTTTAGGCTTGCTCCGTCCATTGACGGGCACTGGTTCACTTGCGTTCACGACGGATCTAATTCGCACTTATGGTCCCGATTCCATGATCGGTCGGATTGCTTCAACGATTCAGGGCAGCACAGATACGACGCTGTATGTATTAACTGTATATTTTGGTGCGGTAGGTATCCGCAATGGACGATATGCCTTGAAGGTGGGACTATTTTCAGATGTGGTTGGTTTTGTGGCGGCTATTGCCATTTGTTTGCTTGTATTTTGAATTTTGCATCGTTTTTTGAACGGGGGTTGTGATTTTGCTCATGGATGGGTATCATTAGCATGAGGTGAATTAGCGAACATGGAAAGATTGCAGAAAATATTGGCCCAAGCTGGTGTAGCTTCCAGACGTAAATGTGAGGAGCTTATTCAGGCGGGTAGCGTGGAAGTGAACGGGGTTGTCGTAACTGAACTGGGAACGAAGGCAGACCCTGATCAAGATATGATTACGGTAAAGGGACGCCCGATCAAAACCGAGAAAAAAATCTATTTGATGATGAACAAACCTAAAGGGGTCATTACGAGCGCTTCCGATCCGGAAGGCCGTAAAATCGTGTCAGACTATCTGAAAGGCGTTAAGGAACGCGTATATCCGGTGGGACGTCTCGATTACGACACCGAAGGACTGCTGTTGCTCACCAATGATGGCGAGTTCGCCAATCTGCTCACCCATCCCAAGCATCATGTGCCCAAGACATATGTGGCAACAGTCAAAGGCGTTCCACATGGTACTGAGCTGGACAAGCTGAAAAAGGGAATCGTGCTGGAAGATGGCATTACTGCACCAGCCGAGGTAGAATATAAAGATGTAGATCCGAATGGTAAGGAGTCTGTGATCCAGATTACCATTTATGAAGGCAGAAATCGCCAGGTAAGACGGATGTTTGAGGCCATTTCACACCCAGTCATCAGACTCAAGCGGATAGCCTTCGGAGATCTTTTGCTACAAAACTTGAAGCGCGGTCTGACCAGACCCCTAACCAAGGACGAAATCAACCGTCTCATTCAACTTGCCAAATCAGACAACACGAAAAAGAAACGGACAGGACGGGGGTCATAACCCCGGCCTTTTTGGTGTAAAGAGACTGTTGGATGAGAGTAAAGTTTGACCAAGCACGGGAAAATAGTAAAATAGAGAGAATGCTTTTTTTAGCGAAGGGGCTGGGAATATGTCAGAACAAAGCAACCGCATATTAATTGTAGATGATGAAGAACGCATTCGACGCCTTCTGCGGATGTATCTGGAAAAAGAAGGATATGCAATTGACGAAGCTGAGGATGGCGAGATTGCCCTCCAAAAAGCGACTGCAAGCGATTACAGCATTATTTTGCTCGATGTGATGCTTCCAGGGATGGATGGGATTGAGGTGTGTACACGGCTGCGTCAGACCAAAGCTACACCTGTGATTATGCTGACTGCCAAAGGCGAGGAAGTGAACCGTGTACAAGGCTTTGAAGTCGGAGCTGATGATTATGTGGTTAAGCCCTTTAGCCCGCGAGAAGTCATTTACCGGGTGAAGGCGATTTTACGCCGTTCGTCGGAAACTGCCTTTTTAACGAAAGAGGCGGTACCCAGCAATAGTATTGTTTTTCCGAATCTTATCATTGAGCATGATGCGCACCGGGTAACTGCGGGTGGGATTGAAATCAGTCTCACGCCTAAAGAGTACGAGCTGTTGCATTATTTGGCGGTGTCACCAGATAAAGTCTTCTCACGCGAAGAACTGCTGAAAGACGTTTGGAATTACGAATTTTTTGGTGATCTGCGCACTGTGGATACGCATGTGAAACGGCTTCGTGAAAAGCTGAATAAGGTATCGCCAGAGGCAGCCGCTATGATTACGACCGTGTGGGGCGTAGGTTATAAGCTGGAGGTTCCAAAATAACGTGAACTTCTGGAGATCGCTGGTAGGCAAGCTGTGGATCACCATCATTTGCCTTGTAGGCTCTGTGCTTATTTTTCTAGGGCTTTTTTTATTGCCGTACATCAACAGAAATTTTGCGGCGTATGAATCGACGGAAATCAAGCATTTGTTCACCTATACATGTATAGTCGGATTTTTATTGACGACCTTTTTTGCCCTATTTCTTTTTACTAAAATCACACAGCCTATGCAGCTGTTGATTCAGGCGGCGAATGCCATTCGTGAAGGAAGGTATGATACTCGGCTTTCGCTGGTGACCAGTGATGAAATTGGAGAACTGGCGAAAACTTTTAATCATATGTCTACGGAACTGGAAGCAACGATCCGCAGTCTGAATGAGGAGAAAAACCATTTATCCAGCGTACTGCGAAGCATGTCTGATGCAGTAATCACCTTCGACAGAAGCGGACAAATCATCTTGACGAATCCGCCGGCACAAAGTTTGCTGAATATCTGGGAAAAGCTGGAGTGGCAGGAACGTGATCTGGAGGAGTTTGGAGCTTCTGTACCTGAGCCTTTGCAGTCTCTGTTCCATACCGTTATGGACAGGGGAGAGGATGTCGGAGACTATATCCATGTCAAGAAGGGCTCCTGGTCGGTGCAGATGGCGCCTCTGTATACGGATAATGCAATCCGCGGTGCAGTAGCTGTGCTTAGAGATATTACGGAAGAAGTGAAGCTAGAGAAGATGCGGAGCGATTTTGTGGCCAACGTATCTCATGAAATCCGTACACCTTTATCTATGATGCAGGGCTACAGTGAGGCGTTGCTGGATGGTATGGCGGGTTCACCAGAAGAATCCGAGGAACTGGTGCAGGTCATCCATGATGAGTCATTACGCATGGGAAGGTTAGTCAAGGATCTGCTTGATCTGGCCCGAATGGAGGCTGGTCATACAGACATGCACCGACAGGAATTGGATGTGAACGAGTTGATCGAGCGTGTTCACCGTAAATTTACGGTACGATCAAAGGAACAGGGACTGACACTCGATTACCATGAGCATGGCCAGCGTTTGTTGCTGCCTGAGGCAGATGAAGACCGGTTGGAACAGGTATTGACCAATTTGCTGGATAATGCATTTAGACACACACCCGGTGGGAAAAAGGTTACTATTGCGGCGGATCGAATTTTGGGAGAACGGCATGAGTTAATCCGTATTCGGATTAAGGATGAAGGTGTAGGCATTGCCAGCGAGGATCTACCTTATATTTTCGACCGCTTTTACAAGGCAGATAAAGCCAGAGTACGTGGTGAGGATAAAGGGACTGGCTTGGGGCTTGCTATTGTCAAGAATATTGTAGAGGCTCACGGAGGCTCTGTCTCTGCTGCCAGCGTATTGGGGGAAGGGACGGAATTTACTATTTTGCTGCCTATCTCCAGCAAAACTAAGCTGGGTCTGTAACAGGCTTATAAGCCCAATCTGATATCCCCCGGTTTGCAGGCATCCTCGGAAGAGGGTGCTTTTTGTTGAAAAATCAACATTTATCTTGTTCAACGTGGAACATCCTGTTTCAAAATGATTACTCACATGATAGATAACTCGGTATAAGAAAAAGACGCCTGGGTAGCCAGGCGCCTCTCTTTATTATAAAACCATGGACCTCTCAATAGGGTCTGGAACTAATCTAGCACTACTTCTTGGGCAGTATTTAGTTCTGGCAAACCAACGAGTTGAATCAGTACGTCTTTCGGCACGGCTTTATCGACGGTCAGGATCATGATAGCTTCTCCGCCGACAATTTTACGCCCTACTTGCATAGAAGCGATATTGACGCCGTTCTCCCCAAGCAAGGTGCCGACACGACCGATAATGCCTGGTTTATCATTGTGCGAGATGAGCAGGAAATGAGCTTCCGGTGCCACGTCTACTGGGAACTGGTTCAACCTAACAATACGTTCGCCATAGCCTGCCAGCAGGGTGCCAGATACACGTTGCTCTTCGCCGCTCTGCGTTTTGAGTGTAACGGTAATCAGGTTGGTAAAACCCTTGGTGGCGGGCGCCTGAGATACGACAAGATGGATGTCACGTGTTTTGGCCAGATGTACAGAGTTTACAATGTTCACATCGCTGCCCAGATGACGGCTAAGTACGCCTTTCAAAATATACCGTGTCAGCGGCTGTGTATCCACAGAGGACAAATCGCCAGCGTAATCTACCTGAATTTCACGTACAGCCTGATTCGTGATCTGAGCGGCAAAGCTGCCCAGCTTCTCTCCAAGCGAGAAATATGGCTGCAATTGCGTCATGACGTTGGATGGTACTGGAGGCATGTTGACCGCATTTTTAAAAGGCTCATCACGCAAAATATGCAGCACTTGCTCGGACACGTCGATAGCTACATTCTCCTGAGCTTCGACAGTCGAGGCACCCAGATGTGGTGTAACGATAATTTTCGGGTGGCTCAGGAATGGGTGGTCCTGTGCTGGCGGCTCTGACTCAAATACGTCAAAAGCTGCACCGGCAACGATACCTTCATCAATGGCTTCAACAAGAGCCATTTCATCGATAACTCCGCCCCGGGCACAGTTGATAATGCGCATTCCTTTTTTCATCACTTCAAACTGTGGACGAGCAATCATATGTTTCGTTTCCGGTGTTAATGGTGTGTGTACGGTCATAAAATCTGCGTTGCGGATAATTTCATCCACGCTCGCAAGCTTAATGCCCAGCTTCTCAGCGCGTTCTTCCGTTAGAAATGGATCATAGCCGAGGATACTCATGCCAAATGCTTTGGCACGTTTAGCCACCTCACTGCCGATACGTCCCATGCCGAGGACTCCAAGTGTTTTGTTACGCAGTTCGACACCGAGGAATGTTTTACGATCCCATGTACCACCGATGGTTTTAGCGTAAGCCTGTGGAATATGGCGAGCCAGTGCCATCATCATGGCAAAAGTGTGCTCACATGTCGTAATGGTATTGCCGTCAGGAGCATTAATAACGATAATCCCGCGTTGTGTTGCTGCTTCAAGGTCGATGTTGTCCACTCCGACCCCGGCACGTCCGACAACCTTGAGGTTTTTACCTGCCGCCATGATGCGTTCGGTTACCCGGGTTTGGCTTCGGACGAGTAATGCGTCATAGTCACCAATAATTTGAACCAATTCATCCTCGCTGAGACCTGTGTTCTTGTCCACCGTGACATCGTCTGCATCCATCAGTTGCTGGATGCCCAGGTCACTGATTGGATCGGATACTAACACTTTAAACATTTGGTTTCCTCCTCAAAGTTAACTTCTTTTATGGACAGGATGCACTTCAAACTGAAATACATTCCATAAAGAACATGAAAAAACTTGAAATGCTTCTAAAAGTACAGGAGAGCGGTGTGAAATACTAGTGTGATAACGCATTGACGCAGAAAAGGGATGGAATAGCATTATGCACCAAACTAACGACCAAAAGTCTTATGCGGAGACGCTTTGCGGTTTTCGGGCATCAAAAAAACCCCCGAATCACATACTATCTCCATAGTAAGGGACGAGAGTTATCGTGGTACCACCCTAATTCGCAGCCATTTCGCAATGGACTGCCTTCAGCGGTCATAAAATGACCGAAAGGATAACGGTTTTCTGCCGATTGCATCTAATGCCGGGAAATATTCCCCAGACCTCGGTGCAATAACTCAGGAGCGCTGAAAGTAGTTACTTCGTCACCGGCTTCCACCCAAGCACCGGTTCTCTGAGGACGAAATCAATACCTTTTCTCCATCATTGTTGTTGTCGCTAATAATTTTTTCATAATGTATCATGGCTTACATGGGCATGTCAATAGGACATGCGACATGTGAGGATAGCAGGCTAGATATATAGCTACAGAATGCGGAAAATTAAGATTTAAGTCTTCTTGAATCCGCCCGACTTTTTGGCTATGATGCTAAAGAAGACTAAGCAGAGGACTAACTAACTATGAAAAAGCTTAAAGTGAAATGGAAAAGAGCGCAGATTCATCAATTGAACGACCGCTTGCTGCTTTACAATTTGTATCTAACTCAGGGTCTGACCCTGCTGATTGGCGCAATCTGGATTATATTTCAGAAAAGAAATATGTTTGAACTGTTTGCATTGCCCAACACTGTACACGTCTTATGGTGGGGATTGGGACTGGCGGCCGCTATGCTATTAGTGGATCTGCTGCTATCTCGGATCATGCCTGAGGATGCCATGGATGACGGTGGTATTAATCAAATGCTGTTTCAAAAGCGACCGGTTTGGCATATTATTTGTATAGCTGCTATCGTTTCCATCTGTGAGGAACTTTTGTTTAGAGGTGCGATTCAGTACAGCTTTGGTCCTTATTGGACAAGTATTTTGTTTGCGGTTATTCATATCCGATATTTACGGCATTGGATTCCCACGGGCTGGGTTTTCCTTAGCAGTTATGGATTGGGATATATCTATGTGCAGACAGGCAGCCTGTGGGCACCAATCATTTGTCATTTTGTGATTGACCTTATATCTGGCTTAGCGTTACGTTTTCGGAGGTATGAAGAATGAATCAGGAACTTAGCAGAGTGCAGACCTATGGTAGCCGCCGAAATGGTCGCAAAGGCAAGGAGGAGGACAGGTTAAAGCCCAAACCGGTTCGCTCCCGTGCTTCACGGCCCATGCCAGAATTGGCTGACGTTGCCGCTGCACCAGAAGTTGCTGTGACAATGGAGGAAGACATTCCTGCCAGTGAGTACCGAACACGGACAGAAATGTTTCCGTCCCGCCGTATTCGGGTAAGTAAGTGGTTTTTAAATTTTTTGAGCACTCTTTTTGTGCTTATTACAGCAGCGTTACTATGGTGGGGAATTAAGGGTGCACCACCCATTAGTGAAATGCTGTGGTGATATAAAGGCTAAAGGCATTGTGACAGCGTGCGTCTAGTGCGTGCGTGCAACGTTACGCTAAAAAGGCCTCCATCTCCCACAAGTTATGTGGAGATGGAAGCCTTTTTACATTATTTATTTTTACGTCATCTACATTTGACCATACGAGCATATGCACAAGTGACTATTAACTGGCAGGAATCTCAATGCTTTGTGGATCGACAAATTGATAACCCTTCTGCTCAAGGCGCGTCAATAGACTGTCCAGTGCCTCCGCTGTCCATGGCAGTTCATGCATCAAAATATTGCTGCCTGGATGAAGTTGTTCTGTTACGTTTTTGAGAAGTGTCTCCGTTTTATGAGGTTGATTTTTTTTCATCGTCCAGTCCAGAGAACCAACGGACCATGTCATATACAAGAGCCCATTTTCCTTCGCCATCTTGCGACCTACGTCTCCACCAGCACCATGAGGCGGACGAAAGAATACGGGTGCTTGGCCTGTAGTATCTTTAACGATTTTTTGTACCGTTTCAATCTGTTTTTTGACCTCAGCCTCAGACTTGTTCTTGAGAACGATGTGGTCCCAGCTATGGTTGCCAATGGGCTGTCCACGATCATGGATAAGCTTAAGCAACTCAGGATGTTCTTTTACACGATAACCGTTTACGAAGAAAATCGCCTTTGCCTTGTGCTTATCCAATATATCTATGATTTTGTTAATCATGACAGCTTCCTTCGGACCATCATCAAAAGTCAGCAACACCACTTTTTTTTCGGCACCTTGTTGTTTAGGAATTACATTGTAAGCTTTGTCCAAGTGATACATTTTGTTAGTGGTAACCGCAGTTGTCGAAACTGTAGTTCCGTTGCTCTCAACGGCGGTTTTGTCATTTTGTGTATTTGTTGTACTCACTGATTTTTGCTCATCACTGTCTGCTTGCTTACTGCTTCCTTTTGGGGAAGATATACTGCTTTGATCTTTGGCACTGTTACTTGAATTAGAAGTTACTGAATCCTGATGGTTACTGGAATCCGCAGATTCCGGCATCGTCGCAGTGCAAGCACTAAGCAGCAGACATGCTGTTAGCAAAATGGCTGCTGTTTTTGTACCCATTAATTCATCTCACCTTCCTGTATTTATACCGTATGAGTTTGTCTCTGCTGACGAACACTATGCTTGATTCTACCACAAAGGGAGGTTCTAATTGTGAAAACATCTTCATTTTTCCTGGGAATCGTCTTGGGGGCTGTTGCAAGCTCTCTGATCTCTCGTAACCGCAATGCGTTGGGCTTATCCATGGACATGGGCGGAAAAAAAAGCGGAAATTTGGTGCAGAAAGCTCGTACAAAAATGATGGACGCCGCATTTCCAGGCATGGGTGATATTGCGCTGAATACACAAGACACCCACAAGGATCATGATCATCGTTCACAAGCAGATAAAACCGTGCATAACGCCCAAACTGCCAAGAGCAAGGAAGAGAATATGAAGTTGATTAAAGAGTTTATAAGCACAAGTCCCGATGTTAAACGTGAGGTCGAGCAGATACTGAAAGAAACTCATACAGCCGTACCGGGATTGTAACCCGAAACCTCTATTCCGAATCATTTTGCGGCTTTTTTGTTAAAGCCGTTCAAATGATTCTTTTTTTTATCATTTTTATTCGTGCATTTACGATTATAAAATGATAACATGATTACATAGAACCATTTTCATCACAGGCATCATAATTGCATCATAATCTGTTAATAACACTCGGCTGCCAGGAGGAGGGTCCAGTATGAAAATAGAAAGATTAAGTCAGGACAAGATACGGATTTTCCTTACCTTTGACGATTTGAGCGAACGGGGTATCCAAAAAGATGATATGTGGCAAGAAATTCCAAGGGTTCATGAGCTGTTTACTGAAATGATGGATCAGGCATACAGCGAACTGGGCTTCGATGCCACGGGACCGTTAGCTGTTGAAGTCTTTGCGCTTCCTGCTCAGGGAATGGTTGTTATCGTCACTCGGGGGAAATACGATCACCAGCAGTACGGTTCGGGTCCCGATGAGGAGCTTCCAGAGGAAGTCTACGAAATGGAAGTCACAATGGAGCACAGTGATTCCATCGTTTACGCGTTTAGCGATTTCGAAGTACTCATAGAAGCGGCTCATATGCTTCGTAGCAACACTACGGAAGCAGGTAAGCTGTATCATTATAGAGGAAAATGGATTCTGCATTTGGAACCAGAAGAAGTAGAGGAGTCCAAGCTTGCCGCTTTAATCGCGGTTCTTGCTGAATTTGGAGAAGGCTCATCCGTTACACCAGCTATGTTGGAAGAGTACGGCAAACTGGTCATTCCTGAACAGGCAGTTGCTGTCATCTGCACTCATTTTGACAGCCGTTCTTGATTCGTTTTATCAAAAGTGATATCGAAGTGAATTTGTCGGCTCTGCGCTGAAAGCAGAGCCGACTCATTTTTATGGAGGGATGATCGGTGCTTCTGTTTTCAGTTTTAGCGGCAGCCACAGCGCCGGGTCTCGCCTTATTGATGTATTTTTACTTGAAGGACAGGTATGATTCGGAGCCACTGCACATGGTTATTAAAGTGTTTTTGCTCGGCTTTTTGGTGGTTCTTCCTGTCATGATTTTTCAACGAGGGCTGCTGCTTTGGCTAGGGGATCACACGTTAATCCAGGCGTTCGGCATTTCAGCCGGAGTGGAAGAGTTTTTTAAATGGTTTCTGTTGTATCACATCATCTATAATCATACCGAGTTCGACGAGCCTTATGATGGTATTTTGTATGCGGCCGCAGTCTCACTCGGATTTGCAACGGTTGAAAATCTGTTATATGCCTGGGCGGGCCATGCTTCGGTTAGCATGATGCTGATGAGATCATTGCTACCGGTATCCGGTCATGCGATGTTTGGCGTAATGATGGGCTACTACATGGGGAAGGCCAAGTTTTCAGAAGGCTTGAGGAGCAAATACATGTTGCTGCTGTCATTGGTGCTTCCATGGTTCTGGCACGGAGTATACGATTTGATTTTAACGAAATTTTCGCATGACTGGATCTGGTTTATCATTCCACTTATGGCCTTTCTATGGTATGGAGGAATGGCGAAGATCAGTCGGGCTAATAACCGTTCTCCTTTTCGTTTGTTAAAACGGGAAGAAAAGGTTAACATGTAACAAAATGGGACACACTGATCTGACAAACCTGTTAGAGAAAGAGGTGTCTTTTTTTGCGTATAAAAGTTAGAATTCATTGTAAAAGATGCGGAGAACGCTTTGTGCTGAGAGGACGCATAGAGCAAGGACAGATTCAGACCGGCTTTAAACGCTGTATTTGCGATAACTGTGAGTTTATTGTTGAAGTCATGGAAAACCATGCATAAGAGAGCTTTCTTCTTGTCACACTATCGGTAGTGTACTTGAAGAAAGGAGACTCCCAATATGTATAAGCGACTTAGTGCCGTATTGTTCCCGGTGGTTACCCTGATTATGATAGGAGCATTTGTGTGGGGTTATCAGCAAAGCCAGATGAGAAGAGAGGTGTCTTCTCAGGCAAATAGAATGTCGATTAAAGCGGAAAATCAATACCAGCGTGCATTTCACGATTTGTCGTTTCATATGGATCAGCTGCATTCCCAACTCGGTAACGCGGTTGCTGTCCATACTACTTCACATGCAATGCACCGCAAATGCTTGATGAACGTGTGGAGGATTGCAAGTGAAGCCCAAAATGAGGTTAATCAGTTGCCTCTCAATGTAATGCCTTTTAATCATGCTAAAGATTTGCTGTCCCATCTATCTGCATTTTCGTATCAGACCGCTGTTCGTGATCTGGATCACGAGCCTTTAAACGAGAAAGAAATTTCGAACCTGAAAACGTTGTATAACAATTCCAAAGAAATTTCGAAAAACATGCAGGAAGTGCAGCAGAAAGTCATTAGCAAAAATTTGCGCTGGACGGATGTGGATATGGCGGCAGGTTCTCAAACTGGGCCGAAGGACAACACCATTATTGATGGCTTTAAAACCGTGGACAAAAAGGTGGAAAACTATAAAGAGCTGGATTGGGGACCGTCTGTAGCCAGCATCTATGATAAACGCTCTGTGAAAAAATTGAGTCTCCCGCCAGTAAATGCAGAACAAATTAAACAAAATGCTGCTGAATTTACAGGAAAACCGGAAAGTCAGATCAGGGTGAACGAAAACGGTAAAGGAACGGAATGGGCATCTTATACAGCTACCCTGCTAAATAAGAAGCAGCCTGTGGCCAGTATGGATTTTACGAAAAAAGGCGGCAAGCTTATTTCTTATCATGACATGAGGGCAGTAGGTCCTAAAAAAGCAACACGTAATGAAGCGATTCGCTATGCTAGTGAATACCTTGAACAAAAAGGTTACAAAGACATGAAGCCCGTTGCGTATGATGAAAGCGGGAATTTAGCTAACATTACATTTGTGAGCCAACAAGGGGATGTGATTATCTATCCAGAAAAAATCGCAGTCAGATCAGGCCTTGATAACGGACAAGTGATCGGTTTTCAAGCCAGTGATTATGTGTATGAGCATAGTCATCTCCGCCGCATACCGCAAGCGAAATTGAATTTGAATGCAGCACGAGCAAAATTGAATCCTGAGTTTCGTGAAACTTACCACCGTAAAGCCTTAATTGAAAATGAACTTTCGAATGAAGTTCTCTGTTATGAATTTGGTGGTAAAATCAATGGTTCCGTTTACCGGATATACATTAACGCCAATACGGGGATGGAAGAAACGATTGAAGAGGTTAAAGATTCAGATGAACCTCAGGTTACTGCAAGTAATGTCTAGTTAATTACATGAAAATGAATCAATAGTCACTCTAAACCTCCTTCATGAAGGAGGTTTTTTGTGCTTTAGTCATAGATTAAACAAATATTATGCTTAATATAGGCACAAAGTCGTGGTATTATATACCTTAATTAGAGCTTTTAATGGACAAGGATGGTGGATCATTTGTTTCCCAAAATTAATGATGTGTTATACATACAAGTGGCAGGTACTGACCATAAGGACGAGATTTTTGAATTTAAGTCTCGTATTGCAGAAGAGGAGTCACAGAACTTTTTAATTGAAATTCCTATGTCACAAACAAGTGGGCATTTGAAAAAATTGTTTCTAGGGGAAGAACTGTCTATATTTTTTTTGAGCGAGGGTGGGATTAAAAATTATTTTAATACCCACGTTACGGGTTTCAAAGAGGATATCCTCCGGATGATTCGTATCCACAAACCTGCTCCAGACAGCATCAGCAAAATTCAGCGTCGAAACTTTCTTCGGGTTAAGGCCAACTTGGAAATTGCTGTAAAGCATGGTGCGAACGAGTCCAGATTTGTAGCAGAGACACATGATGTAGGAGGTGGGGGTGTTTCTTTTCACACCCAGGGAACTCATCATCTTGAAGAAGGAGAATCATTGTCTTGCTGGATTTTAGTTCCATATAAAAACGGTACTCAGGAGCATGTTCCGTTCCAATCTGAAATTGTGCGCATTCAGCAGATGGAAAACGGTCGCAAACTCATTATGCTGAAATATGAGGAAATCGCTGATCAGGAGCGTCAAAAACTGATTAAATATTGCTTTGAAAGACAGCTGGAATTCCGGGGGAAATCTTAATCATCCGAAATTTTTCTTTTTTAGTAAACCTGTCGCTTATTTTGCATCGCCTATAAATGTGTGGTATAATTTTCACGTCGCAGGCAATGCCTGCTTTTTTCTTGAGGTTAGGTTAGGAGGAATTCCCTGTTGGCAAGGCAACATGTATCTTCAATTAACAAAATAAATGTAGCCATTGATGGACCTGCTGGTGCAGGGAAAAGTACAGTGGCCCGCTTGGTGGCGAAAACACTTTCTTATGTATATGTAGATACTGGAGCCATGTACCGAGCAGCAACGTGGTACATGATGCGTAAGGAAATTCCTGCAGAAAATGTACAAAAAGTGCTTCAACATGTACCTGAGCTGGTGATTGAATTAGTACCGGACCCTACAGGCCAAAAGGTTTATTGTAACGGGGAAGATGTAACCACTGTGATTCGTTCGTTGGAAGTGACTAGCAATGTGTCACAGTATTCAAGTATTGCTGGTTTACGTACACGCTTGACCGAAAACCAGCGTGAAATGGCTGCGCGTAAGGGTGTCGTTATGGACGGACGCGATATTGGAACAACTGTGCTTCCCGATGCGGAAGTTAAAGTGTTCATGACCGCAAGTGTTCAGGAACGTGCCTCACGTCGTTTTAAAGAACTGAGCGAAACTGATGATATCACTCTGGAACAGCTTGAACGTGACATTGCGGCACGTGATAAGTTTGATGAGGAGAGGGAGGTATCCCCGCTTCGTTGCAGTGAGGACGCCATCGTGCTTGATACGACCCATATGGGCATTCAGGATGTCGTTGATACGATCGTATCTTATTGCTTAACGGAGAAGGATGGAGAGATCAGCCAATGATATATACTGTATGCGCCAGTATTTTGCGTCTCATTTACCGCGTTCTGTTTAGACTTGAGGCGGTAGGCAGGGAAAATGTTCCTGCTGAGGGTGGAGTGCTGTTGTGTTCTAATCATATTAGTAATCTTGACCCTCCTACAGTTGGCATTTTGCTGAAGCGAAAGGTTCACTTTATGGCCAAAGCAGAGCTGTTTAATGTTCCTGTGCTGGGACCACTGATCGACAAACTGGGAGCCTTTCCAGTCAAACGTGGTGGTGTGAGTAAGGAATCCATTAAGCTGGCATTGAACATTTTGCGTGACGGTAAGGTTATGGGGATTTTTCCCGAAGGCTCCAGAGGAGCTGGGGGAATTGGTAAAAAGGGTGCTGCCAGTTTTGCACTGCGTAGTGGAGCGGCTGCCGTTCCAGTCGCCATTATTGGTGATTACAAGCTTTTCCGTAAAACAAAAGTGATATACGGTAAACCTGTTAATTTGGACGCTTACCAAAAGGGTGCCGATGTCGAAGGAGATCCTCTTGAACTGGCAACAGAAGCAATTATGTCACGTATTCGCACAATGAAGGAAACTGGTGAGCCTACGAATGATTGAAAGGCTTGCATGAATTGTGTCTAAGCTTGGAAAACTAGAGCAAAAATGTATTTTGTTTTGAACTCTGCTATGCGCAGGTTTAAATAAATGGTTTTTTTGAATTGAGGAGGGTATTGACATGTCGGAAGAAATTAAAAATCAAGAAG
>RCUE01000180.1_pt1 | contig 22974 bp, 21 predicted proteins | sample 2166111 | NCBI WGS metagenome assembly RCUE01 (sample SAMN09930795, study PRJNA488358) | compost metagenome | feature: garden; material: soil; isolation source: compost soil in phenylacetonitrile-enriched culture | place: Germany: Experimental Botanical Garden Goettingen | collected 2016-01-27 | reverse complement strand
CGAATATCCTGCTCCAGTTCCTCAAGAGGAACAGCCAAATAATCCTCAGGTGACTTGTATTTTTGAAACAGGTCTGCCGTTACTTTATTGACCATCTGATCGGAGCATTGAGCAGACAATAACACGGCGATCGTTAATTCAAAAGCATTGTCATGGTTCAACTCACAATGGGCATCCGGAAACATCGTACCGATGGTGTCCAATATATGACGTGCGGTTGCTGCATTCACGGAAATCCTACCTCCTACCAAAAAAAACGTCTTGATACGGGATAGCCCGCATCAAGACGGTCACTCTAAATAATCATCCGGAAAGAAACGAATACTATTTGTGCATGACTGCCTGCATAGGCGAGAAATACACTCCTATATTATCATTATCTGTCACAGATTGCACGTGAAAAGTGTGCAAATTCCCAAGAAATTTTCATACCGTCTGATCGGTTAGCGACTCATGGGATGATCCAAATCTACATGCCCCATTAAGGACTCTAGAGATTGACCATCTACGAGCAAATCCAGCGTTTTGACTTCCTTGAATTGGAACATCGTTTTCTTCAAGGCATCGATAGCCAATTCCTCGCCGCCAGCTCCCAATCGAGCCTCGTCCGGCAGGGAAATATCAAAAGTCAATGCACCGTTATCCAATTTGATCTTATGCACGGAAATTTTCTCGGACCACAACGGAATTAGAGCAGAATCCCCACTCTTTTGCAGAGCTTCAAACGCTTTTTGCAACTTTTCCAGCTCGCTTGGATAGGTAATTTCCTTTTTCTGTTCTTTCAAGCCGTTCTCTTGAGTATCCGTATAGTACACCGTAATCTGTTGTGTTTGTCGATCTCCTGAATTTTCCGTGTCCGTCTTGGTCTTTGTAGGCTCTGTTGACGGAGATGCAGGTGTTTGACTCGCCCCATTATTTTCAGCAGACTGAGCCGATGGATCAGGGGTCGTCTGTTCGGGTGTGCTATTTTGTGCATTAGAAGTTTGTGTTTCCTGAGATGGAGTCGCAGGAGCCGATGTTTGCTTAGAGGCACACCCTGCACCTGCAATGGCAAACAGTGCCAGCAGACCTGCAATTACGATTTTCTTGTTCATATGTCCCCCTCCTTGCTTGACGTTGACAAGCGATTTGTTGAAGATTTATTTTACGTCGAGATACTCTGTGATTCCATCTGCAATCCCTTGAGCTACCCGGTTTTGAAAATCTTCATCAAACAGTGTGGCTTCCTCTTTTGCATTACTCAGATATCCTACTTCAAGCAATACGGCTGGCATAGTCGTTTCCCGAATTACATGGAAATTGCCATAACGAATGCCGCGGTCTGTCAGGCCCGTCGCGGGAGCAAAGTACTTGTGCATAACGTTGGCGAACGCTTTGCTTGCACTACGCTGGTAATACGTCTCTGTACCGTTGGAAGCTGAGCTACCGCTGCTGTTAGCATGAATGGACACGAACACGTTAGCATTAAGGTTTTCAGCTACTTTTACGCGCTGTTTAAGCTCCAAGAATGTATCATCACTGCGTGTCAGCACAACCTCAAGTTTGGGGTTCTGCTTTAATATGCTTTCTACTTTCAGAGCCATCGCTAAGTTGAAGGTCTTTTCATAGTTTTTTCTCGAAACACCAACTGCTCCAGAATCTTTTGCTCCATGACCAGCATCAATAACAACGACCTTTTTACCATTGCTGTTCGTTGGTGATGTCTGTGTGTCATCCGGCTGTGAGCCATCTGGTAACGTTGCGTCTGGCATGGTATTCACTGAATCTTTGGAAGCCAGATCGACGATAACACGATTCGAGCCATCATTATATGCGGTATAATTCATGGCATGTTTCAAATCAATAACAACGCGCACCGTTGAAGGTTCCTTTTGGAATAAAGCATATCGGATACCGGACACATCCGCTTCATTCTCAATGTCCAGCGAACCATTTAAGTTGCTATCCAGCTTCTGCTGGTCTCCAAAATTGTCCGCAAATGCAGTCGCTGGCAAATCCACCACTACCCGATCAGGGCCTGTCATCGTAAACGCTTTCGGCTTGACGGCACTGGCTGTTGTGATAGTTAAACGGTTTTGGCTGAAACTGATTCCCTGCACCTGTGTAACACCTGAGTTTGCATTATTCGTTGGTGCAGTTACACTTCCAGTACCTGTACTGTTATTTCCGGACTTGGGAGGTGTAAATTCCCCGTTTCCAGACCCGCTACTGCGGGTATATAATTTTACGGACTTGGAGCTGCTGTCCCATTTTACGTCCAGTCCCATTTGCTCGCCGATAAAACGAAGCGGTACAAGGGCATAATTGGAACGCAGCAGAGGCGAAGCATCCAGACTAATGTCGCTTCCATTGACAGTCGCCGTCTTACTTCCGATTATCATTCGGATCAAGGTACTGTCCTTCTCAATCGTTATGGTTCGCGCCTGCTGCTTCCATGTCACGTCATATCCCAAATTTTCAGAAATTACGCGTAGCGGGACCATTGTACTTCCGCCAATTACTTGTGCCTTAGCACCACTAGGGACACTTAACTGTTGATCGTCGAGATAGATTTGTGTTCCACTCGAAGCCGCATGTCCATAACCCGGAACCGCCCACATGAAGACAAATAATAACAACAAAAAACCAAATTTCTTCATTCGTCACCCTTCCATTCATAATTTTTTTGCCACATGCTCCGGTGCGGCGACCTGATATACGCGCTTATGTAATATCAGACAACCTTTTAGACGTTATCTCACACCAAAAGTTGCGAATATATTCCATCATAACAGAAATATACGTGCCAAAGAACTACTTTTGTCGAATTTTGACTAAAAATATAGATCATTTGCTTTCCGTCAAAAGTCACAGCCGAAAAAACTAAAAAAGCTACTTTTCACCCCCATGAATTTTCATTAAAAAGGTGGAAAGTAGCTTTTATTGTAAACCTCACTTAGTTAAGTGGTTCCGTTGCTCCTGTGCCTGCTGTTCCGAGATACTCCTTCAACCCATCGACAATACCTTCAGCGATCTTCTCTTGTGTTTCTTCTGTGAACATGGCTGCTTCATTAGATATATTACTAAGGTAGCCACACTCCAGCAATACTGCAGGCATTTGTGATTTTCTCGTCACCACATGGTTTGCCACTTTAATGCCGTTATCCTTGAACTCGGTTGCTGCTACAAGATGCTTGTGCATGATCGTGGCCAGGCTCAAACTTTCCTGACGTGCATAATAGGTTTCTGACCCATTAGCTTTTCCGTTATTAGAAGCTGGCATACTGTTACCATGAATGGAAACAAACACGCTAGCCTGCTGATTATTAGCGAGCTGTGGTCGTTCATCCAGCGTGGGATACGTATCTCCATTACGAGTCAATATGATTTGAATATCGGGATCATTTTGCAGAAGCTGCTCGACCTTTAACGCTACCGCCAATGCAAATTCCTTTTCATGTCGCCCAGTCACACTACCTGCCCCAGGGTCCTTGCCACCATGTCCGGGATCAATTACGACGATTCGCCGTCCTTCGACATTCGTTGGTGTTACCACTGCTGAATTCACACTACGCTCACGCAATTGAAGGGTGATATCACCTAGGCCATTGGTTGAAAGATCGTAATCACGTGTCTGATTTAAAGCAATGACAATGCGTACGCCCCCATCTCGTCCATCTGCGGGAGCAAATCTAATTTCCTGCACATCCTCACTGTCACTATTCGTCAACGCCCGCGTGCCATCGGTGCGAATCGGGAACGGCTGAAGAAAATCAGTCGCCAGTGAAGCCCCGGGTAAATCTACAACAATACGATCATTCCCCGTCATTTTGGATACTTTAGGGGTAACATCTTTATTCAGAGAAATCTTTAACGTTTCACCCTCAAAAGTAATATTTTTTACAACCAACGCATTTGCTGCGGTCTGTTCTGTATTTTGCTGCTTGGTTGGTGAAGATGCAGCTTCAGTATGCTTATCTGCTTCAACTGGGTTTATTGTCGTCGCTGTTGCTGAAGACGTTTTATTGGTGCTTGTTGTACTCCGTGTTGACGTTTGCGACGATGGTTGGGATTGTGACTGTTTATTTGCTTGTTGAGTTGCAGCCTTTTGACTGAGATTTACGGATTTACTTTTATTATTCCAATCTACTTTTAGTCCCATTTGCTCCCCAACAAAACGTAATGGAACCATGGTTGAGCTGCCCCGAAGCACAGGAGGTGCATCCAGACTAACTGTTTTTCCATTCACATCAGCCGATGTACGGCCTACATACATAGACATATCGGTACTATTTTTTTGAATTGAGATTTTATAGGATTGTGGTTCCCACTTGAATTGATATCCAAGCTGCTCCCCAACCACCCTTAGCGGTACCATGATTTTTCCATTGACCATTTCAGGCTTGGCATCTGCAGGCGCTTCCACCCTTTTGCCATCTAAAAACAAATCTGCTCCAGCCGCGTTCACATGAGGGGAGGACGGCCACAACCAAATCAAGATAGCCGCTAGTATCACCCAACCATATTTCTTCATCCTCATTCCCCTAACTTATATATGTATTTTTTGGTGTTTCTCACAGACACAGTCCTTCAACCATTTTACATTTACAATACCATGCTGAGTCGAACCGTCAACCCCTTATTTTCCAATTTATTTTTTGAGCATGATAAAAGCCCGCAGGCAAAAGGATTGCCAGTACGGGCTTTCTGTCTAACAAATGAGCAAGCTATATGGCTTCGTATTGAACCTAAACTGGGAATTATGATTATGCGCCTTGTTTCGCAGCGCGTCTTTGTTCATACGCCAGAATTTCAGATTCATGCTGGAGTGTCAGTCCAATATCGTCCAAGCCTTGCAGCAGGAACTGACGGCGATGTTCATCCAGATCGAATTCAATTTTCAGACCATAGTCGTCTGTGATTGTTTTTTCATTCAGGTCTACGTTCAGTTGGTAGTTATCATGCTGCGCCGTACGCTGGAACAATTCCTCTACTTGCTCTTCAGACAGCTTGATCGGCAATATACCGTTTTTAAAACAGTTATTATAGAAGATATCTGCAAAAGACGGAGCAATTACGCAACGAAACCCATAGTCCATAATCGCCCACGGTGCATGCTCACGTGAGGAGCCACAGCCAAAGTTAGCGCGAGAGATCAGCACAGACGCCCCTGCATAACGAGGCTTGTTCGGTTCAAATTCAGGATTGATATTGCCTTCTTCATCAAACCGCCACTCGTAGAACAGAAACTGTCCAAAGCCCGTACGCTCAATTCGTTTCAAAAACTGCTTAGGAATAATAGCGTCTGTGTCCACGTTCACCCGATCCACAGGTGCTACAATTCCTTTTAATGTTGTAAAAGCTTGCATCGTAATTCCTCCTCTGTATCCTAGCGGACTACTTCTTCCTGCTTGAATTTCCAATCCCGTACATCAACAAAATGCCCATGAATCGCCGCAGCGGCTGCCATTGCTGGAGATACCAGATGAGTCCGTCCTCCGCGTCCCTGACGACCTTCAAAGTTACGATTAGAAGTCGAAGCACAACGCTGTCCCGGTTGCAGCACGTCTGGATTCATCGCAAGACACATACTGCATCCTGCTTCACGCCACTCAAATCCTGCTTCTTGAAAAATGACGTCCAGTCCTTCTTCTTCAGCCTGAATTTTCACACGTCCCGAACCTGGTACGACGATGGCCGTTACTTTGTCAGAAACCTTGTAGCCTTTGGCAACCTCAGCGGCTGCACGCAAATCTTCAATCCGCCCATTAGTGCACGAGCCGATAAACACATAATCAATCGCAATATCCGTGATCGGAGTACCTGGCTTCAAATCCATATATTCAAGCGCTTTCTCAGCCGCTTTACGTTCGTTTTCGGTTGGCAGTTTTGCCGGAATCGGTACGGTTGAGGAAATATCTGTACCCATACCCGGGCTCGTTCCCCAGGTTACTTGAGGAATCAAAGCATCTACGTCAAACTCCAGCACAACATCAAACTCAGCCCCTTCATCTGTGACAAGCTCTTTCCACTCAGCAACCGCTTGCTCGAAAGCGTCTCCTTGTGCTACATGTTGACGTCCACGCAAGTAGTTGAAGGTGGTTTCGTCCGGTGCAATCATTCCTGCTCTGGCTCCGCCTTCAATGGACATGTTACACACAGTCATGCGCTCTTCCATGCTCAATTCGCGGATGGATTCACCTGTGTACTCAATAACATAGCCTGTAGCGAAATCTGTACCGTATTTGGCGATGACACCCAAAATCATGTCTTTTGCTGTCACACCAGGTTTGCGGGTACCTACAAAGCGAACTTCCATCGTTTTGGCTTTGGCTTGCTGGAGACATTGTGTTGCCATTACGTGCTCTACCTCACTGGTTCCGATACCAAAAGCGAGCGCTCCGAACGCCCCGTGTGTGGAGGTATGGCTATCACCACAAACAATCGTTTTGCCCGGATGAGTCAGACCAAGTTCAGGCCCCATAACGTGAACGACACCCTGATCCACCGTATCCAAATCATACAGTGTGACACCGAAATCACGGCAATTTTGAGTTAATGTATCAATTTGCTGCTTGGAAATCGGGTCCGTAATATTGTAACGGTCCTTAGTCGGTACGTTATGATCCATCGTTGCAAACGTAAGCTCTGGACGACGTACCTGACGGCCGCTAAGACGTAATCCCTCAAACGCCTGTGGCGATGTTACCTCATGTACGAGGTGAAGATCAATGTACAAAATACTCGGCTTACCCGCTTCCTGATAGATGACATGGTTATCCCAAATTTTCTCGAACATGGTCTTTTTACTCATCATTATTCACCCCTGTGTTTTTCGAACCTAGTGGAGAGAAGCTGAGCGGCTCTCTCTTGAATGTCAACAATATACCACGGGATGTCTGATTGGTCTAAGATATGATATCTATAGAAGTGATAGGTTAAGGCTATAAGAATAGATGAGGTGAATATAGGCGGTTCCTTGCACTGATTTCTATCAGCTCTTAATAGTAAAAACAGTCCACTTATTTCAGCCGCTCCGGCGTGGATCAGGCGTAGTTAAGGGGTTATTCCCCTACCCACTCCGGAAAAGCGGCTGAAGGTCATTCTGTTGTTTTCAAAACGTTGTTGTTTCACCAACTTCTTTAAGGTCGGGGACGGGTCGAACGGCGAACCTTATACATTCCTCAGGAGCTAATGTGGCTGCTGGTGGAGCTTAAGAATCTTTATAAATGAATTAATTTCAAGATGATTACCAGCAAAATGAACAGTGCCAAGACAGCAGCTATCGACGTCCAAACTCTTCCGGTGATTCCCGCGTAGTCTCTTTTCATTTCCCCCACACGTAACGCCTCCTTTATTTTAGGGTACTATACTCCATAGGCTATGCGAGGTCTTGATTAAAGGAAGGGCTTCTTAACAAAAAATGCTTAGTCAATCCAGTACCAGCCTGTCTGCTCTCAACCAAGCGATAAAGTCATTGACCTCTTTCATGCTTAAGTCAAATTCCTTGTCCAAACCGGTAGTCATGGTCAATACCATGATTGCGCGATTACCTGAGAGTTGCTCAGGGTCAGTTTGACCTCCTCCTTGTGGAGTGACAGAGGCTTCATTATTTTACTGTATATATTTGGAAGTATATTCCTCGAAATGTGTCTAAACATAAACCTGCCAATCTATAAATACAATCTAAATATTTGCATATTTATCTAACTGATGACTTACCCAAGATCGATCCTACTCCCCTGTTATTACTTGGAATTATATTAAATCTTCTCAATACTATATTATGAGGCGTGGCGAAGTATCCACGCTGGATTGCTTATGAATTTGAAAGTCCTGTAGTTGTCAACAAATATGTGTTGGCTCCACGTAGATCTAGTTTAACCGAATCGCCAAAAGATTGGATGTTCGAAGGGTCGGACGGTGTTTCACGGGTCATTCTCGATACACAAAAAAATATTACTAACTGGAAAGAAAAAGAGAAAAAAGAATTTCATTTACCAATGAAACAAAATATAAAAAATACCGTTTGAACATCACTAGTAATAATGGTAATTCTCTATTTTCACTTGGAGCCTTCGAGATGTACAATAATTTGCCGGTAACACCAACACCAGATCCGTCTACAACACCTGGTTCGTCCGATACAGATGAGGCCTCTCAAGCAACTGGTGACCGCGCTATTCTTACTGTAACCATGGGTAATGGGTTTGATAAAGAATTCGATCTGAGTAAAAAAGAATTGAATGCTTTCACCGCTTGGTATGACGCAAAGGATACTGGTAGAGGTCCTTCATTCTTTGCCATTGATAAGCACAATAACAACAAGGGACCATTCAGCAACCGTAAAGACTACGTAATATTCAACAAAATCCTTACGTTGAAGTAAGTGAGTATTCAACTAAATAATAAACACCAAAGGACTCCATACTGGTTACATACCAGCGGAGTCCTTATTCACATCCACTCTAAATTCAAACTGATCAATGAAAAAAAGCTCTACCGAACAATTAAGGGGATTAATTCACTTGTTGGCTTGAACAAACGCATAATTAGCCCTCCTCACCAAACGGCTAGAAGGACAGTTGTATAGCTAGGATAACTTAGAGATTTCCAGGCTGTGAATCAGCTACCCCCCATGTTTCCCCATTAACTTTATAGTCGCTGCCTCTCCACTGAAGTATGTAGTCTCCAGAACGCAAACCGTCGCTGAAACCTTGGTCAGTAGATTTCCAAGTCACTGTGTCGTGAGGAGCGATTACTAATCCTTCAATATATAGTTTGTTTGAACCGCTGTGAGTTAAACTTACCTTTACTGGATGATCAGAGTGATTCTTCATACGAAGTTTAACATGACCCCATCCTTTAGGGACACTAAAGGATTCTTTTACAGTTGCGCTTCCCCCCGATCTTTGATTAATTATGGTGTTTTTGCTAGTTATACTTGGTGAAGCTGAAGCAGCACCTACCGTAGTTGCTATAGCTAAAGATAAAATCGAGAACAGAAATATTCTTTTCTTCATCCTTTTCCTCTCCTATTTTTTGTTATGGTCTACCTTTAAGGCTACCGATTACAATTTGGTAGGTTCTTTAAGATCTACTCTAAATTCAAACTGCTTACGAAAGAAATACGACTCGTTAATCTTAATTGCATCAGGCGAAAACTTTTCCACTACTCCGCCGTAGTCAACGACCGTTATCAACTCATTGCTCAACGGCTGTACTACATATACTCTTACCTGGCCTAACGCATCTGCAAAAAGTTCTATATCCGACTTTGACACTCTATATGTATAGTTCATGCTGATCACTTCAGAAATAGTATTCGAGTAAATCGTGTGGTAATTCCTACACTGAAGAAAGCTCTGCCAACCATAAGGTTAGCAGAGCTTTTTCTTTAAAATCCTCCAATGGTAACGTTAGGCTGAATACTATGGTGGTGGTTAAAGGCTTGGTCCGGCATAGTAACAATAAACAAAAAGCTAGCCGCGATGACTAAAAGTACCATTTTTTTGAACATTGTTTTCCCACACCCTTTCAATAAAATTGAAATACTCAGCTTTAGTTTCAGGAACTGCATGGGCTTGAAAACGAACAAACAACCCCATACAGTTTATAAAGTAAGTTTCATTATTTATTATATGTGACTTTACCATTGCATTCATCAAATATTTAAAGCCATCAATGTACTTCCCTCGGTATAAATAATAAAAACCTAACTCGTAACCAAACCACGCGATATAATCCGGTATCACTTGTCGGGTATACATATCATCTGATGATGGTTGTTGTGAAAAAGTCGCAATTAGCGTTTCAAATCGTTTGAGTATATCGTCTACATCTATGCTAAACTGGTTTGCTGCGATTATAACATTCAGCAGTTTTGAAAGCTTTTCATTCTCGTTAGCGGCTGATGTTGTAGCAATATATTCAACATAATCGTTCAGCAGGCTTATTTCTCCTGACAACAGCTTATATACGTAAGTATTTCCTACCGCCCAGTGACTGAACAGGTTTACCCAGTGTTTTGTGTCCTCGTCATCCTCTTTAACCCAGTCTAAATCCGCATAGGCGTATGTATATTGTAGAGCTTGTTGATAATCGCCTTGAGCTTCACAAACACTAGCACACAACAGGTCAGCATAAGCAATGTATCCAAATAACGGCCCTCTTGTTCTCTTTTCATCATCTAGAAACTTTCGTTTTTCTTGGTGTTGTAAACTATACTGGATTTCCGCTTTAGCTCTCATTTGCCTTGCCATTTCGTCTACCTTGTCCCATTTACGTAATGACCTATATACGTTTGCCAAATCCTTCAATGCGTCAAGCTGATCTATTTCATCCAAACGCTCGACATAAGGCTCAAACAGTATAGCTGCCTTCATATTCCGACTTTGATCATCTCCAATTTGAATCGTAAATATTCGATATTGACAGACTGCCAGACGTTCAGAATGTTGGTACTTCTCTGCTTCTGCTACACTCTCATAGAGCAGCAGCGCCGCAGCATGGCGTCCTTGAGCGAATAGGGTTTCTGCAATGTCAAACAGTTTGGGCGAATAAAGTAGATTGTCCATGATGGCTCCTACCACTCGACGGATCGCATCCAACTTGTCCAACTCCGCACAACGATACAAAAATGGCTCGATTCGTCTCATATTCGGGGGCGTGTCGATGATGTAGTTTTCTATAAATAAGTCGTAAAAGTGGCCTTCCGGTAAACCCATCGCCTCAGTAATTAGATCAAGCTGGTTAACAGACATAGGCTTGTTTCCTGTCACAATGGCACTTAGCGCCCCCCTATTCATGCCTGCAACTTGCCCAAATTGCGATAGACTCAAACCTTCTTGTTTTAAATATCCGTCTAATTCTGCTCTAATCGTAGGTGTATGCTTCATGTCATATCCACCCTTCATACAGAAATTCCAAAACTTTTATATTATTGCATTCTATTGTTGTCCATAATTTAACAGTTGTCAATAACCTTTATTTCTTTTGCATTTTATTAAAGAACTTCGGCATAATCGGTGGCATGAAATGACGTAAAGAACACTCTCCGCAGCCTATACCCATCTTAAAAAATATTAAATATATTCATATATGCCATAAAAAGGTTGAAAATATTAGTAGATTCCTTTACGCTGGCTTTGTATTTACAAATATTTCAAGGAGGCGTTTTGTTTGAAAGTAAAATTTCTACCACAAGCTTTTCTAGCTGCAACGCTACTCATTTCTTTTGGGGTCGCCTATCCAGCTACCTCCAATGCCGAAAAAGGAGATAAAATCCCTGACCGCATGTTAGCGGGTACCATCATTCAATACGATGAGAACAATAACATGGTTGTATTGGAAAAAGGAACTCCGGTACCTGAACAGCAAAAATCTAAAGCTGCTATTGCTCCACTGACTGCTGAACAACAGGCTGAGCTAGAAAAAGAAAAACAACAGGATAAAGAGATCGATGAAGCAACCAAATCACTACCGGTATATCATATTGATAACCCTGACCCTCAGCCTGGTTTAAAAGTAATTTATGATGGCGAAGGTTTTATCAAAGATATTATCTTGCCTGATCAAAAAGAAAATGCGATTACTACTAATAATGTTTCACTTCAAGCATTACCACGCGGTACACGCAAATCACCTGGGACTTATACATATGGAGATCATGATAATGAAATTAAAATTAACGGAACATCTAGTGGCTATGTTCGAGGCACAGGGAGAGGAACAAACTTCACAGACACGTATGGGGAAAATTCCAATAGACTCCAAAGAGGTGACTGTGCAACAAAAGGAGCCATTGATAATCCCGACTTCGGGACAGAAATTCGGGTAAGGAATTATGATAATAATGCCGTAGCTAATTTTTATAAAGCTGATAACGGGAGTCTTCCAGATGCAGTCATTGATATTTGGAAAACGGGTGTAGAGAAGTTAGGTTTAGAATGGCATTCGTACGTCTCATTTTCAGCAAGATATTCCTATGATTTTTAAGATCTTTATACCAAAAAAGGATAGGATCTCGCGTCCTATCCTTTCCCTTTTCGTTATCATCTTCAGTTTGATTCATCACTTATCTCAGAAAGGATGCTTCGTGTTGAGAACAAGTAGCTACAAATTTTTTAGATTCTTTATACTTTCCCTGCTCGTGCCAGCTTTATTGTCATCCTGCTCTCCCTCTTTTACCCCACCAGCAGAATCATCTGTACCCAAAAAGGCCCAATCAAATGAAAAAGTAGTGTCGGCCGGGAAAGGCCAGTATCTATCCATGACTTATACAGAGTATGTGAATGGGAAGAAATCAGATCAAGGCATGGTTATGCGAGTTATGACATACGACTTAAACAGCAAAAAATTGACCAAGCTGGCCGATGTTCCTTATACCTCTCAATACCCGCTTTCTGTAGTGTCCTTGCCTGATCACAAAATTTATTACTCTGCCGATGTTGGTGATAAGGGAGACCAATTATTTTCGTATGACTTGAATACCAAAAAAATCGAACAGCTTACCGATAATTTGTTTGCCATCAATCGTATCGTACCAACTACTCCAGATGGCCCACTCGTTCTGGTTGCGGTCAAAAAAGGAGAACGTATACTTAAAACTATTTTCTACAATAAAACAACGCACGCCATGAAATTTATGCATGATGAAAACCAAGATAATATCACTTGGTCTATAGCCTATAATTCAGAAAAAAATACAATTTACAATTCACAGTATTCGGAGAGGGAGCGAGATAAACAAGGTGACATCTCAGACCGAACACAGACCATTATGGTCCCCCCGGACAACAAGGTTACAGAAATCAATAACGTTACCAAGCAAGAGCGTTCTATCGTCACACTAAAAAAAGAGAAAATAACTTCAATGTCCAGCAGTAATGATAAGCTGCTCCTCATAACCACTCGTTTCATTAATCACGGCAATCCCGAGTATAGTCTGGTTGATATTGCAACAGGTAAACGTACCAAAATAAAGTTGCCCTTTTTATCCCGCCAATTTGTCTATATGTCCCCGGATGGCAAGGGGGTCTATTATTTGGGCAGCACTTCTCAGAAAAATCAGGCAGAAAGACGCGGCGTATATTATTATGATTTCACATCGAAAATTCAAACCCCCATCTTTATACAAGAAGAGGGTTTCATCAATAACTTCATGCTGCTGAACAAGTAATTGCTCTGACTAGCAACATGCCAAAAAGCCGGAAAGAAGCAAGTTTACGCTATCTTTCGGGCTTTCCTTATCTGTTTAGTGTTTACTTTGTAACTATAGCCGTATTAGTCTTGCTCCGTAGCAGGCGCTTGTACTGATTCTGTTGGTTCTTGAATAGACTCAGTTGCTGTCTGAACCTGACCGGATGATACCTCTGCTGTAGCCTGAGCCAAAAAATCATTAAGCTTCGCGGCAAGACCCGATACAGCTTCCTTAGCTGCTGCCCGTGTTGCCTCCTCGTTTGGCTGTGCGTCAGTAGCGAGTGCCACTTTTGTTTTGGCCTTATACTCCAGATATGCCTTCTCAATCGCGGATTTTAACTCTACTTGGGATACTACGATACCTTGACTGGAAAGAGTAAGTGAAGCATACTGCAAAGCCTCCTGAAGCTTACGTTCTCCTCCAGCTTCTTTAAATGCTGTTTGAGCAAAAGCAAAGCCCTCCCCAGCAATTTTATGGATTATTTCCCTCTGTGCCGCCGTAGTACGCGCTTCTAGCCACACGTTAACCTTAGTTTTGAGTTTTTTGTTCAGACCTCCTAAAACAAACGCTGTAAGCACACCCACAGCGGCTGTGGCGATGGTATTTACGTAAGGTTGCACAGTTTCGATAATTGATTGCATGATTACTTTTCCCCTTTCGTTTTCAACGATGCGATTTTATTTTTTGAATCCCAGGACACTACTGCCCGTAAGCTTCTGCAATTGGCTTGAGTTGCACATAAGCCGTATCGTCTACAAGTTGGACAGTTTGCAGCTTGGCTCTGTTTAAATACGCTTCCTTACGGGTGTTGTCCCGGTGATAAGATAAGCCCAAGGCATCTGCCAGAGACCGCAACGGTACATAAGTTCTGTCGAGCTATACCGATAAGACCAATCTTGCTTTTTAAACCTGGTCCGGTACCCTTCTTACCTTCTACGGCAGCGGCAAATAATCCGGTCACATAATCAATAATGACCAGAGCAAGTAACACCCCCAATACTCCCGACCACCCACCGTAAAAATACGTCACAGCGCTGCTTCCTAAAGCAGTACTGAACTTAAAAACCTCCCACTTATCCACCTTGCTTCCCCCGTCTCTCCGTTCAGGAAACTTTTCCTGAGCTATCATCATTTGCTTTTTGATTCTTTTCCTCTTGGGCCTGTATCTCTGCTAATGCATTTCCTACCGCAATATCCAAACCTATAAGAATTTCTTTCCGGCGTGCTGGCTGTGAAGCAATTACAGCAGAAATAACCTCAGTCAATTCTTGAACCGATCTGGTTAGATCCAGTTGTATATCCAATGTGGATTTTATCTTTGCCATGTATTTCGTCACCTCCTCAAGACGCAAAATAAGCCCCTGAATTATCAGAGGCTTTTCATACTTGTATCTTAAATTAATTTGCTGCTATAACGCTACGAGTTTTAAAGGGAAATATTGTTCAGTGAATATAAATTTGTAGACGGACAATACGTCATTAAGCTAACGGACAGTTTAACTTGATTGGTGATATTATGCTACTCTATAAATAAGCAAATAATTTAATCAAGAGGTGTAATAATGCGGTTTCATGAATTTTATATCGGACAAGTATTTAAAACCAAGTCTTTAAAATTAACTCAAGAGGATATTACCAGATTTGCAAGGGAGTTTGACCCGCAATATATGCATTTAGATGAAGAGAAAGCATTAAAAGGCAGGTTTAATGGAATTATCGCTTCAGGAATTCAAACATTAGCTGTTTCTTTTAAGCTTTGGGTTGAAACAGGGAGTTACGGTGATGAGGTTATTGCTGGAACTGCTATGAATAATATTAAATTTATTAAGCCAGTATATCCAGGCGACGAATTGTACACCATCGTTGAAGTGATTGGAGTAAAAGAGATGAGGAATGGAACAGGACTCGTTACTGTAATGCTGTCGACTTTCAACCACAAAGAGGAGCAAGTTTTTGAAGGCGATTTATCCGTTCTGGTTAAACAGTAAAGTTTTATAAAATCAATTATTAAAGGTTTGAAGAGGCCCATGCATTCTAGCACGGACCTCTTCTCTTTATTTATACATGGCTTGACTTGCGGCTTTATGTTCAGCCACACGTTGCAGTAATTTCTTCATTTGGCGACCTTTAAGTTGCCCTTCTACAACTAAATTTCGCATAGATTCTACATCTTGAACCCGCACTTTACCCCATGATGAAAGCGATTGTACAGTGCGATAAATTGCTTTGCTGCCACTTTATTATGGGTCTCGACTTGAAAACCAACGCTGTTCGTCGGGTGCTGTAACAGGCATTGGCTTGGGCAATCTGCTTTGGATCTGTGGTTTGTGTACAGACAAATTAGCTTTGGATTGATGACTTTGTGTACCCAGTATTCCTCTTAGCAACTAATCTTCCGGAATTCGCATACCTGAAGATGATGTTCACGAATACCACTTCCAATCCCACACATATCATGGTAGTTGCAGAATCACGTACGATATCACCCATTTTGGATAACATATCTATATCTTCTGGTGTTCGACTAGCATTTTCGTTCAATGTAATAATGATAAATTCATCTACTGCTTTTGTATTAGAACTGTACAAGCAATGCGATAGAACGAGAAGCATCATACAAACCATAGAGGTAAAGCTGCTTCAAGAGGGGGCTAATCCATGTAAAATTTTGGTTCAGTGTAATGAATTTCACATCTTTCCGGGCCAACCTGTTCTACCATAGAAGAGTGATACGCCGTGCTGGGCAGACCACTTTGGTCGGGACGGTTACGTCTTGTTCTAAACTAGCTACACAGGCTGTCTGGCATGCGCGGCAAGTACGCCTTTATTTTGATTCGAAGCGGAGTGTCCAGATGTTGAATACCGAATTGGAATACCGTGAGCGCATCAGGAAGTTGGCCGTATGTATTGTCAAACACTACCGGGGAAAAGGACCGGACAACGTCAAGGTTTCACTGGATTCGCCGCTCCGGATTACGGTAGAAATTCGAGGTACATTGTCTAATCTGTCCGAAATTCTCGTTCATGAAGGGGCTGAGGACAAGGTCAGAGAATATTGGGACGTCCTTCGTCCCTATCTGGAAAAGGAGTTTATGAACGAAGCCGAAAAAACACTCGGCAGTCCCTTCACTTATACTTGGGAGGTCTGCCCCTCCGTCCATGGAGACGGACACATTATCATTACTCTAGAACTACAACACATACACCGGTTGGATTAGCGGGAAGGAGCCTTGTCTCCTCGCTCGCGGATAAGCCAGTACAGGATGCAGCGTAAAGCGGCATTTTTGTATTGGCTTTTTTTATGTTTCGAGTTTCATCTATTTCATATAAAAGAGGTGCTGCACTTATGGCAGACAAGGTATTGACCGTATGTCCCTACTGCGGGAGCGGTTGTCAGCTTCATTTGCTGGTGGAAAAAGGACAGGTAATTGGCGCAGAGCCGGCTGGTGGTCGTACGAATGAAGGAACGTTGTGTCTAAAAGGACACTACGGATGGGATTTTCTGAATGACCCGCAAATTCTGACTGCACGCTTGCGCAAGCCCATGATTCGCAAAAATGGAGTTATGGAGGAAGTGGAGTGGAAGGAAGCCATTCAATATACTGCCGAACGGCTGTCAGCAATTAAGGAAAAATACGGACCCGACTCCATTATGGGAACGGGCTCCGCACGTGGTCCGGGAAATGAGGCCAATTATGTCATGCAAAAGTTCATGCGGGCGGTCATTGGCACGAACAATATTGACCATTGCGCTCGTGTATGCCATGGCCCTTCTGTGGCAGGTTTGACTTACTCGCTCGGAGATGGAGCTATGTCCAACTCTATTCCTGAAATTGAACACTCTGATCTCATTTTCGTATTTGGATATAATGCACCCGAAACACATCCGATCGTCGCAAGACGCATTGTAGCTGCCAAGCAAAGAGGCGCCAAAATTATTGTATGCGATCCGCGCATGACCGAAACAGCTCGTATCTCGAATATGTGGCTACCCTTAAAGGGCGGTTCGAACATGGCTTTGGTGAACGCTTTTGGTCATGTACTTGTGCATGAAGGACTGTACGACAAACGATATGTGGAAGCAAACACCGAAGGCTTTGCCGAATACGTAGAAAGCATTAAAAAATATACTCCCGAATATGCGGAAGGCATTACGGGGGTCAAGGCGGTCGATATCCGGGCGGCTATGAGGGAATATGCAAAGGCCCCTACCGCTACCATTTTGTACGGAATGGGCGTATGCCAATTTTCACAGGCCGTTGACGTAGTAAAAGGGCTCGCTTCCCTTGCACTGTTGACCGGAAATCTGGGCAAGCCGAATGTGGGTATCGGACCAGTACGGGGACAAAACAATGTACAGGGTTCCTGTGACATGGGTGCTTTACCGAATGTGTATCCTGGCTATCAGGATGTAACAGACACCACAGTCCGCAAAAAGTTTGAAAAAGCATGGGGTGTTGAGCTACCGCGCAAAAAAGGATATCCACTTACGGAGGTACCACACCTCATCCTGAAGGAGAACAAGCTGAAAGCTTATTACATTTTCGGCGAAGACCCTGTACAAAGTGATCCGAACGCCGCCGAGTTGCGTGAAGCCCTAGACCAATTGGAATTTGTCGTGGTCCAGGATATTTTCATGAACAAAACAGCGCTGCATGCCGATGTCATCCTCCCTTCTACTGCTTGGGGCGAGCATGACGGTGTATATTCTTCGGCAGATCGGGGCTTTCAGCGCATCCGAAAGGCCGTCGAGCCACAGGGTGATGTAAAGCCAGACTGGGCTATTATTAGCGAGGTTGCTACCGCCATGGGCTACCCTATGTCCTATGCAAACACAGAGGAAATTTGGGATGAAATGCGTAGCCTCTGCCCATTATTCTCCGGTGCCAGCTACCAAAAAATGGAGCAGCAAGGCGGCGTGCAATGGCCCTGCCCTACTGAGGATCATCCAGGTACACCGTATTTGTATAAAGGAAATCAATTTTCGACACCTAGTGGCAAAGGCAGATTATTCGCCTGCGAATGGCGTCCGCCACAAGAACAACCGGATGCAAAATACCCGCTTGTCTTGTCTACAGTCCGTGAGGTAGGCCACTACTCCGTTCGTACCATGACTGGCAATTGCCGTGCGCTGCGCCAATTGTCTGATGAGCCTGGCTTTATTCAGATTAGCCCGGAAGACGGAGCAGATCTGAATATTCTGGATGGTGAAATTGTTGCCATATCCTCCCGCCGGGGACGCATCATGGCTCGGGCACAAATCAGTGACCGTGTGCAACAAGGTGCGACCTACATGACCTATCACTGGTGGGTTGGAGCATGCAACGAGCTGACCGCTGATTTTCTCGATCCGGTATCCAAAACCCCGGAATTAAAATACTGTGCCATCCGCCTGGAACGAATCGCCGACCAAGCTCAGGCCGAACGTGATGTACATGAATCGTACCAACAGATTCGCAAACAGATGAACGTCCAGGAAGCTGTTTTGGCTGATAAGGTGACAAGATGAGCGGCACAGGGAATATGATGCACCGTCCGACTGATACCCGGTCAGCTTCGATGAGTAGAATGGGAGCAGCCGGTAGAACAAGCGCTGTTGCTTCTTCTTTTGTAGTCGCAGACGCCGGGCAGTGCATCGGCTGCAAAGCCTGTGAACTGGCGTGCTTCGCCGTTCACAGTCAGGCTAACGGTATAGGAGCTTCGGTCGGAACCGTCAGCGTTCCTGTCGTACCCAAGGTGTATGTTGTTCGTACAGGGGATACGTATGTGCCGGTGCAATGCCGGCATTGCGAAAATGCCCCCTGCGCACATGCCTGTCCGGTGCAGGCCATTCGTCAGGAGGACGGAGTCGTCATGATAGATGAGGATCGATGTATCGGCTGTACTTCCTGTGTTTTGGCCTGCCCCTTCGGGGCAATTGAGGTGTCTCCGGTCTACCGGGCCGGACACCTTGTGACGCAGTCCGGCCTGACTCACCGGGCAAATCGAGTGGCCCTTCCCCGCACCGCGGCAAGCAAATGCGATCTGTGCGCGGAAACAGAGAACGGACAGCCTGCATGTGTAGATGCCTGCCCGAATCATGTCCTACGGCTGGCCAAAGGTATATCCGACTCGCCTCCAGAGCCTCGGCGGGAAGTCTTTTTCCCACGCCTGTAAGGTCAAAATCAGCCGCAGAAAGGTAGAAAAACATGTCAACCACTATAGACAAGATCTCTTCACCTCCTTGTATGAAGACGACTGATTGCACAGACCCTGTCATTCATATTGACCCGACGCTCTGCACGGGATGCAGACGCTGTGCTGAGGTTTGTCCAGTAGATGCCATAGAGGGACTGCCTGGAGAACCGCAAACCATTAATGCAGACCGATGTGTTATTTGCGGTCAATGTGTACAAATATGCAGCGTATACGCATCTGACTGGGCAGGTTCATCTCCACAGGAAAGCGCCGCTAGACGGCTGGAGCGTATACAAGAACGCGATATGCCTGCCGACATCAGAGAGCCGCTATTCGCTGCCTATTATAGCTACAACTTGAATAAGGTAAGCGATATGATGAGCAAACCTGGACAGTTTCGGATCGTCCAATGTGCTCCGGCTATTCGTGTTTCACTCGCGGAGGAATTCGGTATGCCGTTTGGCACCTTGACGCCTGGGAAAATGGCTGCTGCTTTGCGCCGCCTTGGTTTCGACCGGGTATATGACACCAACTTTGGAGCTGACGTGACCATCATGGAGGAAGGCACGGAATTGATTCGTCGCGTGACCGAAGGCGGTCCCTTGCCTATGTTCACATCCTGCTGTCCAGCATGGGTCCGATTTGCCGAGATTGAATATCCCGATCTGCTAGACCATCTATCCAGCTGCAAATCTCCGATGCAAATGTTAGGAGCGCTTATCAAGTCTTATGGCGCACAACTGGACGAGGTGGAGCCTGCGAATATATACAGCGTGGCCATCATGCCATGCACCTGTAAACAATTTGAGTGCGATCGTCCTGAAATGGAATCAGACGGTTACCGTGATGTGGATGAGGTACTGACCACGCGTGAACTTGCATACTGGATCAAGCAGAGCGGAATTGATTTTGCAAACCTGCCTGATGAAGAATTCGATTCACCGTTAGGGCAATATTCCGGTGCAGGCTCCATTTTTGGAGTCACTGGAGGAGTCATGGAAGCTGCCATCCGTACAGGTTACGAGCTGCTGACGAATGAAAAACTGCCGAAGCTCCAACTCGATTTTGTACGTGGTGAGGAAGGCATTCGAGTAGCTGAGGTTCAGGTAGGCAAGCTACAGCTCAAGGTAGCGGTCGTCGCCGGGCTACAGCATGCCTATCAGCTACTGGATCGTGTCCAGGCGGGCGAATGTGATTATCATTTTATTGAGGTGATGGGCTGCCCTGCCGGATGTATCAGTGGAGGGGGACAACCCAAGATCATGTTAGAAAAGCAACGAATTGAAGCTTATCGGGCACGTAAATCCTCCATCTATGGACATGATGCTGCACGCCAGGTACGAAAATCGCATGAGAACCCTCACATCATTAAACTTTATGATGAATTTCTAGGTGAGCCGCTGGGTCATGTGTCGCATCATCTTCTGCACACGACCTTCCAACAACGGGGGCCTGGCAAGCAAAGCCGCAGTAGCACTATTTCTATCAAAGGGGATACGGATTACTCCATTCATTAATACGTTAAGTTTTTTATGCTGTATACATTATATTTGTCGTTAGTTAGAGAGGAGTCGAATTGTATGAACCGTTTTGTTTTAGCTGATCCCGACCAGTGTATCGGATGTCGTACCTGTGAAATCGCATGTGTCATCGCACATTCAGCGGAGAACCCTTTTATCTCACCAGATGATGAGTTTCATTTTCACCCTCGTCTGAAGGTTATTAAATCATTTGGAGTCACTGCACCCGTTCAGTGTCGTCACTGTGAGGATGCCCCATGCGCTAACGCTTGTCCGAACGGCTCCATTACGAACGCAGATGGCTGCATTCTCATTAACAGTGAAAGCTGCATTGGCTGTAAAACCTGCATGATCGCCTGCCCTTACGGCGCGATTACCATGGTACCCGAGTATCGAAACGGGCAGCCTGTCGTTCAAGACGGACTGTACACCAATATGTCAGGCCGTTTGCAACCCAAAGAACGCATGATTGCCAGCAAATGTGATTTGTGCGAAGGTGTGGACGGCGGCCCGGCCTGCATTGGTAAATGTCCAACACAAGCCCTCAAGCTGGTCGAGCCAGATCTGGTTCATGCCCGGGTTGAGGAAAAACGCGCTGCAAGTGCACGTCAGCTGCTGCATATGACACGCATTCCGGCAACAGGTCTATGACTGAAGGTTTCCCTCTACCTACAAATACGCGAACCGAGCGGGATGCGTTAGGAGAGATGGAAATTCCCGCAGACGCCTTTTACGGTATTCACACCGCACGCGCGATGAACAATTTTGCGGTCAGTGGCAGGCCTGTGAACCAAAACCTGATCCACGCTCTTGTGTTGGTAAAAAAAGTAGCCGCTCAAGTGAATGGAGAGCAGAAACGGCTTCCTGTCCAACGGGCCTCTGCCATTGTATATGCTTGTGATGAAATACTCGCCGGGAGACACCAACATATGTTTACCGTGGATGCTATGCAAGGCGGCGCAGGCACCAGTACCCATATGAATGTAAATGAGGTCATTGCTAATTTGGCCATCGTACAGCTAGGAGGCAGACCAGGGCAGTATGAAATTGTACATCCGCTGGATGATGTGAACTGCTGTCAGTCTACGAATGATGTCTATCCCACAGCGCTACGAATTGCAGCGATACGGCTGCTTCGGCCTTTATGTGACACAATGTCTTCGTTACAGGATGCTTTACAGCACAAAGAAACAGAATATGCCGACCTACTCAAGCTAGGCCGCACTCAGCTAATAGATGCCCTGCCCATGATGGCCGGGCAGGGCTTTGGTGCCTATGCAAAGGCTATAGCGCGCGACCGCTGGCGTCTCTATAAGGCCGAAGAGCGGCTGCGGGAAATCCCTATTGGAGGCACGGCGATTGGCACAGGTATGAACGCGCCCCGCGCTTACAGCTATCGGATGGTCGAAAAACTGGCGGATGAGACCGGCTTTGGACTGAGTCGCAGCGACCACCCGATGGACCCGATTCAAAATATGGATGTCTTTGTGGAGGTGTCCGGTCTACTCAAGTCAGCCGCCGTGAATTTGTACAAAATATCTGGCGATTTTCGCCTACTGGCCTCTGGTCCTTTCGGTGGTATTGGCGAATACACGCTGCCTCCAGTTCAGGCCGGATCCTCTATTATGCCTGGCAAGGTCAATCCGGTAATAGCTGAAATGGCAGGACTAACAGCCATGCGTGTGATAGCCGAAGATGCGGCTATCACTATGGCCGCTGCCTCGGGTCAGTTGGAGCTAAACGCATTCCTGCCGCTGATTGCCGAATCGTTGCTGGAATCGCTACATATTCTGAACAGCGCGGTTCGACTATTCGAAGAACGATGTGTGCGTGGCCTGATCGTGCGTGAGGAACGCTGTATTACAAATCTACGTAACTCAGCCGTGATGGCTTCTGCGCTGGTCGCGGAGCTTGGCTATGATGAGGCTGCCTCCATTGCATCGGCGGCCATTGTGCAAGGTCGCACACCAGAGGATATTGCAGAAGATCGCGGCCTACTGACCCGTTCGCGGATTGACCAATTATGCCATCCCTATACAGTAACCAAGCCCGGAATTCCGGGGCAGGAAGAAGGAACTCACCATGGGAATGAATGAT
>RCUE01000177.1_pt1 | contig 23225 bp, 18 predicted proteins | sample 2166111 | NCBI WGS metagenome assembly RCUE01 (sample SAMN09930795, study PRJNA488358) | compost metagenome | feature: garden; material: soil; isolation source: compost soil in phenylacetonitrile-enriched culture | place: Germany: Experimental Botanical Garden Goettingen | collected 2016-01-27 | reverse complement strand
GCAAACGGAGCAATGATTGTTTTCAGAAATTCATACAAATGCAAAAACAAAGGTCTCAGCAGCCAGATAAAATATAGAATGACAAGTCCCAGCAGCGTCCATATGCCGTACCGGAACAGTCTACTTTTCGTTAATTGGTCCATTTTGTGCCCCCTTACCGGACTAGCCTCCTTTAAGTATATGCCTGTACCTCTAGTTTAATCCTTCCCGCCAGTCTAAGGTGTTCCATAAATAACCATTGTGAAAAATTGATGAAAATGGATGAAAACAATAAACAAAGTCATTCGATCTGACGATATAAGTACAAAGCACTATCCTAAGCTTTCACATTTCTGAAACATCGGGGGTCGTTACATGAACTTAAAAATGAAGCTTATTCTTCTTTTCACTTGCATTGTAATCGTTGCAGCCGGGCCTTTATCCGTCATTAGCATGACAAGCGTTAAAAATCAGGCCAATCATGATATCCAAGAGCTTATGAACAGCAAAGCTTCCGAAACCGTGAATCAGCTCGACGGATGGACAGGCGGCAAAGCTGAAATTATCGAAACATTAGCTGCGAGTCTGGAATCCAGTGATATTTCATCAGATGCCAAAATAGCATCTCTGAAAGCAGCTTTCCAAAACTATAAGGATCAAAATATTTCCAACATTTATGCAGGCTATGAGGATGGTTCTTACTGGGATGGATCTGGCTGGTTTGAAGCAAATTATGATCCTCGCGCTCGCCCGTGGTACAAGGATGCCAAAACCAAGGGAGAAATGTATTATTCATCACCTTACACTGACGCAGGCAGTAATGACTTCACCATTTCCATCGCTAAACCGCTCAAGGATGCCAACGGCTCTATCACTGGGGTAGTCAGCGAAGATATTATGCTCAACGATATGACAAAAATGATTCAAAGCATAAACCTGAACGGATTGGGCTACGCATTTCTGATTGACCAAAAGGGAGTCGTAATCGCGCATCCAGATAACAAGCTGGCTGGCAAAAACCTCAAGGAAACCCCCGAGTTAGGATCATCGACCGCGACCCTGCTCAGCGCAGCTTCGGGAAAAACAGACTATAGCTACAATGGCAGTGACCGTCAGCTTTATTTTAAAAAGATGCCTAGCACAGGCTGGATTGTAGGCCTGTCTATTTCTAAAGATATTGCTTTTCAGGAATATTACTCCACTCGTAATCAGTTGATTATTACTGTTGCTATCATTTTAGTTGCTGCTATGCTGCTGGCGATCTGGGCGGCAAACAACTTTATCAAGCCGATTCGCAGGCTCCAAGCAAATGTCAAACGGATAGCTGAAGGCGATATGACCGCTCGTGTGGATATTAAGGGTAAAGATGAAATTGCCAGTCTGGGGACAGATTTTAACCTCATGTCAGACAATCTCTCTCACCTGTTGCGCAAGGTATCAGATACAGCTAGCGATGTCAGTTCCGCTTCCCATGATATGCATCAACACGCCAAAGATACAGGAACCATTGCCTCACAAATCTCCAGTGCAGTACAGGAGCTGGCTCAAGGAGCGAGCGACCAAGCTGAGGCCGTATATTCCGGTTCTGAGAAGCTGACACATATGACAGGATCCATCAACCAGATTGGCGAAAGTGTCAAACGGACCCAAACTGCTGTATTCGAAACAGATTCTGCCGTGCTGGCTGGGTATGAAACAGCAGAGCGTCAAGCGAAACTGGCAGCCGAGTCCAGACAAACGACCACTGCGGCAGGAGAAGCAGTAGATTCACTTACGCTGAAAACCCAGGATATTGGACGGCTGGCTGGGGCCATCCACGATATCGCCGCACAAACAAACCTACTAGCCCTCAATGCATCCATCGAAGCGGCACGGGCCGGGGAACACGGACGAGGTTTTGCCGTCGTCGCGGGAGAAGTCAGAAAGCTGGCCGAACAAGCGGGCAACTCCAGTGACAGTATCATGAGTAAGCTGGAGGAAATTAAAATTGCGGGAGTACAAAGCGCAGAGGAAATGAAGAAGGCTCTTGCTGTAACTGTAGAACAGGAGCATGCTGCCATTGCAACGAGACAGGCGTTTGAATCCATACGTGGCGCTTCTCAGCACATGCTTGCCCAAATTGAGGATGTTTCCGCCGCCGCAGATCATCTCCGTGTGAATGCCGGACATATTTCCGATGTCATCTCCAGCGTTGTTGCTGTCTCTGAGCAAAGTGCAGCATCTACTGAGGAAGTAGCTTCCTCAGTACAAGAACAAGGTCATGCTATGAACAATATTGCCGACCTTTCTGCCAAACTTGATTCTCATGCAGATCTTCTATTGGAAGAGGTCAAACGCTTTAAATTGTAGAACTAACCATCTTCACAATAACGGTATACAAAAGAGGGTGCCCTCAGCCATTATGGCCGTACGGGGCACCCTCTTCGTTGTTTTTTATCAAGCGTTATACAACCTACTAAGCCGTATGTAGATCACACCTCTTAGTAAGCAGCCTGTCCACCTTTGGTGTCCAGCTTAGGAAGAAGCGTGAATTTGCGGCAAGTCCTGTTGTGCCATCTCATCTCCAAAGAATAGGTCGTCCAGCGAACTGAGCGTTCCATCCTCTTCCACTTGGTAGACAGACATTTTTTCACCATTCACCTGAAGTTCGATAAAGCATCCCCAGCAATAAAATTGATGGGAGCCAATTTTTCCGATATCTTTGGAATTACAATTCGGACATCTCAATAAACTCACCCTATCCATTAACAGAATATATGGCTTTTTCCAGACGCTGCTCGCTTAATGGGGGAACCATAACAGCATTTTCCCCGATGGACATCTCTTCGGTGCAGGGCAGCCATTTCCGCCCCTCTATAATATCCGATACAAAACCATCGCTGATTTCCAAGCCTATTATGTTATTGCCCATTTCCTGGTCAAAATAAACATCCGAGATGTGCCCGAGCATAAGCCCTTCCTCTGTTAGCACGGATAGATCCTTCAGTTTACAAGGCCCAAGCAAGTACGTATGTTGTATATCATGGGCCTCCATTTTACGCACAGCCTGCTGATTGCGAATCATGATCGCATCCTCACCGTAAGCAACGATGTCATCCCAAGCAACCATTTTCACGTGAGAAGAAAAAAGTCCCTTTCCTTCCAACTCGATCCCTGAGATTCGCCAATCCGCTGTCACCATAAAGTCATGTATTTTACCAATCTGCTTCCCGTCCTCCACATCGAAAACGGCAAGTCCGATCATATCTTGAAGCTTCATATATAGGGTACCTCCTCATTCTGCAATCTGAACGAAGGTGCGGTCCTTTTCCTACATGCCTGTCAGACCTTGCTTCCGTTCATGCAATGAAATGGAAAAACCGCCCCTCCCTTCTTATTAAAATGCGGAGAAATCCCTAGTACCTAGTACGCAGCCGCTTCCATATGGTTTCAATTTTCTTGGCCGTGTATTCCATTTCTTCCGTAGTATTACCCAAACCGAAGCTAAACCGAATCGCTGAATTCAAAACATCTTCAGGCAGATCCATCGCCTGCAATACATGCGATAGCTCTAGAGACCCCGAAGTGCAGGCTGATCCACTGGCCGCTGCGATTCCTTCCATATCGAGATTCATCAGCATGGTCTCTGTACCAATGGCCGGAAAGCTAATATTTAGCACATTAGGCACAAAATATTCAGGATCACCGTTAATTATAAACTCATGGCTACCCAGAGAGCCTTCCAACGCTTTTAGCAACGTTTGGCGAAGAGCCATATCGTGTGCTCCTCGCTCCTCAATGGAAGCATTGGCAAGAGTTGCGGCTTTAGCCAGCCCAGCAATGCCGGCGATATTTTCTGTTCCGGCACGCCGCTTCTTCTCCTGAAGTCCCCCATGCATTAGCGGCTGAATGCGTGTACCCTGACGGATATACAATGCACCCACCCCTTGTGGACCGTTAATCTTATGACCAGACACACTAAGTAAGTCAATCGGGAGATTCTTGCAGTCGATGGATATATGCCCGAAGGCTTGAACTGCGTCTACATGAAATATAATTCCATTCTCTCTCGCAATCTGTCCTACTTCTTGAACCGGCTGAATGACGCCCACCTCATTGTTGGCATACATCATGCTGATCAAAAAAGTATCTGGTCGAATGGCAGCCTCGATATCCGCAGGGTTCACGCGTCCAAACCCGTTGACCGGGACATAAGTTACCTCATACCCCGCTTTTTCCAGCTCATCACAAGCATGAAGCACTGCATGATGTTCAACCGCAGTTGTAATCATATGCCCGGAAGTACGGCCGTCTGCCGTAGCCGTCCCAAACAGGGCCAGATTATCGCTTTCTGTCCCTCCGCTCGTAAATATAATTTCTTCAGGCTTGCAGCCCAAAGAGGCCGCAACGGCATCCCGAGCAGCGCTGACGGTGCGCTTGGCATCGCGGCCAAAGGCATGAACGCTCGAAGCGTTGCCGAATTGGCCAGTCATGATGTCCATCATAGTCTGCGCAACCTCAGGATGCATAGGAGTCGATGCGGCATGATCCAGATAAATTCTGTTCATGTTATCCACCTCAAATGTAGAACATGTAATTATCCAATTCATCATGTTCTTGGTATGTGATCAAGTCCTTAAGTGTAGTAGAATCCAACACTTCAGCGATGCTGTCACGAATTCGCAGCCACAGCTGACGTTTTGCCGGATCGTCTTCTTCCGTGAAATCGACCGGAGAAATCGGACCTTCCAGTACACGAATGATGTCTCCCGCTGTTACTCCTGCCGGTTCATTTGCCAAAATATAACCGCCGTAAGCACCACGGATACTTTTTACCAAACCTGCATTACGCAAAGGCGCAATGAGCTGTTCCAGATAATGCTCTGACAGCTGATTTTTTTCGGCAATACTTTTCAAAGAAGTTGGACCTTCGCCAAACCTGGCTGCAAGTTCCATCATAATGGTCAGGCCGTAACGGCCTTTCGTTGATATTTTCAATTGTGCCACCTCACTTATAGTAACAATTCCGTTAAACACGCGGAATAACTGGTGTTGTAAACCTCTCTATTCCGATCCTAACCCTCAGCTTATGTTAACATATTAGGGCAGGTAAAGGGAAACATTACGGTAACAATCTTAAAAAAAGTTGCTTTCGGGCGATTTGGAACAGCTTTAGCCCGTTTTATGTAGCTTTCTTCCATCGTTCGCCGTGTCGTTTGATCGTCCAAACATCGTATCTTATTATCGTTTATGTTACAATAGGTGGGTTCTACAACTATATTGAAAGAATTGGGTGATGACCATGGCTAAAGCCAATCATGAAACCCGTGTCGTCGTCGGGATGTCCGGTGGCGTCGACTCATCCGTTACTGCGCTGCTGCTGAAGGAGCAGGGCTATGACGTAATCGGCATCTTCATGAAAAACTGGGATGACACGGATGAATTTGGCCGTTGTACGGCTGAGGAGGATGCGGAGGATGTGCGCCGTGTCTGCGAACAGATCGACATTCCTTACTATACCGTCAATTTTGAAAAAGAATACTTCGATAAAGTATTCTCCTATTTTCTTGATGAATATAAAGCTGGACGCACACCCAACCCGGATGTCATGTGTAACCGTGAAATTAAATTCGGCGAGTTTCTAAATAAAGCGCTGGATTTGGGAGCAGATTATGTTGCTACTGGACATTATGCACGGGTTGTGGAAGAAGACGGCCACTTTACTTTGCTGCGAGGCGTGGACAGCAACAAGGATCAAACTTATTTCCTGAATGCGTTAAGCCAAAAGCAGCTATCCCGAACCATGTTCCCTATCGGTCATCTGCCGAAACCAGAAGTGCGTAAAATTGCGGAAGCTGCGGGACTGTATACGGCCAAGAAGAAAGACAGCACAGGCGTATGTTTTATCGGCGAGCGTAATTTCAAGGAGTTTCTGAGTGGATATCTGCCTGCAAAAGGTGGAGATATGGTGGATATCGCTACGGGTGAAGTCAAAGGACGTCACGATGGTCTGATGTACTATACACTGGGCCAACGACAAGGCTTGGGCATTGGCGGCTCAGGTTCAGGCGAACCATGGTTCGTAGCAGATAAAGATTTGGAGAAGAATATCCTGTATGTGGTACAAGGTGATCGTCACCACAGCCTGTATTCTACCAGCCTAATTGCCACGGATGTAAACTGGATTGAAGGCGCAGATGCACGTCCATCCGGCGAATTCCGCTGCTCAGCCAAGTTCCGTTACCGCCAGCCTGATCAGCAAGTAACTTTACAATGGCTTCCGGATGGAACCGTGCATGTCGTATTCGATGTACATCAAAAGGCCATTACCCCTGGACAAGCTGTTGTATTTTATGACGGGGAACGTTGTCTGGGCGGCGGAACCATTGATAAGGTTGAAAAACTTCAGCCTGAAACAGTTTAAATAATGACCATTTTGCATTGATATAGCAGGAATTAAAAAAGTCGTCTCTCCAGATTTATGGAGGGCGACTTTTTTTATAAAAGATGTTTTTAGTTTATAAGTTGTAAAGAATTCATAATCTGCTCTTTATGATGTCTGTCATGCTGGACAAACATCTCTTGTAAAAAGGTTTCCAAAGTGTACAGACTATTAGGAACTGGACGCATAAAATCCGATTCTGATACCATTTGGAGTTTGGCAATCATTTGCTTACGCTGAGCAATAGCTTCATTTAGCAAATCATGTGGTTTCATAGTTCTACCGAACGCTACAGATGAATCATTGAATGTCTGTACATCAGGATGCTCCTTAAGCATGACTTGTCCCTCATCGACTATCTGTATAAGCGTCTTAGTGAAGCTTTTGTCCCAGCCCATAATATGACTGATTATATCTTGAATCGACCATTTACCTGCTATAGGTTCACAAAGTAACTCATCTGAGTACGGAGATAAAGCAGCAAGAAATGCAATCCATCCTTCTAAATCTTCAGAAATCTTAGCTATCGTCGCCAAGTGAATCCCTCCTATTTGATAGGATTAGCATGGATACTTAAGTACTACCAACACTTCTTTTTAATTTTGTGCGAATAACAGCTTCATTAAATACAGCAATCAATAGCTCTTTTATTTTAAGATTTTTTTACATTATCAAGTAGAACTCCTCACAAAAAAAGCCTAACTATGGACTTCAAAAAAATGAACACTAACTTATTCCCTCTGTAATTCTTTCAACTATTCCTTTATCAAAATCATCGAGTTCAGACATTAACAACTCGTACTGCTTTATAGATTCAGAAGTGTTCAATACTCGAAGTACAGCAATACTATAGTGTCCAAGCGTATCAATACCAAAAAGCTTATTTACCTTAGGGTCTCTAAACTGGCTAATATGTTTCAATTTTTCAATTATTTTCTCATTGCATAATTTCTTTTTAGCGATCTGACTCATTGCATTCAACTGTACCTGATTATGCTGGATATCCAAACATTCCACCAATTGATCGTGCCCTATTTTCCCCTCTCGTATTTCCTTTGATAAAGTAAGTAGCTTCATTTTGTTATCTCCCATCAATCTAGTTTAACTGGCCCATAATTCTCTAAAAGATACTGCCGTTCATCCCTGTAATTGTTCCAAAGATGTTCTGCAAGGTCCTTATTTCCAATCCTCTCTGCTTCTTTTATCTCGACCATATAGGCTCTAAGTTCCATGATAATCCTATTTTTGAATTCATATGTTACATCCAAACTAGGAAAACCTTTAGCTTTATCATCAAGAAAATGTTGGTACTCATGCCGCAGTGCACTAATTGAAGCATCCTCATATATATTCAATTGCCCCGGCTTTCCTGATCCTTTGGGTGCATACGCCATAATATCTCTATCTAGAATTCTAACTTCAACCCCGGCTCCTTGCGTATTCTTAATAATGGTACTCCACTCTTCTGGATGAGAAAGTCGTCCAGGACCATATATATCCCTAAATGGATCAGCATCATTCTTACCTAACATCGTATAAGATAATCGATTCGAAGTCCCTTTAACTTCAAGACTAGCCCCAGATTTCACCTCATATTTCATTGACGAGCCCAATCCAATCTTAGGCTTAATTACTGAACTGACTCCCCCAAAGATTCCCGCTGTACCGATCATGTTAGCCCAATGTTCCTTTGACCATGCATTTGTAGGAAACATTGCTTCTCTGATTGTTCCATGTACACCAAAAGTCCAGAAGTTAAAAAAATCATTCCCTGAATCAAACTGCTTGGATGCACGCTCTGCATATCCTTGATACAAACCTTTCGGAATTCCAAACGTCCAATAGTCTAAAAATCCGCCTACAGAGTCATAGCGTTTTTCGTACCTGTCCTCCGCAGCAGACAAAAAATCCTCACCAAGTTCTACCAAACTATCTGCTGATTTTTCCAAAGCATTTCTAGTATCTGGAGCAGGGGGAGCACATGAATTAGGTGGAGGTGGTAAGCAGCTTGAATCAATATTACCTGCTTCCAGCAAATCAGCTAACCTGAATTTATCCGCATGACGACGCAATTCTTTTGCAACAGAATCTGTCAGTGTAACAAAGCCATTCATATTCTTCTGAGAGGTTTGGAAACTATAATAGAATTGCTCTTTGGTCACTCCATCCCAGAATCGTTCCATAGATGAAATTTGTTGAATTAAAATGCTGTTCATTTGGGTCACTTTTTGCTGTGCAAGTTCAAATTGCTTGGAGATAGTCATAAGCTGCTCAGGTGTTACTTTAATAGTTGTCATATTATACCTCTGTTGAGAGTTCGTCATGACATAATAACACTCTTAAACTTTATGGAGAACCATCTTAATTCCTAATTGTTATAAGAAAGATTAACCTTACTGCCTATGTCTAAAGACTTAAAACTTAACTTTTTAATTGTTGAACCTGAAGAAAATTTCGTGACCAGAGGCATCCCCAGTAGAAAAATCGCTAATAAAGACCATACATACGAGATTTTTGATAACGTCCCCATTTGGGTATATGATGTAGACAAGATCATTACTTCAATTGAAAAGGAGCGTGCCTTTATGTCTGATTCATTAGGAATGCTGACACCGGGTAAAAAAGTTTCTTTGAAAGAATGGGACCCCAAGGATACGAAGAATATCAAAAACAAAGAAGAAATCCGACAGGAAACAGATCAATTGAAGGAACGCTTCGCGGAATTACAAAGCAAATTATTTACAGAGAAAAAACAAGCCGTTTTGTTTGTATTCCAGGGTATGGATTGCAGCGGAAAAGATGGCGTGATCAAGCAGGTGTTTTCTAATCTTAACCCTGCGGGGGTGACTGTACACAGCTTTAAATCACCTACGACGGAGGAATTAAGCCATGATTTCTTGTGGCGCGCCCATAGCGTAACTCCAGGACGCGGATATATTGCAGCTTTCAACCGTTCTTACTACGAGGATGTGCTGATTACACGTGTCCACGGGCAGGTATCCGATAAGCAGGCCAAACGGAATATAAAACATATCAAGCATTTTGAACAGTTGTTGCTGGATAGTGGTGTAAAGGTGGTTAAAATCTTTTTACATATTTCGAAGCAATTCCAGTTGGAAAAGCTGATTGACCGGATTGAGAAGCCTCGCAAAAACTGGAAGCTTGATCCGAGCGATTTGCAGGAACGAAAATTTTGGAAGCAATATACCCAATACTATGAGGAGGTACTAGAGCTAAGTGCAACCAAGCAAGCTCCATGGTATGTTGTTCCTTCAGACAATCGTTGGTATAGAGATTATACTGTACTGCGGATTGCTGTCCAAACGCTAGAGGAAATGAAGCTGTCTGACCCTGATCCACGACCTGAACTCAAAGCACTTTTACCTGAATTATACAAAGAACGAGATAAAAAATAGTTAAATAGGCACAGCACTGAGCTTCCACCCTCCTATTTACGGCTGATAACGCCTTGATTGATGGTTTGGAAGCTTTTATTGTGTGCTCACATGTCATTTTGAAAATTTATAAGATATAACTGACCCTGTACCCGATAGCTGCAGCTATAACTCCTACTATTACAGAAGACAATACATATACAGCCATACGTCGGTATTTTTTATGTTCCATCAGTTGAATAGATTCATAGCCGAATGTGGAAAAGGTGGTGTAGCCGCCACAAAAACCTGTTCCCAGCAGCATCCAGAGTACAGGCGATAGATTGTGTTGCGTAAACTCGCCATACAGCCACCCTAACAGTAATGAACCGCTGATATTAATGATCCAGGTCCCCCACGGGAATACAGTACCCAACCTTTTTCCGGCCCACATGCCAAGCCCGTATCTTGCTATTGTACCCACCATTCCGCCTGCCGCCGCCCACCAGATCATAAGCGTTCCCCCTTGGGGGCAGTCTGCGTCATTTTTGTGCCTAGACGGATACCTGTCCATGTCAAAAACAAGCCTCCGCCTACGCTAAGCAGTAGGTACAATATAGCCGTCAGCATGCGATCGTGAACCGTGAGGCGTACAGCATCCACTGCAAAGGTGGAAAAGGTCGTAAATCCCCCTGTAAAGCCTGTTCCGATGGCAAGTCGCAAGTGTGGTTTGATCCGCCACGATCGCAAGGTTACCGTAAAGAACCAGCCTAGGAACAGACAGCCGAGCCAATTCATTAGCAGCACGCCAAGCGGAAAATCGGCCCCAGCCGCAGGCAACAGTAATTGCAGGCTGTAGCGAGCAGAGGTTCCGATCGCTCCACCCGCGGCGACGAATAGTACGTCTTTCATTTTTTATCCCCTTCTTCGCTCTTACCGGATCATGGTGTAACATGACAACAAATCGTACACATTCCGTATATTAAAGTCACCCATATATTAAGATTGTGAATCCCGCCAACGTTGATTTTGCCTGATTTTAGACTCATTTCCCTGCTCAGTGGCCTGGTAAAAGGTCTGATCTGCTATCGAATTGGGCAAATATTGCTGCCTTACATAGTGATTCGGAAAATTATGCGGATATTGATAGCCAACATGACCGAGTTTTTCCGAGCCTTTGTAGTGTGCATCGCGCAGATGTAGCGGCACCTCGGCCGATTTCATATCGTCCATGGCCGACATGGCCCGTGAAATCGCCGTGTATACGGCATTCGATTTGGGACTTTCCACAGCGAATAAAATGGCCTGGGCAATGTTCAGTTTGGCCTCAGGCCAGCCGTTATTGCGGTAGGCTTCAAGCGCACTCACTGCTTGGACCATCGCCTGCGGGTTCGCCAGGCCAATGTCCTCGCTGCTTGCTGCGATAAGGCGGCGAATAAAGGTCATCGGGTCCATACCGAGCTTCTCTACGGCATACAGGAACCAGAATAGCGCCGCGTCGCTGGAACCGCGAATGCTTTTGTGAAAGGCAGACAGCACGTCATACTGTGTAGACTCGTCTGCCTTGACAATCGGGCGGCGGATGGATTCCTCTGCCACTTCCAGCGTCACATGAATTGTGCCATCTGCTAGTGGAGGTGTCGTGAGCGCCGCTAGTTCCAGCGCGTTCAAAGCACGGCGGATATCGCCATTCGCCATGGACGCGATGTGATCCAGTGCAGCTTCGTCTACCTGAAGCTGCATATAGCCGAGCCCCTTGTCCGCATCGCTCAAGGCGCGGCGCATAGCGGCCAGCGAATGCTCCTGGGTTAGCGCTTCAAGCTGGAACAGTGTAGAACGGCTCATTAAAGCGCCGTTGACGTAATGAAAAGGGTTTTCCGTCGTGGCGCCAATAAACACGATCGTCCCCTTTTCCACCGCAGGCAGCAATGCATCCTGGCGTGAACTGTTAAATCGATGTACCTCGTCAAGAAACAGAATGGTCTTTTTGCCATACATCGATTTATTCGTCTGTGCACGGTCAATGACTTCTCTTACATCCTTCACAGAGGCTTCTACAGCATTTAGACGGACGAAATCGCCTTGTGTGTGTTGAGAAATGATATGTGCCAGTGTCGTTTTACCGCAGCCCGGTGGCCCGTAGAGCAATATAGAAGAAACCTGATCAGCCTCTATAGCTCTTCGCAGCAGCTTACCCGGACCTACAACATGCTCCTGTCCAATATATTCATCCAGCGAAGTCGGACGCAGGCGGTCTGCAAGCAACCGATTGTTTGGCGTTGATTCCTGGGAATATGAAAATAAGTCCATTTCATTCACTTCCTTATCATTTATGAACGAACACTTTCTTTTTTCATTGAAAACAAGTTCGCCCATACAGCTAAAAGACATGAAAATTCAATTTATCTACTGCATTAAAACGATGATAAACCGCCTCTTATTCTACCATATCGGTTAACAAGTTGCAGATAGCCTGGTCACGGTATAACTGTAGCCCTACACGTGATTCAACTAAAAAGAAAGAACAGCCTGGGACGAAAAATGAATTTCGTGGCTGTTCTTTTGGTTGGCATGACATACAGCGTTCTAATTACTCCGTTTGCGCCTGTACGTAACTTGGAAGTGGACCGTCATGCAATAACCACAGCTCATGCAGCGCACGCGTACATCCTACATACAACAGCTTGGCATCCCATGTCCGTTCTCCATAATGATCCTGGTCGGCATCAGCCACAATAACTGCATCGAACTCCAGACCTTTGGACAGATATACAGGCAGCACAGACAAGCCACCTTCATATTGCTTTTTACCACCGTCAATCAAATGGACATCCAATCCCGCACTTGTGAAAACCTCATGCAGCTCTACAGCTTCTTTTAAGGTACGTGTCAGCACAGAAACAGTACGATACTCCTTGGAGGAAAGCTCTTTTAAAGCGGTGAGCAAACTCTCCTCACGTACAGAGGAGTCGTAAGACACGGTACGCACCGGATCGCCGCTACGAAATACCGGAACCGCTGTAATACCGCCACGTACTCCCTGCTTCAAAATTATATTTGCAAATTCTATAATTTCCAAAGTTGATCTATAACTCCGTGTAAGTGCAAAATACCCCGTTTGTTCAGGTGCAAAAAGAAAACTCATTTCCTCCCATGCATGTACACCACGATATTCATGAATCCCCTGCGATAAATCACCCAGTATCGTAAAGGAATGCCCTTTTACGAACAAATCCAGCAAAGCGATATGAAATGGCGAAAAATCCTGCGCTTCATCAATGACTATATGGTCAAAACGTTGAGATGATTCTACCTCATGAATCAGCACGTGAAGATATACTAACGCAGTTAGATCCTCTTCACGAATTATCTGACTTCGCAGGTCCGACTGTGTGGCCTTAAAGATGGGAGCCGGCAAAGAAGCCTTCATTTCCGCAGTGGTCTCTGCGGGTAATCCTTTAGCTGCCTGAAAAAGCTGCTTGTAGAGCGTCAGTGCGTCGTATTGGGGCCATTTTTTGGCATACGCCTTTTCCCGAGATCCGGCTTTTTTCTTCCGTTCCTTGAGCGCAGCCGCCGAAGGTGACTTTTTCAGTTCCATTTCAATCCAGCGATGGACTCTTGCCAGCACACGCTCCTTCCGCTTCGCGAGCGGATAGGGCTTATATTCCTCATTGAACCAATTCAAAATCTCAGTTCGGGGAAGCACCGCACCATCCCAAGGGGAAAAGTCGCCCTCAGGCACTGAGATAGGCTCCAGTCGTTCCACAAAATCCTGAAGCAACTTCATAAAATGAACCGACCCCTTAAATCTACCCGGCGCCTCATCCATGGATTCCGTTCTTAAGCCGCCACTTTCAAACCAATAAGATAACGTTTCGGTAGGATCTGCCAAAGGTAAATCCAGCCCCAGTAAACCTAGCGCCCAATCTGCAAATGTACTTTGCTGAATATTTCCGACCCCCAGCTCTGGAAGTACATCTGAAATATAGTCAAGGAACATATGGTTTGGTGCGAAAATGACCATTTTGTCCGCTGATACCTGATCCTTGTATTGATACAGTAAAAATGCGAGACGATGCAGCGCTACCGTCGTCTTGCCACTACCCGCTACCCCCTGAATAACGAGGGCTGTATTTTTAGCCGCGCGGATGATCTGATCCTGCTCCGCCTGAATGGTAGATACGATATCCCGTAAACGGTTATCCTTGTTTTCACCCAAACGATAAACGAGAAACTCATCGGAAACGGCCGGCTCGTCGCTTTCACGATTATACGTATCGGCTACCCGTTCCAGGATTCTTTTCCGAATGACAACGTTGCGCTTCAGATAGACCAAACCCTCAATAGTTCCCTCAGGAGCTTCATAGGACGCGGTTTCTTCACCACCTGTAAACGAATAAAATAAGCTGGCAATCGGTGCACGCCAATCAATCACCAGCGGATACGCTGACGTTTCTTCACGCTCTACTCCAATTTTACCGATATAAAGCGGCTTCCGCTGCCCTCTGCCACGCTCGTCAAAATCCATACGCCCAAAATAAGGCTCCTGCGAGCTTTTAGCCAAAGCCTGACGTTTTTCCTCCCGTGCAGATTCCAGCACTTGCTCTGTAAAATCATGCCCAGTGTATACTGGCGTATTGCGAAGCCGTTCCAATCTCCGATCAATTTCCTCCATAGCAAGCGACAGCCTGTGCTGTTCTTCTTGATAGGCACTTTGAAACTCATTCTCCATTTCAGTTACCTCCTAAGAATATCAAGTCTCGATTTCTGCATCATCCACTTGCTCCGACACAAAAAAAGGAAAGTAAGCGTAACACATTTAACCATAAAAATCCAACCTTATTTCTAATCCCCCTATTTCCCTACTCTTTCACAAAAGTATGGAGCTTTTCGGCACCAGCGAAGCGGGTGATTTGAATCCGAAGAAGCGGAGCGATCGGAGGATCAAGTCACACGCGAAGCGGCCTCTAATACTCCATACTTCTCTCCCCCATCTCCACAAACTGCTTTTGAGCCAGCTCACGGTACACCTGATGGGACTCTAATAACTCTGTATGAGTTCCTGCACCGGTCACCTTGCCCTTGTCCAACACGATAATCTGGTCGGAGTGAACCACCGTAGACAAACGATGAGCAATGACAATCGTCGTGCGTCCTTCCATCAAGTTCGCTAGGGCCTTCTGTACCTCATGCTCAGATGAGCTATCCAGACTAGATGTAGCCTCATCCAGCATGAGGATGTCAGGGCTACGAAGAAGCGCACGCGCAATACCGATCCGTTGACGCTGCCCTCCGGACAGCTTCATTCCCCGTTCTCCCACCTCAGTATTGTAGCCTTGAGGTAGATCCATAATAAATGTATCCGCATACGCCATCGTGGCTGCTCGTCTCACTTCTTCCAAGTCAGCTTCGCGCCCCAAGCCATATGTAATGTTATCTCTGACCGTTCCAGTCATCATTGAGCTTTCCTGCGATACATAACCAATTTTGGAGCGCCAGGAGGAAAGTGTATATGACGATATCGGTTCGTCTCCATAACGAATTTCACCTGTATCTGGCACATAAAAGCGTTCCAACAATGAAAACAAGGTGGACTTCCCACTTCCGCTCGGCCCCACGAATGCTGTCGTCCGGTTAGCCGGAATGACCAAGTTCGCATTATGAAGGACCTCTTCCCCTTCGGTATAAGAAAAGGCAACATCACGAAGTATAATATCTCTGCTCTCTTTTGCCGCTTCCTGCTTCAACTCGAGCGGTTCCTCTTCATGATCTAAAATCGTCTGAATCCGTTCAGTAGCCCCAACCACCTTTTGCAGACGTGAATACAGGGTCGTGAATTGTGCCATCGGTGTGATCACCTGAAACAGCAGCAAAATAAAAGCCACCAAATCCCCAGCGGTCAGCACACCCGATGCGACACGAACACCACCAACACCCAATATAATGACCAGCACTGCAGTCAGCAAGAAGGTAGAAATGGGACCTACAAGGGCCAGGATACGTGACTCTTGCAAACCGAAGCGGAACATCCGGTAAATACGATCCTCACCGGCCTGAGCCTCTCTGCTTTCGGTTCCGTAGGCCTTCACCAGTCTGATTTCGCCGATAACCTGACTCAACACTGAGGTCAGATCTGCCATCTCATCCTGCTGTTTTTTGGAGATGCGGTACATTTTTCTGCCTACCGGAAATAAAATCAGGGCAGTTAGCGGAACAATGGCCATAATAATGAGCGTCATCACCCAATCCAGATAAAATAACAATGCAATACCACCAATAATTGCAATCACATTAGAAATCAAATTGACTAGATACTCCGTAATTAAGTTCATAATCAGGCTTGTATCATTGGTGACGCGACTCATCGTATCTCCTGACCGATTTCGATCAAAGTAAGGGATAGGTAGAGATAAGATTTTATGCCATAAACGTTTGCGCAAATTAGCCACAATCTTATGCCCGGCATAGTTCAACATATAGATAGAAACCGCCGAAGCCACCGCTTGAAGCACAAAAGCGCCAAGCAGACCAAAAATGACCATACGGTTTAGTGAAGAAAAGGTCAAGCCATCAATCAACCCTTTGGTCATCATGGGTACGATTAAACCAGCAATGGTCTGAATCAGCGTCAGAATCAGGGCGATGATCAGAATAGCCTTGGGCGGATGCGCACTCGCAATCAATTTGATAAACCGCCCCATGCCAGCCTTATCCGGTCTTTTACCCGGTTTTTCCTTCATCTGGTCCTCCTGCTCATCTTGGTGTGTATGATGTTCTTTTTCCATATACCATCAACCTCGCTTCCTGTCTGACCATTCTTTTTCAAACAACAACACCCGCGCTCTGCGCGGGTATGAACAGTACAATCTATCTTCGAGTTTACTACACCAGAGAATGAAGCACAAAGTTAGCCACAAACAGTACAGAAATGATATATAATGCAACAGGCACTTCCTTGCCCCGTCCTGCTGCCAGCTTGGCTACGGGGTATGCAATAAAACCAAATGCCATCCCATCTACAATACTGTAAGTAAAGGGCATCATCACCATGATCAGAAACGCAGGAAACGATTCGGTAAAATCACTGAAATCCATCTCTCGCACATTTTGCACCATTAGGCCCCCGATAATGATTAATACAGGCGCAATGGCACTGTCAGGAATATAAGCCAACAATGGAATAAAGAAAAATGTGGCTCCGAATAAAATTGCTGTTACCAGCGGTGTCATTCCCGAACGTCCCCCTGCGGCAATACCAGCTGTAGACTCCGCAGCGGCTACCGCGGGACTGCTGCCCAGAATACCAGCAAAAATATTGGTCACAGCTAACACACGCAAGCTATTCTTAAAAGAATCCGGTCTTCCAATCATGTTGGTCTGTGCAGTAATCATTCCAACATTCTCGAACAGCACAATCAGTAACAGCAAAAAAACAGCGATCCAGAAGGCTACCGAGACGATGCCTGAAAAAGAAAGTTCTCCAAACAATTGCCCGTACTGTCGTACTGTTTCAGAGGTTCGCACCGTGCTTGCCGGCTCTACAGCCCCCAGTACGTATGCAAGCCCAGTTCCTGCTAAAATGCTGATCAGCAAACCTCCCTGAACGTTACGCACAAATAATACAATAGCGAGCAGTAACGTTACACAGGCTGTAATCACCTTAGGATCATTAAAATGACCAATAGCCACAAAAGTCGTTTGATGTGCAATCACGATCCCGCTTTTTTGCAAGCCGATAAAGGTTAAAAACAAACCAATGCCCACCGTAATTCCATGTTGCAAATTGTGGGGAATCGCCTGGCTTATCAGCTTGTACAATGATGTAAATGCCACAATGGCGAATATCACCCCTGTGACGGCAACTACCATCAACGCTTCCTGCCAGCTCAGCTTCATGGAATGTACCAGCGTATAAGTGAAAAAGGCATTAATCCCCATCCCTGGTACAACGACCATTGGAGATTTCCCACCAAAAGCCATCAGTAGACAGCCGATCATCGATGTCAGCAGTGTCCCGAGCATCGCCCCTTGGAGGGGAATCCCGGCATCTGACAAAATAGTCGCATTAACCATAACAATGTATACCACGGAAAAATAAGAAATGACCCCAGCGGCTAATTCCTTTTTCCAATGATGCTCGGGCTTGTAACCGAGACTTCTGGACCATAGTCCATCCTTCATACCAAAACCCTCCAGCAAGTTGTTCAATCTGTTTACAGTAAGCTGCACTTTTTCAAAACAAAAAAGAGCTGTAGCAACTGTGACACAAAGGATGTGATGCACAGAACTACAGGTCTTAAAGTGAATACATACTGCTGTAAATCTACGAATGCACTGCCATGCTATTTTTACAACTTACACACCAGCGTGTTCTAATAAATCCTTCACGGCTACACTAACCATGATCAGTCCTGCTACCGGAGGTACAAATGCATTGCTTGCAGGCGGCTGCTTCGCTTTCCGGATTTCAGGTGCGTTGGCAGGTACAATTTTTTTTGTAATTTCTTCACGTGGCTTCTTTGGTTCCTCATCGGAGAATACAACCTTGACGCCTTTGGTAATGCCTTCCTTACGCAACTTGGTGCGGATGACACGGGCAATCGGGTCCATTCTGGTTTGGGAAATATCCGCTACTTGAAAACGACTTGGATCCATTTTATTCGCAGCGCCCATACTGGAGATCAGCGGAATCCCCCGTTTCAGGCATTCCTTAATCAAATGAATTTTGTAAATAATCGTATCTGAAGCATCCAGCACATAATCCAGTTCGTACTTAAATAACTCCTCATACGTTTCTTCCGTATAAAACATGTTCAGTGCAATCGCTTCACATTCAGGATTAATCAGCTTCACACGCTCTACCATCAGATCAGCCTTTTTTTGACCTACCGTCGTTGTCAACGCATGAATCTGGCGATTAATATTGGTGATATCTACAACATCTTTATCAATCAAAATGATACGTCCAACACCTGTGCGCGCCAGTGCTTCCACTGCAATCGAACCGACACCGCCGATACCCAGCACGGCCACCGTGCTATTTTTCATAACCTCAAGACCTTCAGTTCCGATAGCCAGTTCCGTTCGTGAAAATTGATGCAACAATATGGTATATCCTCCCTCACTGATTTAAACTCTATACTTGAACTCCAGCATACAAACCACGAACCCATTATCCATAAAAGGGTAACGGGTTCACGGCATTCTATAATCTATCCACAGTGCACTTGCAAAGACAAACGTTCATCTTAAGCTTTAGGAGTAACAGGTTTCGGGGCAAGACGGATGTGAAGCTGTTCCAATTGAGCTTGATCCACTTCGCTTGGTGCATCCATAAGCAGGTCTGTCGCGCTGGCTGTTTTCGGGAATGCAATGGTTTCACGCAGGTTTGTACGACCTGCAAGCAGCATCACAAGACGGTCAAAACCGAAGGCAATACCACCATGTGGAGGCGTACCATATTCAAATGCATCCAGCAGGTAACCGAATTTATCCTTCACTTCCTCAGGCGGCAGGTTGAGCGCTTTGAACATTTTCTCCTGAACTTCACGCTTGAAAATACGCATCGAGCCACCACCCACTTCGTAGCCGTTCAGCACGATATCGTAGGCCTGAGCACGAACTTGACCTGGATCTGTGTCCAAGAGGGCCAGGTCTTCTTCCTTCGGACGAGTGAACGGATGGTGCTCCGCTACATAACGTTTTTGTTCTTCATCATAGCCCAGAAGCGGGAAGTCTACGACCCAGGCAAATTTGAATTTGTTATCGTCGATGAGGCCCAAATGACGGCCAATTTTCAGACGAAGTGCGCCCAATACATCAGCAACTACTTTTTTATTATCCGCAGAGAAGAGTAACAGATCGCCTTCTTCAGCTCCCGTACGCTCTTTCAAGGCTTCGATTTCTTCCGGTGTGAAGAATTTAACGATAGGCCCCTTGAATTCGCCTTCTTTCACTTGGATCCAAGCCAAGCCCTTTGCTCCATAACGTGCTGCAAAAGGACCCAGGTCATCAATGTCCTTACGGCTCCACGTGCCACATCCTTTGGCATTGAGAACTTTAACTTCCCCGCCCTTTTCAATTACGGAAGCAAATACTTTCACACCACTGGTTGCCACGATATCATTGACATTAATCAACTCCAGACCAAAACGTAGGTCAGGCTTGTCTGAACCGTATTTATCCATCGCTTCTGCATGTGTAATTCGTTGGAACGGTGTTTCCAGTTCTACTCCAACGGTTTCTTTGAACAATTTCACCATAAGACGCTCCATCATAGGCAGCAAATCATCCTGTTGCATGAAGGAGGTCTCAATGTCGACCTGCGTAAATTCAGGCTGACGGTCAGCACGCAAATCTTCATCACGGAAACAACGTGCAATTTGGTAGTAGCGCTCCACGCCACCAACCATCAGCAATTGCTTGTACAGTTGTGGAGATTGCGGCAAGGCGAAAAACTCACCTTCATGTACCCGGCTAGGTACCAGATAATCACGGGCGCCCTCTGGGGAACTTTTTGTCAAAATCGGTGTTTCCACCTCAATGAAATCCTCACCGTCCAGGAAATCACGGAATACTTTTGCTGCTTTGGAACGCAGCTTCAAGGTCTGATGCATTTCCGGACGACGCAAGTCCAGATAACGGTATTTCAAACGCAGTGACTCGTCTACTTCCACGCCATCTTCAATGAAGAACGGAGGTGTTTTGGATGCATTCAATACTTCGATTTCAGTGACACGCACTTCAATTTCACCTGTAGGCAGGTTCGGGTTAATCGTTTCTGCATCCCGTTTGACAATGGTACCAGTAACCTCAAGCACATACTCACTACGAACACGGTCCGCAATTTGCAGTGCGTCACCGGAATATGCCGGATTAAATACGATTTGTACAATTCCGCTACGGTCACGCAGGTCTATAAAAAGTACGCCCCCCAAATCACGACGGGTTTGTACCCAACCGTTCAATGTAACTGTTTCTCCGATATGCGCATGAGTCAATGCGCCGCATTGATGACTCCTTTTCATAATACACACTCCTGTTTATGTTTAGTAGTTAATGCTATATGACAGCCAGAGGGAGACTCCCCCTGACTGATGTTACACATCTTCTTTATCCTAGTTCTTCCACCAGCTGATCCAGCTTAACAGTGCGCTGCTCGCCCGTTTCCATGTTTTTCAGTGCAATTTCACCTTGAACCAGCTCATCTTCACCCAGAATCGCAGTATACCTTGCTTTAAAGCGATCGGCTGATTTCATCTGCGCCTTCATTTTACGACCCAGATAATCTCGTTCTGCGGAAAATCCAGCTTGACGCAATTTGAATAGTTGTTTGGTTACTTCCGTTTCTGCCGCCTCACCCAACGCCACCATATAGATATCTAACGGCTTGGATTCGTTCAGTTTGACACCTTGATGCTCCAAAATCAGCTGGATTCGCTCCAGTCCAATACCAAAACCAATCCCTGGCTGATCCGGTCCGCCCAGATCTCCAACCAATCCGTTGTAGCGGCCGCCTCCACCGATCGTGTCTATGGCACCAATTCCTTCAGCTTTGAATTCGAACGCTGTCAACGTATAATAATCCAACCCCCGTACCAAGCGCGGGTTAACTGTATATTCCACACCCATGGCATCCAAATTTTGCTTCACTTTCTCAAAATGTGTGCGAGATTCCTCGTCCAAGCTATCCAAAATCGAAGGTGCACCTCCAAATTTGTCCTGGTCATCTTTGCTATCCAGCACTCGCAGCGGATTACGCTCAATGCGTGCTTGGCTCTCCTTGGTCAACGTATCCTTAATTGGCATCAAGAAGTCCACCAGATGCTGCCGATAAGCTGCGCGACTGGCTGCATTACCGACGGAGTTAATCTCCACCTGTACTCCTTTCAGACCCAGTTCACGGCAGAATTGATACCCGAAAGCAATAACTTCTGCATCCAGTGCCGGATCGACCGCCCCAAATGCCTCAATTCCAAATTGGTGAAACTGGCGCTGACGCCCAGCCTGTGGACGCTCATAACGGAACATCGGACCGATATAATACAGCTTAGTTACATCCGGCTCCCCGTATAGTTTGTTCTCCACATAGGAGCGGACAACCCCTGCTGTTCCTTCCGGACGCAAAGTCATGCTGCGCTTCCCTTTATCCTCAAAAGTATACATTTCCTTTTCCACTACATCCGTCGTTTCACCCACACCTCGAACGAACAAATTCGTTTGTTCGAACATTGGTGTACGAATCTCTCGATAATTAAAGCGGCGGCTAATCTCACGGGCTTTTTCCTCGACCACTTGCCATTTTTCTACACTGCCCGGCAGCAAATCCTGTGTTCCCGTCGGTTTTTGAAAGGCCATTAACGTATCCCCCCATCGTTGTATTTCATATTGTGCTCTTTCTTCTTGCTCCACTTTCAATATAAAACAAAAAATCCCTCGTCCTGTTAACATTAACAGGGACGAGGGATTGTCGTTTACAAATCACCCGTGGTACCACCCACATTCCGGAGTTTACCCAGACAACCAGCATAAGAATCACTCATTGCCCGTCAGCAATATACTGACTCCGCTCATACGTATAACGCCCGTAACGCGCAGTACGGCTATTATGCAGGACCATCCACTGTCGGCACAATTACAATGTACTTTCAGTAGGGTTTCCTCAATTGTTCGCCGCCTGTTCTCGGGGAGGTCATTCATCCGTTCATCAAGGGAATTTTTACAGCCTGGAAATTCCTCTCTGCGCTTGTGGGTTCGGAGTACTTGGTCCCGTCATCAAATCATTTTTCATTATTTTATGATTTTAATGAACCGCTTCGACAAAGTCAAGACATTCTCCCTATAATCGGACAAAATAAGTCCTATAAAAAGAAAATAACCTGCGGAAACGGTCCGCAGGTTCAAAAGATATATCAAAAGGGGGTCATGCTGTTATTATAAACAACGAATATTAAGGAATGATGTTTCGAATATTACAATTGTATTACAGCCACTCTAGTGTGACTAATTTCCTCGTGTATCGATAATCTTGTGACACTCGCTCCCTTTTTAATCCAGCTGCGCCACATATGCACGATTGGAACGGAGCTTATAAATGATCTCATCATAATCGGCATCATTTACCTTGGCGGATAATACATACCGTAATTCATCATGATCACCGTTAATATACACATCTGTCGCACGGAGCAAACCTCCGTCATGATTCGTTGTTCCGCTCCGATCCTCATTCAGATCCCTTTGGGCTGCGCCATAGTTAACCTCGTCATTCTTTGCATCTGGTAGAATATTTTCGCCATAAGCCCCTGCGGCTGGAATTGCCGCACCAGCAGAGCCTCCTGTACTCACAGAGCCAGTATTGTTATAGGGGACCAACGGAATTAAAACCCTCGTCTCGCGACCGAGCGTCTCATCCAGAGCACCTACTTCCAAATGTTCAGTTCTATAAGCCT
>RCUE01000176.1_pt1 | contig 23264 bp, 21 predicted proteins | sample 2166111 | NCBI WGS metagenome assembly RCUE01 (sample SAMN09930795, study PRJNA488358) | compost metagenome | feature: garden; material: soil; isolation source: compost soil in phenylacetonitrile-enriched culture | place: Germany: Experimental Botanical Garden Goettingen | collected 2016-01-27 | reverse complement strand
CCGGGTTTTTTTCCATTTGATGCGATACCAGATCAATCTTGCCGGCATCGAGACTGAGCAGCAAATTTCCAAAATCCATCGTTTTGAATTCAAACTCGTATTGAGGTAGGCGCTTGTCCAGCTCCTTAATCAGCTCCACATCAAAGCCTGTTAAATTTCCGTTTTCGTCAATAAAGCATACATTTTTAAATTGAGTGCCTGTGCCTACAATAATTTTCTTCACGTCTCCGCTTGAACCTGACGCACTAGACGTGTCATCTGAGGAACCGCAGCCTGCCAACACCAGAATGATTGCCATAACAGACAATATTGCAAACCACTTTTTCATATGAATCCCCCTCATCTCTTTGCATATCAGCAGTTTGCGACATACATGGTAGCTATAACATTTAATAATTAACAATTCCTATAAATTTAATTGGTTTTAGGATGTGATTAATTTAACACCTGTAATCCAATACGTCAATCCACCAACCTATAGGACTTTTCTATAACAAAACAGCCTCTCTGAAGCCTTCTGTCAGTGCATCTGCAAAATCGAAGGACACTGCGCAGTCTTCTTTGGTTGCGATTATGCTAATCTGCATAGATACCCCAGCCACCTCCGGAACATGAACACGGAACAGCTTCTGATCCTTCACTTCACGGTTCACACAGACATCCGGCAAAAAGGCAATGCCCGCTTCTTGCAATACCAGCTTTTTGGCCGTGACCACATTGTCTACCTGAAAAGCAATATCCGGTGGCTGCTCCAGTGATTCAAAAGATCGATGAATCCTCATCCAATCTAATGAGCCGCATTCAAAAAATACCAGGGTTTCACGCTGGATATCCTGTATGCTGGCCTTTCCTGTCTTCGTAAACGGGTGGCCTTCATATACATACAGGGAAATCGGATCTTCATAAAAGGCAAGCGTACGAATAGCCGGATGCATCACTTTACGGACAAAACTAATGTCTACCTCACGGTTCAACAGTTTATGTACCAGTTGATCCGTCGTTGCCGTCACAATTTTGTAGTTAACCTCTGGATAACGGGCACGAAGCTGCTTTAATATCTCTGGAATAATGTAGTTCGACACCGATATCGTGCAGCCAATTCGAATTTGTTGAGGGGCTTTCTTACGCTGTTGGAGCTTTTGCTTCCCTTTTTGCAGCACCTGAAGCATCTGCTCCGCATAAGGAAGAAACTTTCGTCCATACTCCGTCAGAACCGTTTGCTTGCTTTGACGGTCGAACAGCTTACATTCTAGCTCGCGCTCTAGCGTCTGAATCCGGGCTGTAACAGAGGGCTGGGACAAGAACAAGGCTTCTGCCGCCTTATTAAAGCTCCCATAATGATTCACGTATACAAAGGCTTCCATATTCTCGATATTCATACGCAAGTCCCCCAGTAAGTTTTATATACATTTATCCAATGAGTTAACTTGGTTTTTTGTATCATAAAACTCACTGAACGACCTGTCAATGGAAATATTGAAAATATCTATAACTTCAATAGCTCATTGAGTTCTTTAACAGAACGTTCCAATCGTACAATCAACTCTTCGGACAATCCATATGCTCCACCTGGCAGACGCTCGACCCACTGATCCACTGCATACACCCCACCAAGAATATGTCTTCCCCCCAGTGCGCTTAGAACCGGCTTCAGGGCATAGTCAATGACCAGCAGATGGGCCAGTGTACCGCCGATAAATAAAGGCAAGACAGGTTTCCCTCTCAGCGCCTCCTGCGGAACCAGATCCAGAAATATTTTCAATAGCCCTGAATAGGCCGCTTTATATACTGGCGAAGCCACAATGACGGCATCCGCTGCTGCAATCAACGCAAGCGCTGCTATGACGTCGGGACTATTAAAGTTAGCTTTGATCAAATCCTCAGCGGGCAGGTCGACCACATTCAGTAATGTAACCTCCGCTCCAGCCTCTCGTAACTGCTCAGTTGTATAGTGAATCAAACCATATAAACGGGAATGTGTAGACGGACTGCCCGATAGGATGACAACCTTGGACATCTCATTCCCTCCTTCTGTTATGCGTCAACTTTCACTTTGGATCTGGCTGCTGTATAACGATTCTCAGGAATAGGCACGCCCAGGTTTTCACGCAGTGTGTTAAATTCATAATCCTGACGATAAATGCCACGCTCCTGCAAAATAGGCACAACTAGATTTACGAAATCATGCAGGCCCGTTGGCACATCGGAACCGATAATGAATCCGTCTGCCCCTTTCCTTTCAAACCACTCTTGCACTCGATCTGCCACCTGCTCAGCAGTTCCGATAAAAGAGGTTCTCGGCGTAGCTGCACGTAACGCAACCTCACGCAGCGTCAAATTCTGTTCCTTGGCTGTTCGTTTGATTTTATCTGTACCGCTGCGAAATGAATTACTGCCAATACCATCAAGCTCAGGGAATGGCTCATCCGGCGGATATTGTGAGAAATCATGATGATCGAAGAAACGCCCCAAATATTTTAACGCAGCCTCAATTGTTACTAAATTGGTAATCTCCTCATACTTACGTTCCGCTTCCTCTGGCGTGCTGCCAATAATCGGCGAAATGCCCGGCAAAATGACAATATCCTCTTCCGCTCTGCCATAGCGTACTGCACGTTCCTTCACATCACGGTAAAACTGCTGTGCTTCCTCCAATGTTTCATGTCCTGTAAATACGGCATCCGCTTCCTTGGCAGCCAGGTTTTTGCCATCTTCTGAGGAACCTGCCTGGAAAATAACCGGCTGTCCCTGCTTGGATCGTCCAATGTTTAGCGGACCCTGCACAGAGAAAAACTCACCTTTGTGGTTCAGTGTATGCAGCTTGTCGGGATCAAAGAATACGCCGGCTTCCTTATCACGAACGAACGCATCCTCTTCCCACGAGTCCCACAGTCCTTTCGTAACCTGTAAATATTCCTCTGCAATTTTATAGCGCTGCGGATGCGACGGGTGCTCGCCTTTGCTAAAGTTAAGGGCAGAGCCTTCCAGCGGGGAAGTCACCACATTCCAGCCTGCACGACCTCCGCTAATATGATCAATGGAAGAAAACTGGCGTGCTACCGTGAACGGTTCGCTATAGGAAGTCGACAATGTGCCAACCAGTCCGATATGCTTCGTCACTCCAGCCAAAGCAGACAAAATCGTAATTGGCTCAAAACGGTTCAGAAAGTGAGGAATGGATTTTTCGTTAATAAACAGACCGTCTGCGATAAATACGAGATCAAACTTCCCTTCCTCTGCCTTTTGTGCCTGCGTTTTATAAAAATCAAAATTAATACTTGCATCCGCAGGTACATCAGGGTGACGCCAAGTCGTCATGCTTCCCCCAACACCGTGAATAATCGCACCCAATTTAATTTGTCTATTCTTAGCCATGACTCTTCCACCTCTCTTGAATATAATTGTTATACAGCTTGATTATAACTTTCCAGCACTTTACCCAGCTCTTCCAGATCCGGGTTAAGAAGTGCTTCATATTTGTTATCTCCACCTATCTCTACGACAGGAACATAACGAATACCATATTTGGTCTCCAACACATCACGCAGTGCATCATTTCCGTCCACCTGGATATTTTCATACGGCTGATTTTGGGATTCCAGGTACGATTTGATCTCTCCACAAAAATGACAGCCGGTTTTGCTCCACACTACAACTTTAGGTTTGGACGACATATACATACCTCCGTGAGTTTAATGTTTATAATCCCGATGAATTAAATAAGAATTATATCTATAATGTATCCTGCTCCCTCTTTTCCGTCAATCGCTTGTGTAATAGACAATGGTAATTGAACGATAGAAAATTTTAATTTTATATTGTATTTAATCGGTTTGGTGACAGCCTGTATATTTAAATTTAGATAAATTGGAGTTTAAATGGGACTTGGCGCGGACATCCTTGGAATAGTAGCGCCCTTGTGGCGAAATGAAATGAGGTTGAACAAATGCAGGAATGGACCATTGTAGCTTTACGTACGTTATTAGCCATCGTTATTCTTTTTGTGATTACCAAGATTCTCGGAAAACGTCAGGTATCACAGCTTTCCTTGTTCGAATATATAACCGGAATCACCATCGGTAACTTGGCTGCTTCTATCCCTTTGGAACGCGAATCCTCCTGGTACTTGGGTACCGTGTCGTTAGCCGTATGGGTACTGACAACACTTTGCATTGAATTTTTGCAAATTAAAAGCAAGAAAGTCAGGGATTTATCAGATGGAAAGACGACAGTTCTAATCAAAGACGGCAAAATTTTAGAGGATAATCTGAGAAAGGAACGACTTACCCTAGATGAATTGATGGAGCAGCTACGAAGTAAGAATGTGTTCAAAGTAGCTGATGTAGAATTTGCTCTTATGGAAACTAGTGGCGAAGTCAATGTGCTGTTAACCAAAGACAAGCAGCCTGTGACGCTTAAGGATCTGAATATGCTGCAATTACCGGAGAAGGAACCCACAGCTGTCATTATGGACGGACAACTCATGGAACAACAAATGGCATATATGGGGATTACTCAGCAATGGCTGGATGCCAAGCTAAAGGAAAAGAGTTTGACGGTCAAAGATGTGTTTTTTGCCCAGGTGGACACGCAAGGAGAACTATATATTGACCAATATAGTGATAATGTACAACAGTCCAAGGTACAAGACTCTAATCAAGCTGTACTGACTCTTTTGGAACAATGCACTACAGAACTGCAAAAGCTAGCATCTGGTTCCAGTGAGCAGCAAAGAAAACAGCTATACGAGCAATGCTCACAAAGTTTGAAAGAAGCTATTCAAGAGATGAAACCGATAAATACATCTAATTCCTGACACATACGAATGGCCCGTAAGAATAAACTCCAGAAACACCCCTGCTTTCTATCAAATTTGCTGAAACAAACATAGCGACGTAAAGGCTCTGATGTTCGAAGAAAATAAAGTTGTAGACTGGAGTTGCTGATTTTACGCGATTGTCCACTTCAAAGGTCGTCATCTTTTGAGAAATATGTTTTAGACTGATCCGACAAATGCAACAGCGGCAGATAAGGACGCGAAAATAAAATCCTAGACTGGCCGCTGTTGTGGTCAACATTCAACTTTCGTGTCCCGTTAGTCTAATAACTCTGCAGTTTGTAAGAAAGCGTCCAGCCGCTCCTTTTGAAGAAGATGATGACGGTAATGCATCTCCACCATCGTGAACCATTCGACCGCGTTTAACGCGCCGAAGGCTACAGCCGGATGAGTCGCCTTTCGCTGCAGCCGCTCTGGGTCTATGTTCTGTAGCGACGCCCCAATCTCATGCATGCGGCGCCTTGCTTCCTCCAGCTTGGCGACAAGCTGCTCCTTGCTTTCTGGCTGTGGGGGCGTATATTGCAAGTCGGCCGGTACCTGAATGCGAACCGGTGGGAAGCTCCCTTGCTCAAACACGGCATGGCCGGCCTCCGTCTTCCCGTCGCCCTCCTCGTTGCCGCCACCCAGCGCCATGCACTGCTCCGCAAGACGGAGCTGCAAGTTCATCGTGGAATGAGGCAGATGCAGGTACATTTGTCCAAGCGACCATTCGTTCTCGCTTGGCTTGCGACACAGTTCCGCCAGACTATACTTGTCCAGCTCCCGAACATAATGCTTCGAAATCTCGTCGAACCTTACCAAAGTATCCTTAATCCCTATGTTCTTGTTCATCAAGATCATCTCCTCGAATACTGAATTACTCTCATCATATGAGAGGGCTCAAGAATAAAGCATATTTGTAGCTTATATCTTTTATACTTTATTTTCCAGTCTAAAACTATATTTTCTAATTGCACCGGCCGCCGTCGCCAGTGCGCCAGTCTATAACTTTATTGATCTCAGTCTTGTTCTTTATTGTTTAGTCTAAAACATTATTATTCGCTAACATCTGACTCTTTCCTAAACGTCATACACTTAGCCAATGGATTTGGAAAATGAAAAATCAAGAAGACGTTTCCAGATGTACCAGAAACGTCTTCTTGATTTTTTTACAGATTAATATGACCCAACAAGGTAAGGAGTTCCATATTTCTTCTTAAATCATTCTCCCAAATGAACTCGTAAGCTGTTGTTTAGTAGTACCAGCCATGCTGTAGGTAATTGTACCGAGCGCTTGTAGTCTAAACCCACCATTGTATAAATCATGATGAACTTCTTTCGCCTGTGTCGAACCTATATCAACGCTTGCATAACCAGTGTCAGCAATAGCCCGGTTAATCACCACTATTTCCGCTCATTTCATGGTTGCTGTTCCCCTTTACTGTTTCCTCTTGCAGAGGCAGCAATACTGTAAACGCCGTTCCTTCCCCCACCTTGCTGGACACAGAAATAGAGCCGCTATGCATCTCCGTTATTTTATGGGCGATGGAAAGTCCCAAGCCGCTACCTCCTGCGGTTCGGGTTCGTGACTTGTCTGCTTTATAAAATCGTTCGAAAATGCGCTGTTGATCCTGTTCATTGATACCCGGTCCTGTATCAGTAATGCAGACAACTGCCTGATTACCATTACTTGAAAGAGAAACAGATATGCTTCCACCCTGTGGGGTGAATTTAATAGCATTGTGAAGGAGATTCACCCACACCTGGCCCATTAGATCCTCGTCCGCGTTGACCTGAACGTTATGGGTGTCCACAATCATGTCAATTTGTTTAGCCTCCCATTGCGGTTCGCAGGCGAGTATAAGCGAGATCAGTTGCTTGTTCAGCCGATAAGAGGACGGATGAAACGGATGCCGCTCCGAATCCAGCACCGCCAGCTTCATCAGATTATCGCTTAGCTTGGATAGACGAATACACTCTGTCTCAATAATCGTCAAATATCGGTCTCGCTGCTCCCGATCCAGATTATCGTCCTTGAGCGCCTTAGCAAAACCAATGATTGAGGTCAGGGGCGAGCCAATTTCATGGGATACGTTTGAAATAAACGCCTCCCGCAGTTCTTCCATGACCTTCAGATTTGCCGCCATATCATTAATGCTGTCCACCAGCTGTACATAAGGATGTGTCCTATCATGGTTTCCGTTTCTCGTGCCAAAGTTCCATCCCAGATTTATGTGAAAATCCCCTTCTGAAATTCGCTTTAAAGCATCGATCATTTCGGTAAAAAAATGCTGTTCTCTAGGCTGGATAAAGCGCCTCACAGTCATACTAATTATACCGAAAAAGAAAAAGCCAAGTGTCGCATTAATAAGATAGACGAACAATTCATGCGGAGTCCATGACAAGCGTGAATAGATCACCGCCGTAATAAAATACGCAGCAGTCCAGCTAAGATACAGCACCAATAACACGAGCATGAATCTTGCAAGGATACGAAGGAACCCCGGTTCCCGCTTCATTGCCTTATCTCCAGCCGATACCCCAATCCCCGGATCGTACGGATCGCAAAGGATTGGGTTGCCTCCGGAAATCGTTCCCGAAGGCGCTTGATATGCACATCAACCGTTCTTTCGTCTCCCTCGTAATCATAACCCCAGATCTGTTCGATCAAATGGTCGCGTGTAAAGGTTTTGCCAGGATAGCTGGCCAGCTTGAAGAGCAGTTCAAATTCCTTGCGTGGCAGGGTAATTCCCTGCTCTCCAGCCTGACACTCAAATGTATCGCTGCGCAGGACAAGATCTCCGACAGTCACCGATTTTGAAGCCATGATCCGATAGCGTTTTAGTAAAGCCTTTACGCGTGCAACAAGCACCATAGGATCGAAGGGCTTAACAAGATAATCGTCCGTTCCAAGCGCGAAGCCTTTTACAATCTGTGACGTCTCGCCTTTGGCAGTAAGCATCAGCAGCGGCAGGTCGGTCTGCTCGCGCAGCTTACGGCACAGCTCCCAGCCATCCATCCCTGGCATCATGATATCGAGGACAAGCAAATCGACCTTAGTTTCATCAAACAAGCGCATAGCGTCCAAACCATCCACCGCCTCGACGACTTCCAGACCTTCCAGTCTCAGAAAGTGTCCGACGAGTTCACGAATATGCGGGTCATCATCAACCACTAATACACGTGTCATTTTAACCCCCTAACTACAGACTAACTCTGCCTTGAATCTCTCATCCTCGTCAAGAGTTCCCCTTCCTATGCTTTACGCATATAAGCACGAACTGTAAGCGGGGCGAAGATCGCCACAATAACTGCCGCCCCAAGCAAAGAGATCGCCAGTTCTCCGCCAATCATCCCCGTATTCGCAAGCTCTCTAACCGCGTTCACAAGATGTGAAATCGGGTTGACGTTCACAAACCACTGTAGCCAGCCAGGCATAGTATCTACAGGCACAAATGCGTTGGAAATAAAGGTAAGTGGAAACAGAACAATCATGGAGATACCCTGTACACTTGAGGCCGTGCGGGCAATCACGCCAAAGAAGGCGAATATCCAGCTGACCGCCCAGGAACACACGATGACCAGAAGTGCAGCGATCGCAACACTCAGCAGTCCTCCCTCTGGTTGATACCCCAAAATATACCCCATGGCAAAGGTAAGTACAGTCGCAATAGTATAACGAAGACTGTCGGCCAGCAGAGCTCCAGCCAAAGGGGCAATACGTGCGATCGGAAGTGACTTGAACCTGTCGAACACTCCCTTGTCCATATCCTCCCGCAGTTGCACACCGGTTACGACGGAGGTCGAGATGACTGTTTGGACGAGGATGCCTGGAATGATGACCGGTAGATAATGCTGCACGTCTCCTGAGATAGCCCCGCCAAAGATATAGGTAAACATAAGAGTAAAAATAATCGGCTGGAGCGTGACATCAAACAACTGCTCAGGAGTATGCCTGATCTTCAGAATACCCCGGTAGGCCATCGTCATGGAGTTGGCGAACGCCTGTTTGAAACTCACAGACTTTTTCAAGGTGCGATGAGAAGCTGTCATAGCAGTAGCGTTTTTCATGCTCTCACCCCCTCTACGGCAGGTGCTTCATGGGCCGTCTGCTGCTCATTTACTTGTACGCCTTGGCCAGTGATGGACAGAAACACCTGGTCAAGCGTTGGCTTTTGCACACTCATCTCTGCCAGGTGAATTTCTCCGGCACGGAGAGCAATCAGCAGGTCCGTCACCCGATCGGCATTAGCCATCGGAGAAATAATTTTTCCAGCCTCCACCGACACGCTGGACTTGACTGAAAGCACTTGTTCAACGATTCGAGCAGCCCTTCCCATATCCTGTTGATTTTGCACTCTGAGTTGCAGAGTTGACGACCCCACTGCCGCTTTCAGTTCATCTACCGTCCCCTCGGCGACTACCCGACCATGATCGATCACCGCAATTCGATCAGCAAGCTGATCCGCCTCATCGAGATACTGGGTCGTGAGCAATACGGTGGAACCCGTCTTCACCAGACGCCGGATCGTGTCCCACATCTGAACACGCGTGCGCGGGTCCAGTCCGGTAGTCGGCTCATCCAGAAAGATTAGTGGCGGCTTGGCAATAAGACTTGCGGCCAAATCCAGTCGACGGCGCATGCCTCCGGAGAAATGCTTTAACGGTCGCTTGGCTGCTTCAGACAATCCAAATTCCTCTAGCAGCTCCGCTGCCTTATGACGTGCCTCAGCACGTTCCAGTCCGAGCAGCCTGGAGAAAATAATCAGATTCTCGGTAGCACTAAGCGACTCATCGACCGATGCGTACTGACCCGTTACGCCAATTAATTGACGAACAACCTGCGGTTCCTTTACTGCATCGTGTCCAAAAATACGCGCTGATCCCCCATCAGGTCGCAATAACGTTGACAGCATTCGGATGGTCGTCGTCTTACCTGCCCCATTGGGACCAAGCACTCCGTAGATCGTGCCGGCACGCACATTTAGATCGACACCATGTACCGCATACTTATCACCAAAAGTTTTAACTAGTCCTCTTGCTTCAATGGCCAGGGTTTCTTTTTTGTCTGTATAATCCACTTTCATTTCCTCCCTACAACGATTTCTATAGAGAGAATAATCCACTTTTATGAACTGAATATGAACAGACCTTTTACTTAATTATTTACACTGTAAAAAAATAATCTCGTTCTACCTTGCTCACTCTTAAACCGAATGCTTTATACCAATCAGATTTTCCTTTCTCCTGTGCTAGCTTGTGTAGCTCGTTATCCTTCCAATGTTTTATAGCGTCCAAGGACTCCCAATAGGACACGGTGATGCCCACTCCGTTTTGGTCACGAACACTTTCCACACCTAGAAATCCAGGCTGCTTGGCAGCCAGTTCCACCATTTTGTCCCCCATCTTTCCGTATCCGCCATCCCCTTCCGTACGTTCAGAAGTAAAAATAGCTGCATAATAAGGGGGCTGTGGTGTTTTTGCAATTGAACATAGGTACCTCCCAGAAATGAATGGTTAATCGGCATTTTCTCAAGTTCGATTATAACTACAAAGCTGAGATAAAAAAAATGAATATATATGATACTATGTATGAATATATTTCATTCTATGTTGGAGGACACATGAATTTGTTTAAATATAAGGTCTTTCTTAGCGTAATAGAAGCAGGAAGCTTTACCAAGGCAGGAGCACTTCTCAATCTTACACAATCCGCTATTAGCCATGCCGTTTCTGCTTTGGAGCATGAATTGGGCCTAACTCTTTTAATTAGAGGACGTTCAGGCATCCAATTGACTAGCAACGGAGAACGTCTGATGAAGCATTTCAGAGAAATCATCCAAATGAATGAAAAGCTGTATCAAGAGGTCGCCCTCATCAAAGGACTGGAGACCGGAACTGTAAAGATAGGTACATTCTCAAGTGTATCCATCCATTGGTTGCCTGGGATCATCCAAAAGTTTAACGAGCAGTTCCCACTTATTGAACTAAAATTGCTCGACGGGAACTACCATGACATAGAGCATTGGATAGCTAGCGGAGAAGCTGATTTTGGCTTCGTTAATCTGCCTACTCTCGATGGACTGGAAGTATTACCGTTAAAAAAAGAAAGAATGCTGTGCGTACTTCCGTCTAATCATGTGCTTCGGGAGCAGACAAGCATACGTGTGGATCAGCTTCTCAATGAACCCTTCATTATGCCGGCTTCAGGCTGTGATACAGATGTACAGAGAATTTTTTCCCAGCATAAGCTTGTTCCGAAAATCAAATATGAATTAGAAGATGATCATGCCATTATGGCTATGGTGCAAAATGGCCTGGGCGTAAGTATCCTTCCCGAAATGATTTTAGTCCAAAACCCTTATGACATTTGTATTCGGCCCTTGGATGGACGATATTCCCGTTCCGTTGGTATCGCTACTGTCTCCTTAAAGAACATGGCTCCAGCCGCCAAAAAGTGTATGGACTTTATTACTGAATGGATCAACTAGCTTCTTCCTGTTGGCCAAGGCAACGGATTCTCAAAGCTGGACCAGTCCATATCCATTTCGCTATCGTTCAGCAGACATTCATCTAGCTCTTCTTCCAAGTTCAGCCGATTCATTCCGATACCGATCATAACGATTTCGTTCATGCGGTCGCCCCACTGCTCATCCCAATGGTCCAGAGCCTCAGGGTTGCCCGCGATGATTTCCTGCCGTTCTTCTTCTGGCAACGCCGCAAGCCAACTTCCCGCTGGACCAAATTGAATAGATGGCCCTGCCTGGCTGATGCTCGCCGCCCAATCCTGAGGGGCTGCAATCCAGACCAAGCCTTTGGCGCGAACGATTTCCTCCGGCCAGTAGCTCATAAATTCTGCCAATCTTGCAGGATGAAACGGTCTTCTACGCCGATAAACAAAAGAGTTGATTCCATATTCGTCCGTCTCCGGTGTGTGGCTTTCCAGCTCCAGCTCGCGAATCCAGCCAGCGGATTGACTAGCTTTGTCAAAGTTGAACAGCCCGGTATTTAAAATGTCCGAAGGCGCGACCTTTCCCTTGGAAGTGCGAATGATTCGGGCTTCAGGTTGCAATCTCCGCAGCACACCCTCCAGCTTGTCCAGCTCTGCGGGCTGAACCAGATCGCACTTATTCAGAATCAATACGTCACAAGTTTCAATCTGGTCAATTAGCAAGTCCGAGATATCACGTGTGTCATTTTCTCCAGTAGCCTGCTTACGATCCAGCAGCGTTTCTCCTGATTCAAAGTCATGCCAGAAACGGTTCGCATCCACTACAGTCACCATACAATCCAGTTTTGCCAGCGAAGCTAAATTAATGCCCGTTCCTTCATCGGCGTAGGTAAAGGTTTGAGCGATGGGGACGGGTTCACTGATGCCCGTAGATTCAATTAATATATAATCAAACTCGCCTTGTTCCGCTAGCTTCTTGACCTCAAGCAATAAATCTTCACGTAATGTACAGCAAATACAACCATTAGACAACTCGACCAGTTTTTCTTCTGTTCTGGACAAGCCGCCCTCTTTTTTAACCAGCTCGGCATCTATATTTACTTCACTCATGTCATTGACAATGACTGCTACTTTCATTCCGTCTCGATTGTTTAAAACATGATTCAAAATCGTCGTTTTTCCTGCACCCAAATACCCGCTCAACACGGTTACCGGGATTGGTTTCTTATTCATTGCTGGTTCACTCCCCTTAATATTAGCTTATTATCAACTATTAATCGTAATAATTACTATTAAATCAGCATTCAGAAATATACAGCATTCCTTTTGCTTTGTCAACTGTAAAGAAACTCTTGAAATGAATGATCTAAAGTAATTAATATGAGAAATAACGATACTTAAAGAATTAGGAGAATGCTATGCACTCAATCTGGTTAGGTGTGTTAGCGGCTTTCTTTTTTGCTTTTACATTTGTTCTCAACCGGTCCATGGAGCTGTCTGGGGGGAGCTGGATCTGGAGTGCTTCATTACGCTATCTGTTTATGGTTCCTATGCTGTTCGTCATTGTAATGGCCCAACATAAGCTCAAGCCTCTTTGGAAAGTCATGAAGGAACAACCGGGAATGTGGCTGTGGTGGAGCTTCATTGGATTTGGTTTATTTTATGCTCCGTTATGCTTCTCATCCGCATATTCACCGGGGTGGTTGATTGCAGGGACTTGGCAAATAACCATTATTTCCGGTTCTTTGCTTGTTCCTTTATTTGCTGAGGTTGTCCAAACGGAGAACGGCCCTGTCAAAGTACGAGGAAAAATCCCGATCCAAGGATTGTTGATATCTCTGATTATTTTAATCGGAATTATTGTGATGCAGGTCGAACAGTCGCAATCTATTTCTACTCAAGATTTTTTATTCGGTATATTGCCTGTCATACTGGCTTCTTTCGCCTATCCTTTAGGTAATCGCAAAATGATGGAAGTCTGTGCAGGGCGGTTAGATGCCTATCAACGTGTGCTCGGAATGACTATAGCCAGCCTGCCTTTTTGGTTATTGCTTTCATTATATGGAGTTTTCAGCGCAGGGATGCCAAGCAAGGATCAGACCATACAGTCTGCTCTGGTGGCCGTGTTCTCAGGGGTAATTGCTACGGTTATATTTTTTAAGGCTACAGATCAGGTACATGGAAATATGCAAAAGCTGGCCACAGTAGAAGCAACACAATCGCTGGAAGTGCTTTTTGCACTAATGGGGGAATTAATCTTTTTGTCTATCCCCCTCCCTTCTGCTTGGTCATGGATGGGTATGTTCATCGTCATCCTTGGCATGAGTCTGCATAGCTATGTATCACATCAAAAGACGAGTGTTCAACAAATACTAACTAAAAAGGCAGATTCCGTTTAGTGCATATTGGGCAGCAGATCATAGAAAAGAAGATGCTTCTGATCTGCTGCTTTTTGCCGATTTACTGTCAATCAATATTACCAAGCGTAGGCTTCTGGCGCAGGTTTTCCCGGACCCGGGAAAATCTCATCCAGCTTGGCAAGCACATCTTCACTTAATTTAACCTCAGGTACCCGCAGAGCATCCTCTAACTGTTCTAATGTCCGTGGTCCGATAATTGGAGCCGTCACGGCCGGATGAGATAGCACCCAAGCCAGGGCAATCACGTCTTCCTTTTCACCCAGCTCGCGAGATAACGCCGCAAATTGCTCCAGCTTCGCACGATTCTGCTCTACCTTTTCCTTGGCACGTGCGCTGCGGGAACCTGTACCTGCTAACGCATTGCGTCCCAGCAGTCCGCCCGCCAACGGGCTCCATGGAATTACACCCAGACCCAGCTCTTGAGCTGCCGGTAATACTTCAAGCTCAGCCGAACGTTCGTTCAGGTTGTACAAATGCTGTTCCGATACCAGACCCAGAAAACGACGTGCCTTCGCTTCGGCCTGAGCCACCGCAATATGCCAGCCTGCAAAATTACTGGAACCGATATAACCAACTTGTCCACGATCCACCACGGACTCGAATACACCCCACAATTCATCCCATGACACATTGCGGTCAATGTGATGCATTTGATATAGCTCTATATGATCGGTTTGCAGACGTTTCAGCGACGCATCCAAATGACGGCGAATTTTGTAGGCAGACAAACCTGATCCTGCATTGGGTCCGTCATTTTCATTTTTCATGTCCCCGTAAACCTTGGTCGCCAATACGACCTTCTCACGTCTTCCACCGCCTTGCTGGAACCATCGTCCGATAATTTCTTCCGTCCAGCCTTTACGGTCATGGCCATATACATTAGCCGTATCAAAGAAGTTAATGCCCGCATCAAGCGCGGCATCCATAATCTTAAAAGCATCCTTTTCTTCAGTTTCCGGTCCGAAATTCATTGTGCCCAGACATAACCGACTAACCTTCAAGCCTGACTTTCCTAAGTATGAATACTCCATACTGTCTCCCGCCTTTGCTTAAGGATTTTTTTAAATTCCGAAAAATTGCATAAAAAAAGACCATACCCACTTCATTCACCAGAATAACCCCCCTTTGAAACACCCCAAAATGCATTTTAAAAGGTGGATAGCGCATGCAAAAAAGCCTCCGCACCATGCCGAAGCATTACATCCGGAGGCCCTTCTCATACTACCCACCGAATGTTAAATGAAGTGACTTTACGGTGGTTACCAGCGGAGAGAAAGATTTGAATCTGGAGAAGCGTCAGCGATCGTAAGATCAAATCCTTCGCGGAGCCGCTCACCTCAACCACCGTAACTCACTCTTTTTTCAACAATCAAGGAATCAATTTCGTTTCTTTCGCTCGCTCGGCCATTTTCTTCGTATGTTTGCTGAGCGGCTTCTTAAGCACCAATCCAAACAAGAAGCAAATTCCGATAAACACAAACAGCATCACTACATCTCGTGTTACCGTTGAAGGCAACATCCCTCCTACCGTTTCCCGCAACAGACTAACCGCATAGGTGAACGGTACGAACGGATTCAGGGTCTGAAAGAAAACTGTACTCGTCGCAATGGGAAATGTCCCCCCTGAACTGGAGAATTGGAGCACCAGCAGGATGACTGCGAGACCCTTGCCGATATTGCCGAACACTGAAACCAAGGTATAGGTCATGGCCGTAAACACCAGACTGATCAGCATAGAGGACAGTACAAATGCTACTTTGGCATCCACATATGTTCCCAGTAGAAACAAATCACCGAGAGATACACTTAGCGCCTGAAAAATACCAATTGTGGAGAAGGTCATTAGCCGTCCGAAATACACCTGGTAGCTATTATATTGACCTTCCGGGTCATCCACATCTACCCTGAACATGGAGACCAGCAGCATCGCACCTACCCAAATCGATAATGTAGTATAAAAAGGTGACATCGCAGAGCCGTAGTTAGGAATCGGGTATATCCGCTCCTGCTTCAGCGATACCGGGCTACCGAGGAAATCACTTTCCTTTTTCACATCTCCCTTAAGCAACGCAATCGCTCTTCCGAGTGCATTTTCACCCTTAAGCTTGCGGATCGTGTCTGCTGCCTGACGTATGGAATCCTCGGCAGCAGGAAGATCGGTTCTGACAAAATTGGCTACCTGGTGTACCGCTTTTTCAGCCTCAGGAAATTTGTTTTCAATCAAGTCCGCCATCTTAATAAACTGTTGTTCCGCCTTCGGCAAATCATTACGTACAAAGTTTGCCGCCTGATGAATTTTACTTTTAACCGTTGGCAAATCGTGCTTCACGAAGTCTGCCGCTTTGTTCACAGCATTCGTAAACTCGCCCATGCGTCCCTGAATCGTCGTAGCGGCTTCATGCAGTTTTTGACGATATTGTGGCAAGTCCTGCTGGAGACGTGTTAGCTCTTGCTGCCCGAATTCGGCAGCGGCCTGTGCGTCATTTAGTAGCTTTTCAATATTCGGGAGCTGCTCTTGAGCAGTGGCCAACACATTGGCAGAATTGCGGGCAACGGATTTGATTTGATCCAGCGCCTTTTGAATGGCAGGTGCATATTCCGTATCATAATGGTCCAAAATGCTGTCAATTCCGCTACTGATTTCTCCTGCAAGGCGGTCAGCATCATCCAGCAGATTTTGGGCTGGTTTCTCACCGCGCTGAATAGCATCCCCGATGCTAGTAACCGTGCTATTCAATCGGCGAAAGCGATCCTCTACCCCGCTTATCCGGGAAATAAGTGAATCCAGTGGCTGGCTAGGCAAATACCCATTCACACGGTTCAGCAATTGAGAAATATGATCCAATACACCTACAGCAGTCGTGAGCCTGCCGCTAATCCGATTCGCTGCAGCTTGTGCTGCTTTGGGATCAAAATCCACACCACGAATGATACCTGTAATCTGTGAAACTTCATTCGCAATTTGTTGCACCAGCTGTAAATCTTCTTTTACTACGGTTCCGATCGAATCAAGCGCACCCTCGTTTTTATCCAGAAAGTCGAGTATACCAGTTGTAAAATCCTTGCCTGTATCGGCTATTTTTTGTACTTCCGGCAGTGCTGTCCGGGCAGCATTAATGACCTTAAGGGCCGTTTGCGTGTCCTCCAAGGCGGTAGCCAGTGCACTTTCTACCTTACTGAAGTTCTGATCCAGTTCAACAATTCGATCACCAGCTTTTTGAATATCGGGCAGTCTTTTTTGGATATCCAAAATGACTGCACCCACCTTGTCCAGCTCAGGCAGGTTTTTGTCAATTTTGAGCACCAGATCTCCAGCGCGGTTGATTTCAGGAATTTTTTCCTTCAATGCAATGATCTTTTGGCCCTGAGCCTTAATTTTCGGTAAATTCTGCTCCAGCTCTAATGCCTGCTTACCCAACCGATCGATATCAGGCAATCGATTATTTAGCTCCAGCACCCGATTTTCAATGTTGCGAATTGTCGGAAGCTCCTCTTCCAGCTTTACTCCGGCTTCCTTTAATTTCGTCAAAACCGCCTGGCTGGCCGTTTCAATAAAGTTTTGACTAATTTGGTTAGTCAGAGAGGTTGCACCTGAAGATGTAATTTTCGGAGCGACCGCGTTGATTTTTTCATTCACAGCATAATCAATCTCCGGCTTTTGCGGATTTTCTGTAAGCACACTCGTAATTTTCTCTGAAAAATCCTTTGGGATCAGCAGACTGGCATAATAATCACCGTTCAGCACCCCTTTTCGTGCTTCTGCTTCATTGACAAAAGTCCAACCCAGCTTCTTGTTATTATGAAGGTTATGTATAACCTCGTCACCGATATTAATCTTTTTACCATTCACCTCAGCCCCCTGATCTTGGCTGGTTACTGCAATTTTAATACCAGATGTATTCGCATATGGGTCCCACATTGCTTTCAAATTCACCCATGCATAGACGGAAGGCAAAAGAATGATGCCAATGACTAATAAAGTCCCGGTCGATACTTTGAAAACATTTCTCCAGTCTGTTAAGTAGATTTGCCATATCTTCCGCAACTTCACCACTCCTCATATGTACATTAACCTTTCGTCCAGTGTTGTATGCACACGTATTGTAAACGATTTGAGCGGCAGAAGCGAATATTATAAAAATGATTGCTAAAAAGCGTACGACTCTTTTACAGATCATACGCTTTTTATGAAATCCCTTTTACTTAATTTCTAATTCCATTTGCAGGTATAGCTTCCAGTGAGTAGAATACGTTCTTTTTATTGATTTTCCCCACAACGGTAGCTGCACCTTTTTTCAAGAATGTATATTCGTTTTTCTTTATTTGCACGGTATATCCCTTCAAATTAATTCCAAAAAGGGATTGTACTTTCGACTTGGCAGCTGAAAGGGCCTGATTTTTACTGAGCTTGGGCTTGGCAAATGCTTTGGCAAAATCCTTATCTCCATCCCAGTCCATGCCATGCTCATTTTTTACAGCCCATACTTTACCGGTTTTCACGCCGATCTGTACGCTGTTTGTGTCGCTCTCATCCCTAAAGTGCCAGATGGTATCGTTGTCCTCTCGCTGACGAAGCGTATATTCAAACGGTTTCATTGTAGGAATGCCCAGTGTTTTTAGCGAACGGTTCGCTTTGTTGATCAGGGCAGCTTTAACGTCTTTGAGTGGGTACAAAAAGCTGGCCGTTATTTTATTTCCTTGATCAAGGTGAATATAAATGCTTTGGTTTTTCCCCCATAGCACCCAGTAATTTTTGAATCCTCCTTCATCAATCGGGGAATATACACGCCAGATGGCCTCTATTTTGAAAACTTTATCGGTATCGAATGTTTTCAGGAATGACGCAACTTTACTGCGCAAATTAGGGGGCATCACCTTATCCATATCAGCGGCCTTATAAATGATGCTGGTGGACTGCACGATTCCTTTCTTGGAATCATAATTTTGGATGAAATCTGCATTTGCTGTCCCTTTCAAGGTACCGTAAACCGTCCAAGCGTCAGAAGCAGTGTCCGCACTTGTAAACTCTATCGTTTGTTTCCCTGCCAATGTGTTTAGGACATCCGTCAGACGCTTAGTGGCGGTCGGGTCCAGGTTAACAGAAGTTTGTGCATTTGAAGCTGTGGTTGTGGCAGCAGCGGGTTGCTGTGCCATTACAACTGGAGCCGTTCCCAACAGGATTGAGAGTGCTGCGACTGTAGCTGTGATAGAATTCCATTTGTTCATTTCGTCGATTCCTCCTGTGTCTATAAATACTCATAGGATACAAGTACACATAATCCTTAGACGTGACACAAAAGTAAAAAGTTGCATAAATCCAAAAGAAGCCCCTTAGGCCTATAAGATAGGCTTAAGGAGCTTCTTCTTTTGCATTACATTATCCATTCTTCAGCAATCGGGTAGGCGAAAATCCTGCGCCATGACGCAGCTTCCGTTTTTCCAACCGTTTGTGCAGCGAACGGTTATACAGAACCTGAATGACAAAATACGAAATTATGCCCAGCACGATACCGAAAATGGACATGCCGATCAGGATGTGGAGTCCTCCGTGCAGTAGGTCCCTGAATACAGACCAGTTGCCGTGAAAAAGCTCCATAAAAGAATGCTCGTGAAGTCGACCGCCCCTGACATGTACCGGATAATGTGACGGATAGATCCAAGCTCCCAGTTGCTTGGCGAAGGGCATCAGTACAATCGGCAAAAAGGTCAGCTTGCCTACAACGTTTCCCACAATGGCCGCAGGCAGTGAACCACCAGACAGCCGAACAATTGGATAAAACACGAGGTATACCAGAGAGGCCGTGGAAATTACGATCATCTCCAGCCCAAAGCCAATGGCGAAGCCCAAAGAGATCTTTTTAACTCCACCAGGGGCGCGCAACAGCTTGATGAAATTCAGCCGAATCGCACGCCATATATTTTGAAACATATTATATTTCTTCTTCGATTTATGAGGTTTGAGCCTTTTTGGATTAAGCTTTATCAATAGGAGGACTCCTTCAACAGTACAATTCAAGTTCAGGAATGAGTATATAAAGTTCCCATCCTTACTTATGTCTATACTGTCATTATAACCCTCAGCGTTCGAAAAGCAATGCTATTCCGCCTGTTTCGCCGTTTTAGGACAGAATTCGCTTGTTGACATCGTTTTGGAGAGGCACAATGTCCCAAATCTCAGCCGCGTATTGCTGAATCGTACAATCACTAGAAAATTTACCAGAGTGCGCCATATTGACCATAGCACGCCGAGTCCACTCCGAGGGATTCCGATACACCTGTTCAATATGAACCTGTGTATCCACATAGGATGCAAAGTCTTTGAGCACAAAGTATTCATCATTATGATCAATCAGGGATTGATAAATGGCCTCAAATTCCCGTTCATGCCGCGTAAAAGGAGCATCGTTCACGAGTTGATCCAACACTTCACGCAGTCTTTCGTCACTATTGGCTGTTTTGCGCGCCGAATACTGGCCGTCCCGGTAATATGCCTCGATCTGATCCACCTTCAATCCAAAAATGAACATGTTGGCATCGCCTACCATTTCATGCATTTCAACATTAGCTCCGTCCAATGTACCCAGTGTGAGCGCGCCGTTCATCATAAATTTCATGTTCCCTGTGCCTGAAGCTTCCTTGCCTGCCGTAGAAATCTGTTCACTGACATCCGCTGCAGGAATAATCAGCTCCGCCAACGAGACCGAATAATTTTCAAGGAAAACGACTTTCAGCTTGTCCTTGACATCTACATCCCGGTTGATGGTGTCCGCCACATTGTTAATGAGCTTAATCGTCTGTTTGGCGAGAAAATAACCGGGGGCTGCTTTCGCACCAAAAATGAATGTGCGTGGCGTCGCATCCAGTGCAGGATTAGTTTTGAGCTGGTTGTATAGATGCATCACATGCAAAATATTGAGCAGTTGTCGCTTATATCCGTGCAACCGTTTGACCTGCACATCAAAAATGGAGGATGTATCCAGTCGTACACCCTGTTTTGCAAACACATGCTCAGCAAGCCTGATCTTATTATTTTGCTTAATCGCCTGAATTCGTTTTTGGAACGCCTCATCCTCACTGTAACGAAGCAGGTCGATGAGCTCACGTGGATGGGTTCTCCAGAGTACACCGAGCGTCTCATCATACAAGCTTGCCAGCTCCGGGTTGGCGTGCATCAGCCAACGGCGATGGGCAATCCCATTTGTTTTATTATTAAATCGGTCAGGATACAGTTCATGAAATGATTTCATCTCTCGTTCCTTCAAAATTTTCGTATGCAATGCAGCCACTCCGTTAACGCTATAACTGCCGACGATAGCCAAATGAGCCATGCGAATTTGTTCATTATGAATAATCGCCATTTCACCAATTTTGATATCCTGACCCGGATAACGCTCTAATAGCATAGCGCAATAACGTTTGTTCATTTCTTCAATGATCAAGTAAATGCGAGGAAGCAGTTCCCGCACCATGTTGACGGGCCATTGTTCCAGCGCCTCACTTAATATCGTATGATTCGTATATGAAACGGTCTGTGTCGTAATATCCCACGCTTCGTACCACCCCAAGCCTTTCACATCCATCAGAATACGCATCAGTTCCGGTATAACCAGCGTCGGATGGGTATCGTTAATGTGCAGTGCTATTTTATCGGGCAACTGGCTGTAAGGTAAACGAAGCTTCTCAAACGTACGCAAAATACTCTGTAATCCAGCCGAGCAGAGGAAATACTGCTGCTTCAAGCGAAGCAGCTTGCCCTCATAATTGGAATCATCCGGATAGAGAAAGGCCGAGATGGATTCTACTGATCGATTGTAGTCGAGAAAGCGGTAATAACCGCCCTCTCCTCGAATCGGTCCCCGCACGGGATCAAGTGCCGATTCAGCACTCCAAATCCGCAGCGTGTTTACCTGCGCATGACCATAGCCGACCAGCGGAATATCGTAAGGGACAGCCCAGACTGTTTCGGCATCCCGTGTCTCGAACACAAGACGTCCATCTTGTTCACGGGTTTCCACACGTCCCCAAAAATGAACCTCGACCTTTTTGTCAGGACGACGTTCCTCCCATACATTCCCTTTCTGTAGCCAGTAATCCGGTAGTTCGACCTGATTTCCGTCCACAATACGCTGCTCAAACAGACCATATTTATATCGAATTCCGCAGCCATGTCCTGCATAGCCAAGGGATGCTAATGAGTCCATGAAACAAGCCGCCAGACGGCCAAGACCACCATTGCCTAGCCCAGCATCCGCTTCCTGTGCTTCAATTTCCTCCAGTTCCCAGCCCAATTCCCCTAATGCCTGTCGAACCATATCCAATACGCCCAAATTCAGCAGATTATTGCCCAATAGACGACCTATTAAAAATTCCAGTGAAAAATAATAAACCTGCTTCTCTTGTCCTTCTTTGTAGGCTTGGTTTGTTTCGGCCCAATTCTTGCCGACTTGTTCACGAATCATGCCACCCAAAACCTTATATACGTCTTCCGACTGAGCCTCCTGCATCGGTTTGCCCAGCCTTCCGACCAGTTGCTCTCGAAAAGCCTGCTTAAATGCTTCTTTATTGCTGAACAAAGTTGTACCTCCTGTTAATTCCGTTTTTATGGCTAAGTATGATCTATTAAATCACGCTATTCTTGGCAATCACATAGGGAACTCTAATGTCGCCAATCAGAGTTCGATCCGGTGAAAGCTGCACGTCCTTATCCAAAACCACATTCTGCACAACTGCCCCTTTACGGATGACGCATTTTTGCATAATAATCGAGTTGCTTACCCGCGCGCCCTCCTCTACCCGCACGCCACGAAAAAGAATGCTGTTCTCGACCTTTCCCCCAATGGTGCAGCCATTGGCAACAAGGGAATGATCCACCTCGGCGCTGTACGTATAACGAGTCGGGGCTTCATACTTGATTTTGGTATGCACCGGCTGATTCTGGAACAGAGCTTGATATTGCTCCTGATCCAGCAGTTTCATGCTATTTTTATAGTAGCTTTCAATGGAATTAATAACTGCATGATAACCATCATAGCGATACGCGTAGATGCGCAGGCCACTTGGATTTTTCTGAATCGCATCGCGAAAGAAATGACTATCCTGATGAGCAATGCAATGCTTTACCTGATCCAGATACAAGCTTTTGTCCATCACAAACATTTCTAGATAAATATTATGATGATCCTGCTCCTGATGAATACCGGTCACTCGTCCACTCTCATCAATCTCTAGCCGTACACACGGTGCATGCTCCGTTTCAAGCTGGTGGATGGGTTTGTATACGAGGGTGACATCCGCATTCTTCTCCAGATGATATCGGTATACATCCTCTATATCAACCTTGTTGATATGCTGAGTTCCTGCATGAACAATGGTTTGCCCCAATGAGCGATGGAAAAAGTCCAGATTGTTGTGCACATGCTGCAAATCCCCACGTGATGTGTCCGTCGGATCGTTCCAGTCCGGTGGCAAAATAAACAACCCGCCTCTTCTGCGGTCTAAATCCCATGGCCGACCTTCACCCAAATGATCCAGCAGCGAACGGTATTTGCGGCGGATAAACAGTGCAATATCATGCACC
>RCUE01000174.1_pt1 | contig 23329 bp, 23 predicted proteins | sample 2166111 | NCBI WGS metagenome assembly RCUE01 (sample SAMN09930795, study PRJNA488358) | compost metagenome | feature: garden; material: soil; isolation source: compost soil in phenylacetonitrile-enriched culture | place: Germany: Experimental Botanical Garden Goettingen | collected 2016-01-27 | reverse complement strand
TATCTTCCGCTCTAAAACCTAACCCCAGAAAAAAGGAATGCTCCTTCATAATCCTCGACCAAAATCGTATTTCATCTAATGAGCGCGCTACGAATGCATCCAATCATATCCCTCCTCTATGTGAGCAAAAAGCACTTACTTAGTCATATGGGATATGCCAGGTCATTATGAATGATGAAGTTCCAAATCTCATACAAATCTAATTTTGAAGTTGAGCTATTGTGACTCGTAACTCTGTTGCCTTATTTATGTACCTGAAATATTTCTTCATACTGGCTAATGACCGTCAAAGTTATTAGATCTTTTAGAGTTTTCTCCTTTTCATACTTTCGACGACCTAGGTTCCCCTGAAACAAATTAAATTCCATAATAATACTCATATTTGAATTTATATCATTTAATGTTTGGACATTTCTCCCAATCTAGTTCTATAATTCACTTGTTATTACATATATTTAGGAGGAAGTCATGAACAATATTATATTCAAAAAACTAGGAACAATAGTGTTAGCCCTTCTCATTGGAGCTTCGGTGTTCTCATTGTTCCCTACCGTTACAAACGCAGAGACTACAAATGTGACTTGGACAAATGGATCTTTAGTAAGGATTCTTGGGAGTAACGGTGATGCCGACAAAGCAACTATTGGGAAAGCTTCAGGCAAATGGTTCTGGGAAGTAAGCGTAAATGATAATAGGTACGATTCTATAACTTTAATAGGAATTACTGGGGAAACAGGTACACTACCCACATCGTCATGGGAAATGATGGCTAAATATGGCTTGGATGGTCAACTGTTAATTAGAACAAAAAACACATCAAACAATATTCAAAGAACTCCTTATGGTAGTATGTTTGGCAGCAATGACGTGATTGGTGTAGCTTTAGATTTGGACAACGACAAAGTCACATGGTACAAAAATGGGGTTTCCCAAGGAACAAGCATTGCAAAACCTTCAGAGCTTGCTGGATCACAAGTGTTCCCACTAATCTACAATGGCAATGCATCAGAAAAAAAACTTACTGCTAATTTTGGAGCAAGCGCTTTTAAATATTCTGTACCAGAAGGTTTTTTACCTTATCAAGATTCGGATACATCTACAACACCTGATCCATCTACAAAGCCTGACCCGTCTACTACACCGGATCCATCCACTAAGCCCGATCCGTCTACTACACCGGATCCATCCACTAAGCCCGATCCGTCTACTACACCGGATCCATCCACTAAGCCCGATCCGTCTACTACACCGGATCCATCCACTAAGCCCGATCCGTCTACTACACCGGATCCATCCACTAAGCCCGATCCGTCTACTACACCGGATCCATCCACTAAGCCCGATCCGTCTACTACACCGGATCCGTCCACTAAGCCCGATCCGTCGGATACAGATGGGGCCTCCCAACCAACTGGTGATCGTGCCATTCTCACTGTAACCATGGACAATGGGTTTGATAAAGAATTCGATTTGAGTAAAAAAGAACTGAATGCCTTCATCGCTTGGTATGACGCTAAAGATGCTGGTAGAGGTGCTTCTTTCTTTGCCATTGACAAGCACAATAACAACAAAGGTCCATTCAGCAATCGCAAAGACTACGTAATCTTCAACAAAATTCTCACATTTGAAGTAAGCGAATATTCAACTAAATAAACATATGAAGGGCTTCATGTCGGCTAACATGCCGATGAAGTCCTTCTTTATATTTACTTAATCTCGAAATCACGCCTAAACTGCTATAACTGGACGATACATTTTTTCTAGACTAAAAGTTTGCAAATCGTTCTTTAAACAAAAAAAGCACGGCTTCCAAAAAACCTGGAAGCTGTGCTTTGCTTATTTATTCAACATTAATATTCGATAATAAAGGTAACAAGATAAAATGAGCAACTACCTCAACCGATGAGGATACTCACAGGAGAATTCGTCATGTTAAAAAAAGCTCTATTCATTGCTCTACTTTCTGTAGCTCTAACAGCTTGTGGAAGCAATTTCAAAGAAGCAACGACAAGGTCTGGGTCTTCAAGTACATCCTTTGCTACTGAACAAACAGCAAGCAATGAAAATACTGCTCAGCAAGCTTCTACAAATCAGGTCACAGATAAACAATATTTATTTGCTGAATTCATGAAAGATGGAACCCCCATGTTAACAGAAGATCAAGCTTCTATGGAACAAACGTCTTATGACTTCATTGCTAAAAACAGTGACTTATTTCCTTCCACAGATAAAAGCAAAGTCATTAATCTAGTAGACAAATCCGTAACAACAAAACACTTAAATAAAAATTTGAACTTATACTTAAACAAATTTGTAAAAATAAGCGGCGATGTAATAGATATAGAAGAAGATAACATTCCTATAGGAACAACGGCTATCGTTTATATTAGTGATGAAAATGATAATACAGTAATGGCAGTTTATCCGGGAGCAAGTGGGGAAATTTTTGAAGGAGACGTTGCTACAGTTATTGGAGTTCCTATCGCTAATTTTTCATATGAAAATATTTCAGGTGGCTATACGAATACTACACTGTTAGCAGCTTCTTTTCTCACGAAAGAAAATCAATAAATTTTAATCATGCAAGCCCTTAAGCGAGTATTCAACTAAATACACAACGAGAGGGACTCTATCCGGCTAAATAAAGTGATTAGGAAATTGTTCAAATGCAAAAAGCTCTGCCGACCCTTAAGGTTAGCAGAGCTTTTTATCTAATCTAATTTCGGACAGAATGAAAGAAGGTCGTTCAACTTGATTGATGGGTCATTATCATACAATTCTTTTCGCAAAATTAAACCCAACATGATTTAAGGATGATAACCAAGAGGATATAGAGCACCAAAATAGCCGCTGTAGAAGTCCACACACCGCAAACAGCTGCACCTGCACATCCGCTCATAGCTTTAGCCCTCCTTTATTTGTCTTCATCTTAATATATGTGTAAATATGTTTTATGACCGGGCATTCAGGTAAACATAAAAAGCACTCCATTTACGCATGCCAGCGGAATATTAGGATACTTTCCGATCGCGTGCTGATAGCTTTGTTAATATGGAAGATGAGATATACACCGCGAAAAAGCCATGCTTAATAGTTCCTGATTGTAAATCTGATACTTACGGTTTTGATCCAACACCCAATTTGCAAATCCAACAGCTTTAGTGTAGCAATTATAATCATAGGGATTAATTTTAAACTCAAGAATATTCAGCATCATCTGGTTCTCTTCATCTGATAATTCCAAGCCCAACTGGCTAAACTGTCTTTGTCGAATTCTCCGAGCGGTGTCGTCTTGTATGGCTCTGTGCTGAATGGACACTTGTCCTTTATGTTGACGATAATACAATAAGCTTATAGGGAGGTTTGCTATTTGTACCTGAGAGGCTAATCGGTTCCACAGTTCGTAGTCTTCGGCATGAGGATAACTACTATCATATTGAATGTTTAGCCGATGTATCATGCTATTGCGTAATATTGTAGCAGGATGGCAGATACAGCAATGAAATAACAACCATGTTCTAATTTCTTCATGACTAGCCGGATTCACCTTAAGTGCCCCTCCACTAGAAGTAGTAAAAGCAGCACCACATACATCAATTAAGGGATTTTGATCCATGAATGATATTTGCACATCCAGTCGATCTGGCGTAGAAATATCATCGCTATCCATACGAACGATATATTCACCAGTTGCCCTATTGAATCCCTCGTTTAAAGTAGCAACCAAACCTTGATTGGTACTATGGAATATTTTAACTACTCTAGGATCTGTTATCTGTGAAATAACAAAAGCGGATCCATCTGTTGAGCCATCATCAATAATAATCAATTCAAAATCGGAATAGGTTTGAGCTAATATACTGTGGATTGCTTCCCAAACAAAGGACACAGTATTATAAACTGGCAGTATAACTGAAGCTCGTGGCACAAGAAGTTCCCTCCATTCTACATTTTAAAATTAGAAAATATTATTTTGCATAAAAGCCAACTTCCCTATTTTTCTCGAAAACTATTTCTTCGAATGTTCATGCTCCAAGTATATGTATTGAAATATATTTTGAGGCGGCTTCTCGGTAAAAAAAGCTTTCCATAACAACCCTTTGGGGTAATTATAGAAAGCTAATCTGCTTAGTAGCGTCTATAGCGCTCACTTAAAATTTTTCAGGAAACTGTTTGACAATGCCTTCTGTCAGAATGTCCGCTAAATGATTCATATGGATCTCGTTTTTGTCGGTTGCTGCAATCTCCGCTCTCCAATCTCCTTTGATATAGTCAAGGACTAATTCCGTAATCAACTGAAGGTGCGTATACAGCATATCTTGTAACGTTTTAAACTGCCAGTTCGGATTCGTATCACTTAAAAATTTGGCGATATCGTCGGCGTTTGTATGCCAATCCGCCTCTAGCATTTTCACATCCGCCTGATTGCCCGCTTTGGCAGCCACTACAATTTTGCCTGCGATCAGAATATGCTCCCTCAGGAGATCAGCCAGCTTATTACCAGCGGCTTCCCCATAATAAGGCTTGATCAGATTGCCTATATCCTGCTGGTTCCGTAAAAGCCGGTCCAATACGTCCTTCTGATCTTGAAGATTAGATATGGCGCTGACAATATAGTTCCTCGTCCATATCGTATGGTCGATCCATACCTTCTGCATATCGCCTTTCAGTTGCACCATTTTGGAACTTAGGCAAGCAGATCCCTTCTCCTCCCCTACCTTCGCTTGCGCGATACTAACGGAGTTATGCTAAAAACGAGCGCCAAGGTTAACGGCAACAGCCATTTGTTTTTCAATTTTATCTACTCCTCTGTACGTTTGGAATAAAACAGGCTGTCTTATTATGGTTGAAATATCCGAAATTTTATACAGAGGATTAGTGATTATCTACAGCTTTCCATCATTGTGGGAGCCATGCGCGCTCAAGTAGTAACAAGACGAGACCGTTGCCTTAATGGTTTCTAAAATACTTATCTTTGTATCTAGCAGAATGATGATCTTTGACTTGGTTCCACTCTTAAGAATTCTAATTGCTGCTAAAAACTCTCAAGATATGCATTATCACATTAGTTAGAAAATTGTTTCAATGGAACAAATAATCAAAGAAAATAACAGGAAATACCGATAATATGTATGGCAGATAAAAAGCAAATACCACAACCGATGTGGATATATGAGAACATTTAATAAATGAAAATAGTAAGTGTATAGAATTAAGTTCTAAATAACATAAGGAGAGTTAGAATGGAATATATGATAGAAGTATTCATGGGCTTGTTTGCACTAATTCTTATATTATATCCTTTCAAAGTACTGGTACGATGGTTATTAGGATTCTTAAATTTTAAAAATGTCGTCACTTCCTTTATTACTTTTGGCACGCTTGCATTGTCGTATCTAATATTTATTACAGTTAGATCACAATCAATAGAGGATATATTAAAAGGAGCTTCGATTGCCATACCTGTTTTTGTACTATACTTAATAATTGATCTTCAAAAAAGTAATGAACATAGTAAATTTATAAAATTTATTCATCATCTGGCGGTAAGGATTATTGTCTCTGTCTTTACTTTTATTTTGGTTTTGTCTTTCTATTATCAACAATTAGATGACATTTTCTATATAAAGTCATTTTTGATTGCTATAGTTTATATGTTCGTCATTCTTAGACGGAGAACTAAGAAAGTAACAAGAAAAGTTAAAAATAACGAAGAGAAGGAAACTGCATTACCCACTACTCCATAAAACAGTAAAGATACTCTGACGTTTTAAGTAAGTGAGTAATCAAATAAAGACTCTTATGGCAATATATTAGCGGAGTCCTTTCATTTACTCTAAATTCACATTGATCACGGAAAAATAAGATTAGTTAATCTTAATAGCTATTCGGTGATCGGTGTGTTGAATCTAAAAGTAAACAATCCCCGCTGACCAAGTATGGTTAGCGGGGATTGTTTGGTTGTTTTGAGTTGTTGTTTACGATTATCTTTTACTGTGGTTTTCAGGCTCGCGACGTTTTAAACCTGCCAATCCAATTAATCCCAACAAACCAAGCCACCCCCAATTATTATTATTATCGTTATCATTAGTAGTAGTTAGCATTTGTGTTCTACCATTGTCGTTTGTGCCCATATTGTTTTGACTGTTTTCAGCAAATGCTACTGCCGCTCCAAAGCTTGAAATCATTAATGCAACAACAGCCATTATCTTCATTTTTTTCAACATACCTAAACCACTCCTTTAAATTTGTGTTTGCAATCAATTTTTTAATGTATTTAGCATGCCAATTGAACTTATTTCTTATACACACATTAAATCTTCACTACTGGGAATCATAAATTTGTACATCATTAAAATTAAAAAAGGAGTGGTGTTTATAATGGGTATCCTAAGCGGGAATCCAAAAGACGAGCCCATGCATTACGGAGAAGTTTATAGTGTATGGCAGTTTTCAGCGTTAGCGAAAGGCAGCGTTTCATTTTACCAAGCATGTTTAAACCACGCAGGAGACAAAGAACTCAAAAAAATACTGGATGATCTTATTGATCAAGCTAAACTGGAAATCCAAGAATGCGACGCAATGCTTACTGATAATGGGATTGCCCCAGCTCCTATTTTGCCTGAAAGACCCCCTGTGAAACTTGAGGATATCCCGGTTGGTGCAAGGTTTACTGATCCCGAAATCGCAGCTAAAATCGCATTAGATACCACTGTAGGATTGACATCTTGCAGCCAAGCTATGGGTCAATCCATTAGAGAAGACATCGGGGCTTTATTTGCGAAATATCATCTAACTAAGACTGCTTTGGGAGTTCGTATTTTAAAAATGAATAAAGAAAAGGGTTGGCTAATCCCCCCCCCTCTTCAATTAAAAAGACCTGAACCAGTTAAAGCCTAAATTTCCAGTACGATTCCTCAACACACTGTTCCCCTTAGATTGTTCAACAAAAATCCCCGCCGACCAGTTAAGGTTAGCGGGGATTGGTTTTGTTACGTTTAAGCACCTCCGATGGTAACGTAAGGCTGAATACTATTGTGTTGGTTAAGGGCTTGATCCGGCACAGTAACAATAAACAAAAAGCTACATCCACACCTTTTCCATAAAATTAAAAAATGCTGCTTTGGTTTCAGGAGCCGCATAATCCCGAAAATGTAAAAACAAACCCAAACAGTTTATAAAACAAGTCTCATTATTTAGTGTATGATAACTTACTAATGAATACATCAAATGTTTAAAACCATCAATGTAAGAACCTCGATGTAAATAATAATAAGATAACTCGTAACCAAACCACGCGATATAATCCGGTATCACTTGTTGGGTATACATATCATCTGATGATAGTTGCTGTTGTGCAAAAGCATTTATTTCGGCTTCAAATTGCTGAAGTATACCTTCTACATCTATACTATATTGGTTTGCTGAAATTATAACATTCAACAGTTTTGAGATTTTCTCATTCTCGTTAGTGGCGGATGTTGCTGCAATATATTCAACATAATCTTGAAGCACACTTATATCTCCTGACAACAGTTTATAACTGAGACCAGAGGAATATAAGCATTTAGAAAGTTGGCAGAGCAATCGTCAACAACAAAGAAATTTATAAAATTATGCTACTCAAGTCTCAAGACCTATTCACCAAATAAATTTAAAATTGAATAGATTGTTTTACAATTAACATTGGTATGCGGCGAAGAGGGAATTTAATCGCCCGGAAAAGGTCAGTTGTTCTCTCTCCTATTCAGACATCTTACAAAAGAAGAGCACGTTAAATTACTCAGTCGGGGGAATCACTATTTTGAGAAAGCTATCATTCTTTATTTCCATTATTATGTTGGGTGCAATGTTGTCCGCTTGTTCTGCCATTACATCCACCGTGGATCAAGCGACTGCAGGCGTTACGTCCGGCGAGAGCAAAGAAATCGAAAAATACAATGCGTATGTGAGGCTGAATAACTTGATGACAGGCAGAATCAATGAGGTTCTGGTTCATTATTTCGAGAAGTTCGGAGTGGATACACAGCCTGTAATCGAGAAGAACTTCAGCTTCATCATGCTCGGCGTTGCTGAAACTGAGCGGGAAGTTATTGATAAAGCGAACGGCTATACCGCAAGCCAACCTGCTTTTGCGAACGCAGATCCCGTAGTGATCAAACTGACACCGGTCATCAATGATCTGTTGTCCGTCCTGGACGAGATGAAAACCTACTATGATACAAAAGGCTACGTGGATGATGATTTCGCAAAAGGAAAACAGCTGCATACCAAGCTGGTAAGCGCCAATCTCGCTTACGAGACTGTCTCCAAACAATACTTCACGGCTATGCAAAAATTGGGTAACGAGCAGCGTCTGGCTGAACTGCAAAAACTCAAGGATTCAGACCAGCAGATCAGGTATAATGCCTTGAAGTTCATGATAGATGCCGAGGCTACGGCCATTGAAATGGATGAGCAGGGTATCACCGCCGACAATGTGCTGCAGCTTGATATGACGAAGTTTAAAGCCAAATACGACATTATGACCGCAGATCTGAGTGCGCTCATGACAATCTCAAAAGACAAGAATCGAGTTCAAAAAGAAGGGATTAACAGCTTCAGTATCAGGAACTATGTTGACTCAGCCACTGAGGCAAAAGCGGCTGCTTCAAAAATTATTGAACGCATCAATAAGAAGGAACCTGTATCTGATTCTGACCTGAACGGCCAGTTCCTGAACACTACGGATGGCACACCTGAGAATTTCAATTATAAGCTAAGCAAGGCAGTCGAACGATATAATGAAATAAATTAAGCGTATCTAACGATAGGAGCTGCGAAAACAAATACGGAGTTCCGATAACGAACAAGCTCTGCCAACCATAAGGTTAGCAGAGCTTGTGCTTTAAAATCCTCCAATGGTAACTTGAGGGTGAATGCTATGATGGTGGTTAAAAGCTTATCCGGCACATTAACAATAAGATTTAAAAATGCTGCTTTAATTTCTGAAACCGCATAATCCTGAAAGTGTAAAAATAACCAACCTTACTTCTCAAAGCTGGTAATCATCCGAAGATCGTTCAAGAGCGACTTGGACATTCGTCTATCAATGTAACTCTGGATACCTATTCACATGTTCTTCCGAATCTCCAAGAAGCGGTGTTAAAAAACATTGGCGATTCAATCACAGGAGAGAGCATTAGCACCGAAGAACCCACTTTATTAGACTAAAGGGTAGAAAAATGGTAGAAGAATCCTCAGTTCAATAAAAAAGCGCGACCTCCAAAAAGCTTGGAAGCCGCGCTGTGCTTGAGTTTTATAGAATGCTGGTGAAGGGAATTGAACCCCCGGCCTACGCATTACGAGTGCGTTGCTCTACCCCTGAGCTACACCAGCAGGTCAGTGTAACTGACAACAAAAACTATTATACTCTTAGTTACATAAAAATCAATCACTTACATCAACTTTTTCAACTAGGATTTGGATTTAGTTCGGTAACATTTCCTGTCGCGGTGCCAGATAGTTTCTCTGCGACGGAACGGAGCTTTTGGTGACTGGAGGAAGGTTTGTCACGGCGATCATCAATTTTGACCGAGGTGGAAACACGCTTCGCTCCTGACAGGAATGGTGCTTCGTGCAGCGCAGCAATGGCGGTGAATACATCGTCCAACGAACCTTCAATAATCGTACTCATGGAGGTAAGCTCATAGGTAATTCCTTTTTGCGTCTTCAACACTTTTTGCATCTGAGCAACGTAGTCGCTCAGGCTTGTACTCCCCGTTCCAATCGGGATCACTGTCACTTCTGCAATAGCCATCGCCAGGTTCCTCCCTAAAATTAAAATCGTCGCTTCTTTAAAAATCTAAAATTTCAGTCCGATAGAGCGAGCAGCCTTATTTCACAAAAAAAGTTCATATGTATGCTGCTTGTTTCTGTAGGAAACATCTTTATCATTCATTGTACCGTTCAAACTGTCTCAATTCAAATACAGCCCGCGACTTCTCTGTATATTTTGATTTTCCATTCCTTTTCCTTTACGTATGGCTTCGAATGTTGCTATAATACTCCTTGCACTTATTTGAAATTTTAAGTTTTTACACACAATATGTTGGGTTAAATATTCATAACACGTCTAAATATAGTGATGTAGCCGATAAATCGTACGGGAACCATCTTTTCCCCCTTCATTGGCAGGTACATCGCTATTTCTATGTTATTGGATTACATACAGCCCCCAAATGCTGTCTGACCATCGCTTTTTTCGCCATTATCTTCTCATCATGATCATTTTCATGCCTATTCCCAAGTATGATTCCAAATCAGGAAAGCGAGGAATTAATCCTATGCCACAACTCGTAACCAAACCAAACAATCGCCAGTTGGCTTTTGATGAAATACGCATCTCCGTATATGCCGACCGTGTACTCAGCGGACTGGACAAGCTGGATAAGGATCGACTCATTCGCGGTGTAACTAGCAAGCTGCGCCGGGACGAAGTCACGGGGGATGACATTAGCAACGCGTTTGCAATGGCTGCCCTTGAATTGGTTAGTAAGGAAGAACCGGACTGGAAATTTGCCGCTGCACGTGCTTTGCTCACTTCCTTGTATAAAAAAGCGGCTACTCACCGCCGTTACAAATCCTATGCGGACGAGCCTTACGGCGCTTTTTATCCACTGATCACTGATTTGGTCCAAAAAGGAATTTACCGTCAAGAACTGCTCGACTACTATACCAAGGAGCAGATTGATGAGTTGGGCGATTCCATTTTGCCGAAAAATGACCTGTTGTTCGATTATATCGGGCTGTTAACACTGTCTGAGCGCTATTTGGCCAACGATTTTGACGGACGCGTAATGGAACTGCCTCAAGAACGCTACATGATCATCGCGATGTACCTGATGCACCAAGAGCCTGCCGACAAGCGGATGGAGCTGGTCAAAGAAGCGTACTGGGCGATGAGCAACATGTACATGACAGCAGCTACACCAACTATGTCCAATGCCGGAAAAAAGGTGGCCGGACAGCTCTCCAGCTGCTTTATCGACACCGTAGACGACTCATTGGAAGGTATTTTCGACTCCAATACGGATGTAGCCCGTCTTAGCAAAATGGGCGGCGGCATCGGCGTATACCTTGGTAAAGTACGGGCGCGTGGCTCCGATATCCGTGGACATAAAAATACAAGTTCCGGCGTCATTCCGTGGATTCGCCAGTTGAACAATACAGCTGTTAGCGTAGACCAATTGGGTACTCGCAAAGGTGCAATTGCCGTATATCTGGACGTATTCCATAAGGACATCCTCGCATTCCTTGACCTGAAGCTGAACAACGGTGACGAGCGGATGCGTGCACATGACGTGTTCCATGGCGTATGTCTGCCCGATCTGTTCATGGAGCGGGTCGAAGCACGGGGCGAATGGAATCTGTTCTGTCCGCATGAAGTGAAGAAAGTGATGGGCTGGAAAGATGACAAGGGTCGTCCACTGGGACTGGAAGATTTTTATGATGAAACCTTCGGTTCAGGTACCTTCCGCGAGAAATACGAAGAGGCGTCGCAGCATCCGATTCTCTCTCGTATTACGGTGCCTGCTATCGACATCATGAAGCGCCTGATGAAGTCACAACTAGAAACAGGTACGCCTTACATGTTCTACCGTGATACGGTAAACCGGGCCAACCCGAACCGCGCCCATGGTATGGTGTATTCCTCCAACCTGTGTACGGAAATTATGCAAAACCAATCTGCAACTGTAGTGGAAAAAGAAGAATTGGTCACCAAGGACGGACAAACACGCATCGTTATTTCCAAAATTCCTGGCGACTTTGTGGTGTGCAACCTGAACTCCATCCATCTGGCTCGTGCGGTTCCGGTAGGTGTGCTGGATCGCCTCGTGCCGATTCAGGTACGTATGCTGGATAATGTTATTGATATCAACAACATTGAAGTACTGCAAGCACAATATACGAACAGCCAATATCGCGCTGTCGGTCTGGGTACATTCGGACTGCATCATCTACTCGCACTGGAAGGTATCCGTTGGGAATCCGATGAAGCGGTAACCTATAACGATCATTTGTATGAAAAAATTAACTACCTGGCCGTCAAATCCAGCATGGAGCTAGCGAAAGAAAAAGGCCGTTATGCCAAATTCGAGGGCTCTGACTGGTCTACCGGGCACTATTTCACTTCCCGTGGCTATACAGATGGTACACGCGAAGGCAAATTTGTCACTACCTCCGAGTGGAGTGAGCTTGCAGAAGAAGTCCAACAAAACGGTGTCCGCAACGCATGGCTGTTCGCCATCGCGCCTAACGGTTCCACGTCTATTATTGCAGGCTCTACCGCCAGCATTGATCCATTGTATGAGCTGCTTTCCTATGAAGAGAAAACAACTTACAAGATTGCTAACCCTGCACCTGACTTGAACGAAAAAACTATCTGGTACTACAAGACGGCTTTCTTGCTGGATCAACACGCTTCGATCAACATGGCTTCTGCACGTCAGCGTCATATTGACCAGGGCCAAAGCTTTAACCTGTATGTACGGCCTGATATTAAAGCAACTGAATTTTTAGAGCTGCACATCCATGCCTGGAAATCAGGTATGAAATCGACCTATTATGTACGCAGCCGCGCACTGACGATTGAAGAATGTGATAGCTGCGCATCCTAAACTAAAGGAGAGAAGCTCTCATGCAGTTACAGAAGATTTTTAACACGGAAGCGCCAAATCGCTCTACCCGTATTATTGAAGGCGAAAGCTCCGGTATTTTGAATTGGAACGATATTCGGATGCCGCATATGTACAAATTGTATAAAGTGCTACTGCTGAACCACTGGATTCCAGATGAAATTCCGATGTCCAAGGACGCGTCCCAGTTCCCTGTGCTGGATGCCGAAGAACAGCGCACCTTCAAAATTAACATCGGCCTGCTGGCTGTACTGGATTCGATGCAAACGATGTTTGTCGGGGATGTAAAACGCTATTTTACCGACTCGTCACTGGAAGCTATTTCAGCGATTATCGGGCAGCAGGAAGTGGTGCATAACCAGTCCTACTCCTACGTTCTGTCTTCTTTGGTGTCAGATCAGGAACAGAAGGAAATTTTTGAATACTGGAAAAACGATCCTGTCCTGCTGGAGCGTAACACATTCATCTCGGACATTTACCAGGAGTTCCGCGATGAGCAGAACCCGCAAACCTTTTTCCAAGCGATGGTAGCCGATTTGATTCTGGAAGGCATTTTCTTTTATAGTACGTTTGCTTTCTTCTACAATTTGGCCCGTGATCAGAAAATGATGGCAACCAGCCAAATGATCTCGTATATTCAGCGTGATGAAAATCAGCATTGCTACTTCTTTGCCGAAGTGTTTAAGCAGCTGTTGTCTGATTTCCCTGAGCTGAATACCAAGGAAAATACGGACTATGTCTATCGTATGATTGACCGCGCTGTGGAGCTGGAAACGAATTGGGCGCATTATACGCTCAAAGAGGTTCGCGGCATCGACCTGAACGAGCTGAGCGATTACATCAAATACATGGCAAATATGCGCCTGAGATTGCTTGGTATGGACAAAGCGTACGAAGGCGTAGATGTAAACTGTATGCCTTGGATTAAACCATTCTCAGATGAAGCGCTGAATGCGACAAAAACGGACTTCTTTGAAGCAAAATCACGCAATTATGGCAAGGTCGGAGATGACAACGGATTTGACGATTTGTAAGTCATAAGATACAGCCTTAGCTCGGTACTTACCGGGCTAAGGCTTTTTTCATGAGAATTTACGCAAATACGCAAAAAAAATCATGAAACATCTGAATAACTATTCATATTTTCCTATTTGTACACGATATATATGAAGGTAAAAAAAACATAGTAAGGAGCATATTATGAAAAGAAGCGTTAAAAAAAGAATGGGATTACAATCCAAACTCTACTTCATCTTGCTCATTCCTTTAATAGTGATTGGCGTCATTGTTCTGTGGACGACCAATCAATCTATCCAGAATGCTTCTCTATCAACCATGCAGCTAAATAATGAAACGCTGGCAAAGAACACGGCCCAGTTATTGGACAAATCCGCAGTCAAGAGCTTAAATACGGATTCATCGGAGCAAAGTAGCGAGTATAAACAACTTCGTAACGAGTTAAATACGCTCAGGCTGCAAACTGGAATCCTGTACATCTATATGTACAACCGTGTGGGCAATGAGTGGAAAATTACGGTAGATGGAGCCGCATGGGACGACAAAGACTACAGTCCATTCGGAACTCCTGTAAGTTTTACCCTTAAAGAAACGGAAGAGAAATTGAAACAAGGGGAAACAGTGACTACAGATATTACAACGGACCCTGAGTGGGGGACGATGTTTTCCTCCTTTACTCCCATTAAGGATACAGATGGAACCATCATTAGTTATTTGGGAATCGATAGATCCCTGTCCTCTGTGACTGAAGTATACGAACATACCTTGCCCGAGGCCTACCGATTAGTTATTCCTGTTGTCTCCATCATTCTGATCATCTCCATTACGGCTATGATGCTGGTAACCCGGCGGATACTGCGTCAGGTGAGATTTATTAAAAATACACTGGAGCAAGTAGCCGACGGCAACCTTACGGTTACATCGTCGCAAGTAACATATGATCAGTTAGGCGAAATCAGCGGATTGACGAACAAAATGGTGGAAGCCATGTCGAATATGATTGTGGATATTCAAAGCAGTTCAAGTACACTCCAGCATGCTTCGAAGAATATCGTCGTGACAACGGAGGGGACACTCCATCAGACTGAGGAACTGTCCCGTACACTCCAGCAAATTGCCGATGTCTCTATTAACCAAGCAGAACAAGCGGTGGAATCGGTTCAACAATCTGACCGATTAGGACAAACGCTGGATGAAGTCGGAAGCCATGTGCAGCAATTCACGGATACAGCCCATCATCTCAATGAGGTTCGCAATCAGGTAGCCAGTGAGCATGAACTGTTATTAGAAAAAGGACGAGAAAGCGCCCTGCGTATCAAGCAGATGCAACGCATGTCCCACGCGTTAACCGAAAAATCCCGCGAGGCGGCTAACATCGGTCAGCAGGTACAGGGCATCGTAAAGCAGACGCAGATTTTGTCCTTTAATGCATCTATTGAAGCCTCACGTGCAGGCGAAGCTGGCAAGGGTTTTTCTGTGGTCGCTCATGAAATGGGGCAACTTGCCCAACAATCCGCCATATCGATTCGTGAAATCGACGAAATCTTAAGCAGCTTTGTTGAGCAAATTGAGCAAATGGGTGATCAATTTGATGAAAACATAAAGACCGTCAATGAACAAGAAGTACAAATTTCGGTATGTCTACAGTCTGTTGACAAAGTCACCCAGGTTTCACAGGAAGTTCAGGAGTTAGCTGCACATCTGGCTCAATTGACGGCAGAGATGCAAGAGGTACGTCACAGCGTAGATCAACATTTAAATCACACAGCCAGCGCGGCACAGCAGACTGCCGGAATGACAGAAGATGTATCAGCAAGCGCTCAGAAGCAGGCCCTAGCGGTAAAAGAACTATCCGAAGTAGCCCGCAATCTGACCACACTATCAAACAATCTGCAGCGACATGCTGACCAGTTCCGGGTGAAAAACGCTGAATAGTAAAAAAGGGATTACCCATGCATGATGAATTGTGACTCGTAAGATGAACCTTTGAAAAAGCGTTTCTTTTACGGGTCATTTGCATTTTCAACAGATGAATACAAGATGTGTCTGGAGCGGATCAGTGGCAGATGATCTATGCGTGCGTGTCGACTAAGAGGCACTTCTTTTCTTTACATACTAAACATGCATCTGTGCTGATTGCCCATGATTGGCTATTTGCGGCTTCAGTTCATCCATGATGCATTCAGCCGCTTCCTCGCCAGCCTCGACGCATTCAGGCCATTTTGTAAAATCAAACGCCGCAATATGTCCGACTTCAGGGCGAATAACAACGTCTGCTAGCCGGAGACTATTATGCTTTCGTTCGGCGGTCATCAAGCTGTAAGAGCGGTATACAACTTCCACCATATTTCGCGGCGGCTTCTTTTCATGTCCCCGTGCCACATCAACAGCAATTACTAAACAATCTGCTTCCCGACTCATCTCTTCTACAGGCAAATTGTTTAATACCCCTCCGTCGACCAGCATCTTGCCTTCATGCATCACAGGAGCGAATAAGCCAGGAAACGCCATCGTAGCCCGTAGTGCTGTCACCAAATCACCTTGTTCAAAAATGAATTGCTTGCCTTCCAGTAAATCGACAGAAACAGCTTCAAAACGGATAAGAAGATCCTCAATCTTCTGCGTATGCTGTCCATACTGCTGCAGTAGCTCATTCACCACCGTATTCATGCTGTTACCGCCAATTAAACCACGATGGCGTATGCCGATATCCAACAGGCGGTATTTAGGTGTCTTTTTAATACAATCCAATAGAGCATCCGTAGGAACACCCGCCGCATAAAGTCCGCCAACAATGCCGCCCATACTCGTACCGACGATACAATCGACCTGAATCCCGTGTCTTTCGAACGCTCTCAGTACCCCCAAATGAGCAAGTCCTCTGACTGCTCCCCCACCCAAAACCAATCCTACCTTCGGCATATACGCAACCCCTTTACATGTATTTACTGCATGCGTCCAAACACACAAAAGACCCAAAAACTAAACGTAAGGAGGCCAGCTTCCTCTCCTCACAAATGACTCATTCCTGTCATATTCAAAAATGAAAAGCCTCGCTTAGAAAATCGGAAAGCAACCCTTTTTCCTCGTCAGAAAGATCCGAAATGGATTGCAGAAAACGGGAAACCAGCTCCGTAATTTCAAGGCCTAGTTCATCGTTCATCGTTTGTAAGGCCATACCCAACACAGTGCCAACAAACATGGTCATGCCCATTTCCTTGCTTGGCGCTGTAAGGACAATCCGCTGAATCCAGGGACCTCTTTTACCTCCCAGCTTCTTCAAGTACATCAAAAGCAGCCCTATAATATAGGCGCAAAAATTGATTCTGACACTGGCTTCAGGAATTTCAGCCCAAATTTTTCGGACCGCCTCATTGGGACCTGTATTGTTCAAATCCTTGAGCAGTCCCGAGATATTCTCGACGGTATTTTTCCAATCCACCAGATCCACTAATTCATTCCGGGACTGGTTGAACAAATCCGAAGCTTTATCTGTAGGTACAAATACAACCTGTGAACGTCCGGTTACCTTGGTATTCACCTCATAGCTGCGCGTAATAAACCCGAGCTTTTCAATTTCTTTCAGCATGTCATAGGCCGTCCACTTACTAACCCCTAATGATTTAGCCAAGGCCTCATAATGAATAGGTAGTTTTGTTTTTTGGTACAGTTCCACTAATGTATGCAAAAATTGCAGTCGGCGTTTAGTAAGTGACACGATAGCGTTGTAACCTCCCTGTGTAATTCTCTATGAATTCGTTTTTGGGTTTTTTGTGTCTAAATATTAGCACTGAATACCCATATAAGCAAGCCTCATAATGATTATTGATTCTCACACAGCGGGCTGCTCTTTTACATATTTCCTTTTTAATTGGCTTGTGTTATATTTTTATCCATATCGTTTTTTGGTTTTTTTGGTCTTTACGGTCTTTTGTGTGATTATTTTATTGGAGGGAAACGTTCATGCAATCAGCTCTCAAGCCCAACGGCATTACTATTACGGGTGCAGGATTCTATGTACCGGCATCACTATTCACCAATTTGGAATTAGCCGCATCTCTGGATACATCCGATGAATGGATCACTCAGCGAACAGGTATCCGTCAGCGATATATCGCAGAAGCATCCGCAGAAACCTCTGATCTTGCCGTCCTGGCTGCAACTCATGCTTTACACCGTGCTCAATTATCATCGGAAGATGTGGATCTTATTGTAGTGGCAACGTCCACCCCTGACTATGCTTTCCCTTCCACGGCCATGTTGGTCAAGCAAAAGCTAGGAAGCCGCGCACCTGCATTCGACTTATCGGCAGCCTGCTCCGGTTTTGTATATGCCCTCTCGATCAGCAGTGACATGATGAAGGCGGGTGCATACCACAACGTCCTGGTGATTGGAGCAGACAAGTTCTCCAAAATCGTAGATTGGCAGGACCGTAATACCGCCGTTTTATTTGGAGATGGAGCAGGTGCTGTTGTCCTTCAATCTCATCCCGGTGCTTTCTCGTCTTTTTCCTTGCTTGGCTCGGAAGAACGTGGAGCAGACATGCTGATCTCCCCCGTCACAGGGCCTATTACAATGCATGGACGAGAGGTTTTCAAGTTTGGGGTGCGCATTCTGGAATCTATGCTGACTAAAGTTATGGAGGAATTAAGATTAAGCATAGATGATATTGCTTTGATCATTCCGCATCAGGCCAATATCCGAATCATTGAACATGCGGCAGTTAAGTTGAAAATTCCACTGGATAAGTTCTTTATAAATATCGAAAAATACGGAAATACGTCAGCTGCTTCTATTCCCATTGCGCTCGCGGAAGCTATGGAACAGCAGCGAATTCAAGCTGGTGATATTGTCGTCCTGGCTGGCTTCGGCGCAGGATTAGCCTGGGGTGTTCAAGTTATTCAGATCGCATAAATTCTTCAGTTCAACAGACAAAAAGGAGTAAACTAAAATGGAGCATTCGCAAACGTAGCGAGTGCTCCATTTTTATGTTTTGAAAGCCAAGCAGAGTTCACCTTTATCCGAGTAGGTGCATACATATAACCTAGAAGTGTGTATTCAAGCACTCCAGACTCATACCTGTTCTTATGATGGAGGTAGCGCGGCTGTTTTCACCTGTTTCGTATAAGAAGGATAGCCTCCCGTATGCTGGAGCATTTCGATTTCACGCAAAATACGCGGCAAGTCAGCGACCGAGTTCATCACGATGTGGGCTCCTGCCCTTTTCAAACCATATACACTCTGTCTGCGCCGTTCCTCAGCCACTCTGTCATCCGCTTCATGGCTGGTCGTTTGAGCTGCGGTCGTCACGCTTTCGTTATGGTTCAACACACCAATCGTCCATACACCGGCGTTCCGTCCCTCTTGCATATCGGCTACTGTATCTCCTACTTTCACAATATCGCTAAGTGGGAATACCTGCAAGCGATGTGCAATTTCATAGATCATCCACGGATAAGGCCTCCCCTGCGAAACTTCACAAGGGGCTACCATACAATCCAACGTATAGGGTGACTGTGCAGGCGTAAACTTGTGACTGAGCATTTCCATCGGACAGGATGCAGTGGCGCCTGACTGAATGCGACGATCCTGCAACTCCTGCAGCGCCCTGTCTATACCGATAGCAGGCTCAGCCCCTTGGATCAAGGAGCGGAGAACAGGGACAAGCTCAAGATAAATATGCTCAATATCCGCTCTGCCAGGATGCGCACCAAAGCACTCCAGCCATTTTTTCCGAACCTCTGAAAGTCCCAGCACATTCGCAATATGATCCCGGATCGGCATTCCTCGCCCATGAGATACCTGTTCTTCAGTTACCTGTATACCTTTCCATCTGAAAATGTCACGCATTCCCTGGGTTAAGCCTCGTCCTCCGGGGTCTAACAATGTACTTTCGAGATTAAAAATAACCGCCTGTATCATGCAATCCCCGCCTTTCCGTACCGCGGCTATCCGCAATCTTTATTTTGCTTAGGAACATGATACACAGCTAACGTAAACTGAAATGTCGTAAACGGTAAGCGGATTGTAATTGAAAATAAATTCCTTGATTGGTTGTGAATACCGAGTGTGATAAGAGGAGGAGTCGCAACATGAGACAGCCTTGGAATGAATTTAATTCCAAAATGCCTTGGCGGATGGAGCTTGGTTGTTATGCGCTGAATAAACTGGCCTGTGGAGGATTGGTTTTTGGTCTCTTATGGGTCTACTGCTATCTGACAGAGGAAATAACAGGAATTCCTCTGACTATAGCAGGCAATAGTGGTGAACTGACCGCGCAGCTGTGGGCCTATGGTTTTGCCCTTCCTGCCGCTCTTGCCGCTGATGCGCTACGCGATCTTTTACCCTGGCTTCGCAAGCCCGAGCAGCTCACCCTATACCTCGCTGCAGGATTCAGCGTCTTTCTCCTGCTAGGTTCTTTGATGTCGCCTGCCGGAACGGGCATTGCATGGAGCAACGGCATAGCAGGTGCAGGGATTACACTGCTGTATTATGGAGGAAGGTACTGGCTGAACCGTGAATATGGATTACAGATCATGCTGGCCTTCCTCCTGCCACTGCTGCTATGGCCTATAGGGCTTCAATAATGTCACCAGCTATCACAGAGGCAGGATGCTGGCGATGACGTGCGGCTGTTTCTCCAGCCGCACCATGCAAATACACGCCAAAGGCTGCTGCCTGCGAAGCATTCAAGCCCTGGGCCAGCAAACCTGCGATGATGCCTGTCAGCACATCGCCCGCACCGCCTGTCGCCATCCCAGCATGGCCTGTGGTATTGACGTAGGCTGTTCCGTCAGGACAAGCGATGACAGTGCGCGCTCCTTTGAGCACCAGCGTGACCCCACGTGTTCGGGAGTACTCCCGGGCATGGGTGATGCGGTCACGCTGCACCTCTGCTGTCGGTATGCCCAGCAGACGAGCCATTTCACCGGGGTGCGGCGTTAGTACGACCGCCGCACTTCTCGGCTTCCAAGCCTCCAGCTCAGGCCCCGCCGAGGCGAGGATGTTCAAGGCGTCCGCATCAAGCACAAGCGGACCGCCGTATTCCTCCCACAGGCGGCGCAGCCAGCCAGTGTCCCCTGCAAAGCGACCGAGGCCGGGGCCGACGGCCAGCACATCACGTGCCTGCGCGAGCTGTAGCAACTCGTCTGCGGAGTCGGCATTCCATTCGCCGTCTCCGCCTGCTGCTGCGGCAGCGAGCATCAGTTCCGGCGCGGCTCCAATGACGCGCGGCAACAACGCCTCGGGCACTGCCCACGTGACAAGGCCGCTGCCGATGCGCAGGGCGGCACGTGCGGCCAGCAAGCCCGCCCCGCTCATGCGCAGGCTTCCGGCCGCGACGAGAACATGGCCGTAGGTGCCCTTGTGCCCGTCCGGCACGCGGCTGCGGCTTACATCCACGTCCAGTGCAGCGCGCAGCGTGTCACGGGTCAAGAGCCGCAGCTGCACGCCGCACTCACGGGCAAGGCCGGGTGGAATACCGATGTAGCGTACCACCACATCGCCTGCGGTCCCGGCGCCTGGATATTGGACGAGCCCACGCTTCAAGTAGGCGAGGCATACGGTGACGCGCGCACGAATGCATGGCTCGTGCAGCGCACCTGTGTCGGCGTCGAGGCCGCTAGGCACGTCTACCGACACGAGCGGCACGCCGCTGGCATTGGCCTCGCGGATCAGCGAGGCGTAGGGTTCGCGCGGCGGGCCTTGCGTGCCCGTACCTAGCAGGGCATCGACGATGCCGGAGGCACCGCGCAGGTCGAGGGTATCCCGGCCATAGAGGATCACCGGGATACCCAGAGCCGCGATGATATCGCGTTGCGCAGCCGCTTCACCGCGTAGCGTGTCTGGCGGCTCGACGTACACAACGGTGACGCGCAGCCCTGCATCGGTCAGATGACGGGCTGCCACCAGTCCGTCACCACCGTTGTTGCCTTTGCCTATGAGGATATACCAGTGTTCTCGTTCCCGTAAGTCATGTCGTCCTTGATTCCACGTCTCTGTCCGTATAACACCGCCATGTCCCGGTATATCCCCCGGACCTGTCTGTGTAATCTCTTCTATCCACTGCGACCCCAACACTTCAGCACGATCATTTTCACGTGTTAGATCAGCAGTGCCTACTGAGAAGCCGTCGCCATGGCTTTTCCCACTTCTTTCGGCACATAGCTTCAACACCTCGTCAGCTACCGCGCGCCCGGCATTTTCCATCAAGGTAAGGGCCGGAATACCCAGCTTGTCAATTGTATAGCGATCCAATTCTCGCATTTCTTCGGCGGTCACCATATACATGCTTTTCGCCTCCCGTATGGCTATCCCTGCTTATTAATATCCAACCGTAAAACGGGAATTGACAAATTCCCCTTCTACTAACTCATCAATCAGGGCTACCGCATAATCTTCGACTGAGATACGGCTATGGCCTAATTCGTCAACCACCAAATGATCCAAACCAATACGGAACTGTCCTGTACGTTTTCCCGATTCAATTATTCCGGCAGGACTACAATAGGTCCAGTCTACATCCGCAACGCGGTACAGCTCTAGTGCATCTGCATGGGCAGCCGCCAGTGGCTTCACTTCCTCTGGAAACTCGGCGGTATCCATGAGTCGTTCACCGTTTTCTGTTTTCAAGCTTCCCGCTCCGCCCACAACAAGTATGCGCTGCACGCCGGAACGCCGGGTTCCTTCCAGCAAAGAACGAGTCGCTTCGAGCAGTTCTTCCTCTTCTCCAAACTTGGGACCGTACGCGCTAATGATAGCATCGTGCCCTTTAGCAACATCCGTAACGGAATTCGGATTTAGAATATCTGCTTGAACTACCGTCAAATATTCACTTTGCTCCGTCATACGTTGCGGATCGCGCACCGCCGCCGTCACCTGATACTTACGCTTAATAGCTTCCTTTACTAACGCTTTGCCGATTGTCCCTGTTGCCCCGAAAATAATAACCTTCATATTCACTGCCTTCTTCCTGTCTATAATTTTCTTACTGTTATTTATCCGTTTTATGTTCAACTCAAACTCGTACAGGATTTCAGTTTACAGTCCTCCCGGCTGTCGCCAGTACATCCCTTCTGACCTCGGGCTAACCAACTGGAAGCCGAACTGTGCATACAATTGATCGGCTGGTTTATCCGCAATCAGCGTTGCAAAGCTGCCCGCCGGAACCTCCCGTCTTAAATACTCCATAATCTCTTCCATAAGCTTACGCCCATAACCCTTCCCCTGATGGGAAGGCTTGACTGCAATATCCGTAACCAGAAAAAAGACACCGCCATCACCGCTCACCCGGCCCATCCCGATCAATTCCTGTCCTAGCCGCAATGTCACAGCAAATAAACTATTCGGCAGGCCCTTGGCTGCCGCTTCTTCTGTAATTTGCGACAAACCAGCTTCCTTGCGCAAAGCCCGATATTCCTCGACGGATGGAATGGCGTAATCTACACGAAGAAGCTCATACAGGTGATTCGATGTCTCATGATGTTCTGTTGCATTTTCTATATTTTTATTCATGCCGAATCTCCTCTTCCTGCTTGTAATCTTGTCTATTTTACCAGAAAATACTTCATATATCCTGGTCAGAGATATACAAGCCCTTGAAATGCCTGTGTGGTCTGTGCAATAGTGTAGAAAGA
>RCUE01000173.1_pt1 | contig 23342 bp, 16 predicted proteins | sample 2166111 | NCBI WGS metagenome assembly RCUE01 (sample SAMN09930795, study PRJNA488358) | compost metagenome | feature: garden; material: soil; isolation source: compost soil in phenylacetonitrile-enriched culture | place: Germany: Experimental Botanical Garden Goettingen | collected 2016-01-27 | reverse complement strand
ACGCGCCAATCGAACTGGACAATCGAGTCCAGTCCGAACAGCGAGCTGCCCTTCGTGCGCTCTCCCGCCCCTTCGCCCGGGCGTACCTTGGCCCGCAGCTTCGGCTTCTTGCGGGTAGCTGCCTCCCACCAAGCCGGGAGCAGCACTTGCCAACCGCTTTCCAGCAGACGTTGGCTGTCGGTCGTCAGGAATTGCCACGCCGCTTCGTCGGAGAGCGGGCGATTCAGCACGTCATCACGGCTTCCGGCACGCTGCCCGGCAGGCAAAATCGAGGTCAAGCCTTCTAGCCACCCGGCTGAGCGCTCACGGACATGTGCTGTCCAGGCATCGGGCCATGAGCCGGATGCATACCCATCATCGGCGAGCTGTACAGACACCAGCAACGCCGGGTCTTGCTTGTCCTGCAACACAAGCTTGAGCTGCCAGGACGGCTCGTCGTCCTCCAGCTCTGGCTCCAGCAGTTGCAGAAGCGGCCGAAAGGGCGCGGTATCGGCTTTCCAGCCGATGGCGATGAGCCAGGCCCGCGCGTCTAGACCCGCCGCGGCTGGGCGGTTGGAGGCGAAGAGAATCGGATATTCTCTTCGCAAATCGGCGGCTTCCGCTTCGGTGCCGTACCAGCGTTGAAATACGGCAGCCGAGAACGCCGCTATCAGCCCATCCTGCTCGTCCTTCTCCAAGTTGCCTAGCAAAGCAAGCTCTGCCGGCTGGATGTTTTCCAGTGCTTCCGCATCCCATTCCCATTGCAGCTTCCCTGCCTGGAACGCCGTGAAGCTGGGCACATAGGCTTTCGCTTCAATACAGTGAGCAAGCGAAGGGATCAGCTGAAGCCATGGGGCATGGGCCTCGTCCCAGATCCATTCGATATGCTTTAGAAGCTCGCGCTCTGCCAGAAAAGGAATCACCTGCTCCGAAGGCAGCAGGATAATATCCGTGTCTTGAACATGTTGAATCTCCAGCTCGGTGCCATAAAACGAAGCCTCATGCCAAGCAAACAAACGCTGCTTCAGAATTTGGCCGGAAATGCTATAGTTCATGGAGGAATCGCCATAGATCAGCGCGTCTCCATAGGTAGTTAATTGGATATGCACGGTAATCGTTTCGGTATATTGACTCATGATAACAATTTCCCTTTCCGCAATTCCTCCTGTAGCGCCCGCAGGCGGCTATGACGGCTGGTGAAGGTCGTAAAGAACAGCTCCCAGCGTGATTCTTGCTTCATTTTCTTGTACAGCTTGAACAGCCGCTTTAATAGCTTGACTGCTGCTTTATAGCTGGATCTGTTTTTTTCTAGCACATAGCGTTCTACCGCTTGATGGTAAAAGGGGAGTAGTAACTCAGGCGCGTTCTTTTCAATGGGCTGTAACACGCTCACTCGAAAACTCAAAGGTTCACTGCGTATGCTTAGCTGATAGTCGATCCATGACCGCCATTTCTCGTGAGCAAGCAGTGCCTCTTCATACATTCCTCCGGCAAATGGAAGCATACCCACCAGCGTGTCCCACATGTCCTGCTCCGCTTCTGGAAGGTGCTGCAAAACCACATCCCAATCATGCATATAATCCTGTAAATGGTCATCCCGATGACTGTGAAGCAGGGGACCGATATGCCGCAGTCCGTCCTTGAGGCGTGCCCAATTCTCAGCTTTACGCAACGCCTGTAAGAACAAAAGCAATTGGTTGGAAGAGATTTTTAGTGGAAAAGCTCGTTCCGCTTCCTGAAGAAGTACCCAGGCTTCATTATCCTGCGATTGGAAAATATGCATCCAGCTGCGAGCCAACATCCACGGAAGCCTTGCTAAAGTAGTGCCGAGATCCTCCTCAGCCGCCTGCAAATGCTGTAATTCCTCCGTATATATGCTGGAGTCCTGTCTTACGGGATGCACCCAGTACAGCCAAAACTGATAATACGCGTCTGAAAAATAAGTACCGTTACGCGATTCTGTCAGCATTTTTCGGCGTAAATAGGCTAAGGTTTCTGCCATACGGGCTTCTTGCATCGGTTCATCGGTCAGCTCCAGTGGACTCTCAAAATCACGCTCGATCGCTTCTTTAAGCTCATCGGCAGCAATTTGCGTGTAATACCCCATATAGGTATGAGAGGGATAGCCTGGCATGGAAGACTGAGGTACCAGCTTTTCCAGCACACGCAGATGAGCATGCAGTCCGTATAGCTGTTGCATGCCGGGTGAAAGCGGCGGCTTCACAGCATAGATCGAGGCTAAAGCGCTTTGGACAAATTGGGAGTTTTGTGTGTTTACATGGTTAAGGGCGATACACTGATCGAACAGATCATGCCACTCTGAAATGGGCATGTCCGGTATTTTACTTGCAGTTTTACTGAGGGCGTTTCTTGTTGTTTCCTTGTGATCCGGTAAAAGATTCGACCGGGAAGGAGGTGTGTTACGCGTGTCAGCTTTTGTCGCCAATCGAGTGAATCCCGCCGAATGAGCGTTCACTAAAGCATGTACAGAACGTTCCTGTTCATTCGCGTAATTCAGTAGTACGGCGATCATATGCTTGCAGTTGGTGTGGACAGGGCATGTACATCTGCTGGCAGCAAAAGCGCTCAAGTGGAGATCCACCTCGTATAGCTCGCTTCCATCCACGACAGCTGCAATATGATCGGCATCAGGCATTGCGAATTCTTTTACCTTTCCTTGCTTAAAATATTGGAAACCTCGTTTGATCGTCACGTCATTAAAATGGTCAGCCACGTTTTGAATAAGCTGTTGCCACTGTATATCATCCATAAGATAGGTTGGTTTCATATGCATTAGTCTCCTAAGAGAGAATAGTTGATCTGGTATAGCTTAACTCTTCCATTATATCAGTTCATGAATATAAATTGAGTGGAGGGAGCAGTTGGAAAATTTCGAAGTATAACCGCCAAGTGCAGTAAAAAGCCCTCTTACGCTGTGGCGTAAGAAGGCTTGAGTCTCATCAGCAAGAATGGGGAGGCATTCTCTATTGTTTCCCACCCGGATTCTCTGTTCGATGGAAGACCATAGAGATAACAAGAAGCACCAAGGGTACTACTGCGCATACAGCAATTCCAAAATAACCTATTATTTTATCGAAGTTGCCTATCTCAACAAAATTTTGGGGATACATGCTCAGGCAAAATAATATAATTAACGGGAGATAACAGATATACCCGTTCCACTTTTGGGTGAGCTGGCTGATCCCCGTTACAATATAGAAATAATAGTTTGAGGCGGTCATGAAAATTTTGATCGTCCACAAAATGATAAATAATATTTCAAATCGTTCCAGGAACGCGCCGGGGAATTCAATTTGCTGTGCAAAAGAAACGACTGGCCATTGCAGTCGGGAAACTTCCTCAACTGACATACAGCCGACGACCATCGTTACCATTAAAATATACAAACCCATTGCAATCGAGTAGCCGATTGACCCAGCCTTCCATGCTTTTTGGGGGTGGGTCATCACATTAGTTAATATAAGGATGGATTCAAAACCCAATGTAGAGAAAGGTATAACTTTAAGTGATTCAAAGATCGGTCGCCATCCTTTATGGAAAACAGGGCGCAAATTATCAAGATTAAAATGGTTGACATTAAGAACGACCAACAATAAAAAAACAATAAGGGTTAAAGGAAAAAAAAGCTCGATCAATCGAACCATTGCATGGAGACCGCCCCAGGTCAAATACCCAATAAGCAGAAGAAACGGTAAGAGAATCATACTTATTGGGGTTCTCTCCAGTGCAAGACCTTTGAGGAATTCCGCCATCATTCTACATACAAAAGAGCATATCATCGTGCAATGTACAATAAATGCAATATTGATGAGCAGGCCGATGAATTTACCCGCGATCACAGGATTGAGCTCATAGAACGTCTTCCCTGGAAATCTCCGGCACAGTTTAAAATGGATAAAAACGATGCCTACCCCAAGCAGACTTGCCAGCAAAAGTCCCTGCCACACGTCGGGCGTTTGTGTCTTTTCCGCGATGGTTCTTGGCAAACTGACAATTCCCACAGCGTACACGGTCGAAGTGACTGTAAGTAAGGCTTGAAGGGTAGAGATTTTTTCCTGTTTCATGGAAGGTATGTTGGACATTACTCTTCCTCTCCTTTTGTATAAGCACCTGTTCGTTCAATCTGTACTTCAGCCTGAACATCGATTGGTATTTGACTGAATGTATTTTGCCAATTTTCCTTTACCCGATCCCAGTAAGCGGGATAGTTCACTTTTACTTTTGTGCCAAAACCGACTACATCTGCTCTCATTTCTTTCTGAAGTGTGTTTAGCGATTGGGATATGGTCTGTTTGATTTCATCTTGCGCCGCTTCTTTGGCGGTTCGGATGAATGATTCCTTCAGGAAGTCTACAGAAGTAACCGAGTTTTCGTTTAGCTTGATATCTGTTTTGATACGAACTGTGAATGAGAGATCCTGTCCATTAAGGTGGGGAATAAGTTTACTATGGGCATCCTCAACTTCAAAGACCATGTGTTGCTTCGTCTTTGGGTCCTCAACTTTAATAATGGAACCCTTCGTTTTTCCCAGCATCCAGTTGATTCCGATAACATCCTCTTCGTCCAGCCAATAAGCAAATTTCTTCGTTTTGCCGCTGACCAGAGCTGCTCCTGAGAAGTGATTGCCGTCATTGCTTTCTAGGCATTGAATGAGGAAGTCAGCTCCTTGTGAGATATGTGTAGACATTTCCCCTAATGTTATTCTATAAGGTATTTTTGAGTTGAAATCACTATTTTTGGCCAATGCTTCAAGGTCAATGGAAGGTATCTCTTTATGTTTGCCAATCTTATTGAGCGCTTCTTTCGCATTGCCTTTTACGATCATAACAAGTGATTTTCGACTCGGTTTATAGGAGCGAGTAAACGTATCTAACAATTGGTCGATTCTTGTTTTTTGTATAGCTTGGTCACTAATCAAAATCAAGCGAATAAAACTATATAAAGGAGCACGGGATACCTGCTTGGCCTGTTCCCTGGAAGCAGACTGGATTGAATCTTTGTTAAAGGTTGTTACGTTGCTATACATATTTTTTCTGGATTTCTGCGCTATTAAGTGCTGGTAGGTAAGTTCCAGCATATCCTGCTGATCCGTATCAATGGCGACGCCTTGAATAATACTCAAGTTATCGATCTCTCTGCTATCCCAACAACCGGTGAGGAGAGCAGCACATGCGATCCATGCAGCAAAGCATTTTTGCGCCCATAGGGTTCGACGAAACAGAAAGATGTAAGAGAGCATAGGTTTACTTCCTTTTTCTGTTAGATTGTATTTCGTCCTGTGTCTTTAGCATCATAGGGCGCTTTTTGAGGTATTTAAAAGGAGCCCGAACCAAAGTATCTTGTTGATCTCTTAGCCGAATTGGGGCTAGGGGTGACATGTAAGGAACTCCAAAGCTTTTGATCTGGACCATGTGTACGCCTAAACAAATAAAGGCTAAAATTACTCCATACAGCCCATAAATCCCTGCGATCATCATAATGGGGAAACGAAGAAGCCGGATTCCAATACTGCCGCTGTACTGCGGGCTTGCAAAGGACGCAATGGCAGTAAGACCAACGACAATAATCAGAAAAGCACTTACGATCGCCGCCTCGACAGCGGCTTGTCCAATCACAAGACCGCCTACAATCCCGATGACTTGTCCTATGCCTTTAGGTAGCCGTAGACTTGCCTCGCGCAGTATTTCCAATGCTAACTCCATAATTAGAGCTTCCACAAAAACGGGAAAAGGAATTCCTTCCCTTGAGGCAACGATAGACATCACCAGCTCAGGCGGGATTAATCCAGGATGGAAAGAAATAAGTGCAACGTACAGCGAAGGCAGGAATGTTGCAATGAACAGAGCCGTTAAACGAAGCATGCGGAAAAATGTTCCTAAAGGAAAACGCTCGTAATAATCCTCTGGGGATTGAGCCAGCATCCAGAAGGTCATGGGAGCAATCAGGACAAAAGGAGTGCCATCAAGCATAATGACAACTCTTCCGGACATTAAAGCATTTATAGCTTTATCCGAGCGTTCAGAGGCTTGGATCTGTGGGAACGGAGACCATGAATGTTCCTCAATCCATTGCTCAATAATCCCGGTATCGGAAGCATCGTCCACATCAATCGTTTCGACTCTCCGTTTAACTTCCTGAACTAGCTCCGGATTTGCGATATCTGATATGTACAGGATCGCTAACTTCCGTGAGGATCTCCTTCCTATGGTCATTTTATCTATTTTGAAACTTAGATCTTTGATATGCCGCCTTACCATTGCCAGGTTGCTTTGCAAATCTTCAATAAAACCTTCTCTCGGTCCTCTAACCAAAGTTTCAGTGCTTGGTTCATCGACACTTCGCGACGGAAACTGGCCCGTAGACGCAAAAAAGACTTCATCGGTTCCTTCGATCAGCAGACAGGTATTTCCCGATAACACTTCGTGTACACACGTCTCAAGGTCTGTCTCTTCTTCCATATCGATCGTAAATGCTGTCTGCTGTATCAGCTCCTCCTTTATTTTCTCGGGATTAACTTGGGAGTGACTTTCACGAATTCCAGTTAAAATGAGCGGCTTGACGATTTGTTCGTTAATGATGCTCGTATCCGCAATACCAGAGAGATAGATCATAATTACATGAATTCCCGTTTGACCCACATTCATTTTCTTGAAGACGACATCAGGAAGATGACCCAGGGTCTTTTGTAGATGGTCCAATTTCGCCTCGAGTGATCTTGCCATGACTCCTCCTCCTTCAAAAGTTATGCATGTAATATGTGTAAAATGGTAATAAATATTCATGGAATGGTAATCTAATGTGTTCAACGATAGAGGAGCTGAAGACGCGAGAGACAGAGGGAGTTTTTTGGGTATATGTAAACAAAAACGAACACCAGTGGTGTCCGTTTTTGGTCATACTTATGAGGCGAGGGTACTCTATCCTAGAGATAACGCCATATAAATTCCTCCGAGTGGAGTCACTTTTTGAACTCGTAAAAATGTGCCTCCAACATGCTCAGAGAAAGCTCGGCAGTCGTGGCTACCACGATATCTGCCCCTTGCATTTGTGAAGGTGTTCCTACACCGACCGCAAACATCCCGGCGCCCTTGATCGCCTGTATGCCAGCCTGTGCGTCCTCTATACCGATACAATCGGCAGGCTGAACGCCCAGATTTGCAGCTCCAGTAAGGAAAATTTCCGGGTCAGGCTTGCCATGCCGAATGGCGGTAACATCCACCACACTGTCAAAATAGTACGCTAGCTCCAGTCGCTCCAGGATAAACGCTGCATTTTTACTTGCAGAGGCCAGAGCGATGCCGATTCGGGCTTCACGAAGTTCTGTCAGAAGCGCTTTAATGCCTGGAAGAATGTCCGAGGGAGTTACAGCTGAGATGAGCCGCTGATACTCCGTATTTTTCCGTGTGGCCAGTTCTTGCTTGCCTTCTTCTGAAAACGTATCGGACAGGTTACCGCGCGCCAGTATTTTGTCGAGCGATTCCGTACGGCTGATTCCTTTTAACTGTTCATTAAATTCCCGATCAAAAGGGATGTTTAACGCTGCCGCCAAGCTGCCCCATGCCTGAAAATGATATTCGGCGGTATCTGTAATGACTCCGTCCAAGTCGAAAATGACTGCCTTCATTTGCTTTCCCCCCTGTCTGCGCGATTTATGAAATGCTGTTTGTCATTAACGTCTGCCCACTGGTAATGTGCGTTGGCTGTCCATACAGCTCCAGCGTCAGCGGTTCTCCGTCCAACAGGGTTATGTTCACTTCATTTTCCTGTACGAGAATACTTAACAAGCGACCGCGATAGTTGATTTTAAACGTATATTTGTTCCAGTCTTGAGGCAGGAAGGGGGAGAAGCTTAATGTTTCATTATAGGTTCTCATCCCGGCAAATCCCTGTACAATCGCCAGCCAGCTTCCTGTCATGGAAGTGATATGAAGGCCGTCTTCGGTATCGTTATTATAGTTATCCAGATCCAGACGGGCCGTCCGCTTATACATCTCGACTGCTTTTTCCTCCATTTTGAGTTCGGCAGCCAGCACGGCATGAATGGACGGGGACAGACTGGATTCATGAACGGTCATTGGCTCGTAAAATGCAAAATTGCGTGCTTTTTCCTCCAGCGTGAACTGGTCTCCAAAGAAATACAGCCCTTGCAGCACATCTGCCTGCTTAATGAAGCATGAACGCAGGATTTTATCCCATGACCATTTCTGGTTTAGTGGAAGGTTGCTGGGATCAAGGGCGGATACAGGCTGCAAATCCTTATCCATAAAGGTATCGTGTTGTACGAAGACTTCCCGCTCCTCATCATAGGGATAATACATGTGAGTGACGATATCCTGCCAATGTGCAAGCTCATCAGCCGTAACTGCCAGGCGCTGCGCTTTCTCAGTCGAAATTTGAGGCAAGACCGATAATGTATATTTCAAAACCCATGCAGCCAGCGTGTTGGTATACCAGTTGTTATTGACGTTATTTTCGTATTCGTTTGGCCCGGTAACCCCGTGGATCATATACTGCTGCTGACTTTTGGAAAAATGAACCCGGTCGGCCCAGAAGCGGCTAATTTCAACCAGTACATCTACGCCGTAGTCATGCAGATAGGTCAAGTCACCCGTATAGTTGGTGTAATTGTAAATGGCATAGGCAATGGCACCGTTACGATGAATTTCCTCGAAGGTAATTTCCCATTCGTTATGGCATTCCACACCCGTAAAAGTGACCATAGGGTACAGTGCACCCCGAAGTCCTTGCTGGGTCGCGTTATGCTTGGCACCCTCAAGTTGTTGGTAGCGGTACAGCAGCAGATTTCGGGTTACATCCGGGTCTGCGAGCGCCAGGTACATAGGTACGGCATATGCTTCTGTGTCCCAATAGGTGGCACCGCCATATTTTTCACCTGTAAAGCCCTTGGGACCAATGTTCAGACGGGCATCTTCACCGTAGTACGTAGAGAACAGCTGGAAAATGTTAAAGCGTATTCCCTGTTGGGCCTCCGTATCGCCCTCTATTTCTACATCTGCTTTGTCCCAACGTCGGGCCCAAGCTGCGACATGCTCCTGTTTAAGAGAAGTGTAGCCTTTGTTCACAGCTTCTACGGCGATGCGTTCAGCTTGTGGAATCAGTGCGTCCTTTTCCATATCCCGTGAAGTTGTAACAGCCACAAATTTTTGCAGCTGGATACTGTCGCCCGGAGCGACGCTGTATTGATAGTGGCGTGCAGCATACAAAAAGCCCTCTTCCGTCGTCTGCTGATCCTGTCCCTCGGTCACAATACCCATGGTAGCGTTTACGGTAAAGCGCGGAATACCGAAGGGATTATCTATAGTTGTTGTGGACAGGCTAATGAATTGTTCCTGAACCTCTCGGGCCTCCTCCAGCCAAAAAACCTCATCATAGTTCGTGTCTTCATTCTTCGTATTGCCGTCCAAATAGGGGACAAGCTCTATAGTTAGAGGTTGCTCACTTATATTCGTTGCTTGGTAATCAATCAGGCATAGCTCACGAGTGGTGATGCTCAGAAAACGCTCCGTAGTGATACGAACCTGATCGTTCACGGTGCAGGTGCGTCGCAGGATCCCCTGTTTCATGTCCAACTCCTGCACAAAATCGCTGATGTGTGCCGTAAATAAGTCTACTTCCTCTTGGTTTACGATCAGATTGATGCCGATGAAGTTCATGGCATTGATGACCTTACCAAAATACTCAGGATAGCCGTTTTTCCACCAGCCGACCTTTGTTTTGTCGGGGAACCATACACCGGAGATATAAGTTCCCTGATGATGATCCCCTGAATACGTTTCTTCGAAATTGCCGCGCATGCCCATATAACCGTTGCCTATGGACGTTAAGCTTTCCTGTAATCGCATGTGTGTGCTATGTAGAGCGTGTGTTGTCAGCTTCCAACTATCTACGTCAAATAATCGGTTGTAAACCATGAGTGCGTACCCCTCTCGGAAAATGAGATCGTTGTTTTAACGAGACCAATATATGAGCGAGTTCAGTATATAGTGCAACCGTTTGCCCTGTCAACGCAAAAAAACTGATTTTATGGATATCCACAAAATCAGTTCTTGTCCATTTCTTAGAGATTCATAGTACCTGGCTGGATTTGCGCTCCACGATTCGGTGGGGCACAATGATGTGTTTGGTCAGTTCCTTGGGATCCTCAATTTTTTCAATCAGGCTTTTGGCAGCCTGATAACCCAGAGTAAAGATATCAATATCCACGGATGTAAGAGGAGGATTCATCAGCTCAGCCAGCATTAGATTATTGAAGCTCACCATGGATAACTGCTCTGGCATGGACACGCCTAACTGGGCAAGCATTTTCTGTACGGCCATGGCTACAAGGTCGTCGCTAACGATCATCGCAGTAGGCGGCGGGGTAGCCTGCAATAACGCGCGCATGTCCTCCAGATTAAAGGGTTCTCTGACCACGTATTCCTTCGGTAGAGGCAAGCCAACCTCTCGTAGCGCATCTTGGTAGCCTCGGAGTCTTTCAAGATTCACGATGTGTTCCTGATCACCGCCAACATAAGCAATGCGCTGATGATTCAGCCCAGTCAAATAAGTGACCACATCCTTGGCAGCCTGGTAGTTATCGTTGTCTACATGGGTAGTTTCACTGACAAACTGCTGAGGCTTGCCGATGACGGTATAGGGAATTTTCTCTTTATGAAGATACTCCACGATGCTATCCTTTTGCTTGGAGTACAGGACAATGTAGCCGTCAACGCGTCCGGTCCGGGTCATCAGCTTTACGCGGGATAGCAATTCATCATTCGTTTTGCCTGTGACAATCGACAGTGTATAGTTGTGCTCGTTCACCCATTCGCTGATCCCGCGAAGACTTTCCGGAAAGAAAGGATTTTGAAAGATCGCCACATCCGATTCAGGCATAATAATGCCTATCGACTGTGTGACTCGGTTAGCCAGACTCTGAGCTGAATAGTTGGGTTCATAGCCAAGCGCCTTCATTTCTTTACGGACACGTGCCTTGGTCGCTTCGCTGATTTTGGGGCTGTCTTGAATGACACGGGATACGGTGGAAGTAGCAACATTAGCACGTTTTGCGACATCTTTGATGGTTACTGCCATCGTCTTCGTCTCCTTTTGCTATCTCAAGCAGGAAATATTATGTTCTATCATACGATATTGCTCGAAAATCAACAAATTCGCGGTTTTTTCGAGTGTTTCTATCATTATTAACCAAGATATTTACAATTAGGGTATTGCTAATAGAAAGCGATATCATTATAATAATTGTGCAACCGATTGCATAATATTTTTTGAGTACTACCCATGCTATACATACTATAAGGGATGGAGACTGAACGAGCATGAAAAAACTTCTATCATTTGATTTTTGGCAAAAGCTTGGGAAGGCACTGCTTGTGGTTGTTGCTGTTATGCCGGCGGCCGGGATTATGATTTCGCTTGGTAAAGTAGTGGCGATGTTGGCTGGCGATATTCATTTCTGGTTGACCGTCGGCGGGGTCATGGAGAATTTGGGTTGGGGTATTATCAATAACTTACACATTCTATTTGCGGTAGCGATAGGTGGTTCCTGGGCTAAGGAACGGGCGGGCGGGGCTTTTGCGGCTTTAATTGCCTTTGTTCTCATCAATATTTCAACAGGGACGATTTTGGGCGTATCATCGAAGATGTTAACCCAGGAGGGAGCAACCACCCATACACTCTTCGGTGCATCGATTCCGGTCAGTGGTTATTTCACCTCTGTCTTAGGAGCACCCGCACTCAACATGGGCGTGTTTGTCGGTATCATCTCCGGATTCGTCGGGGCGGTGGTATTTAACAAGTACTATAATTACCGCAAGCTGCCGGACGCTTTAGCCTTTTTTAACGGTAAACGTTTTGTTCCTTTTGTCGTGATTTTATGGTCTGTCATCGTAAGTTTGATCATGTCTGCCATCTGGCCATTTGTCCAGGGGGGGATTAATCAGTTCGGCATTTGGTTGGCGACTTCGGGAGAATCGGCTCCTTTTGTAGCACCATTTGTCTATGGTACACTGGAAAGACTGCTGATTCCTTTTGGACTTCATCATATGCTGACCGTTCCTATTAACTATACTCAACTTGGAGGCGTTTACACAACGCTTACAGGTTCCGGGGCAGGAAGTGTCGTTGCCGGGCAAGACCCGCTGTGGCTGGCTTGGGCAAGTGACCTGAGTGCGCTTCGTGGTACCGATCCGACAGCCTACAATAGCTTGTTGGAAGGCGTGACGCCTGCCCGCTTCAAGGTAGGACAAATGATTGGTGGAGCAGGTATCCTTATGGGACTAGCGGTGGCTATGTATCGCCGTGTAGACAAAGACAAACGCGGCAAGTACAAGTCGATGATCTTTTCGGCAGCCGCAGCTGTCTTTTTAACAGGGGTAACGGAGCCACTGGAATTCATGTTTATGTTCGTGGCGCCTGTGCTGTATGTGGTTTATGCTATTCTTACCGGTATTGCGTTCGGAATGGCCGACATCATACATTTGCGTTTACATTCATTTGGTATGATTGAACTGCTGACCCGAATGCCGTTGTCTATAAATGCGGGGTTGGTGCAGGATATTATTAACTTCGTGCTGACTTGCGTGGTGTTTGCGGTAGCAACCTACTTTATCGCTTATTTTATGATCGGTAAATTCCAAATGGCTACGCCAGGAAGACTGGGGAACTATACGGATGAGGAGCCTCAAGGGACTTCCGAGGCAGGGAGTACGAAGACAGAGGGTGTGGCAGCTACTTCCACTCAAAACCAACTGGCTACGGATATCATCAAGACACTTGGGGGTGAGCAGAATATTGTCGAGGTGGACGCTTGCATGACCCGTCTGCGTGTGACGGTGAAGGATACAGATGCCGTTGGGGACGAAAAGACGTGGAAAGCGCTGGGTGCCTTGGGCTTGATAAAAGTAGATAATGGGGTGCAGGCGGTTTACGGACCGAAGGCTGATGTGCTTAAATCAGATATACAAGACATACTCAACAGGTGATTACTTTGAAGTTGTTAACCTTAAATGCACATGCTTGGATGGAAGAAAACCAGCACGATAAGCTAAAGCAACTGGCTGCTTTTATTGATGAACAGCAGTTTGATGTCATTGCTTTACAGGAAGTGAACCAGTCTATGGAAGAGGCTCCTTTGTCAGCGGACGATTTGGGCACTTACCATAGCGCAGATCCTGAAGTTGTCATTAAGCGTGATAACTATGCTTATGTGCTGAACGGGCTATTGTCTGATAGCTATCATTGGACGTGGGCTCCCGCGCATGTTGGTTTTGCCAAATACGACGAGGGGTTGGCGATTCTGTCGAAAACACCGATAACAGCTACGGTGAACGAATATATTTCCTCGCTACAGGATTATGACAACTACCGCTCACGTAAAATTGTCGGTATTCAAACTGAGGTGGACGGAGTGCAGGCTTGGTTTGTAAGTGGACATTTTAACTGGTGGAATGATGAAGAATCCTTCCGTGGACTCTGGGATCGTACAACAAAAGTGCTACATTCTTTTGCTCCGACTCCTGTGTTCATGATGGGTGATTTCAACAACGCGGCTGAAGTACGCGGAGAAGGATATGACTATGTACTGCAATCCGGCTGGTCGGACACCTATCCGAATGCAGCAGTACGTGATGAAGGCCACACGGTGATTAAAGCTATTGCTGGTTGGGAAAGTAATGCGGAGCCGCTCCGCATTGACTTTATCTTCTCCAATAAGGCTGCACAGGTACAATCCTCGACCGTTGTACTGAACGGAAAAACAGGACCAGTTGTATCGGATCATTTTGGGGTTGCAGTTGAGTTGGAGCTGTGATGAAAAAGGGGGCCAGTTGCTTATGCAATTGGCCTTTTTCTTATAGATTTCGACTTAAATCGAATGACATATTGGATAACTATGGCGATCAACACCAAAATCAAATTGTAGTAAAAGGGAGTGTTGATGCTAAAGCGTTCCATGAGTACACCTGCGATGATCGGAGACACAATAGCCCCCAATTCGGACAAAGATACGACGTTGCCGATAAATGTGCTTCTGTTCTCCTCAGGAATAACATCCCCTAGTTGCGAGTAAAAGGAATCCAGATAGCTGGCCCCTCCGATACCTCCGATGAACATTCCTAAGTATACGATCCACGGTTCAGTGAACCAAAGAAATAAAATGATTTCCACCATGATCAACAATAGACCGAGGATACAAAGCATCAAGCGATCCTTAAGTAGATCAGATATTTTGCCAATAAAGGGCGCTGAGATGAAGGTCGATATGCCGATAATTGTAAAAGCTAAGCTAATTTCTGCGGGGCTCCAATGGAGCTTGTAGGTTGCATATATGGAGAAGTACGTTAAAAATATAGCGAATGCACTCATTTCAAGAAAATGAACGGTGGAATAGAGCAGTAGCTGTTTCGTTAGCATGGTTTTTCTTTTCGACTCATGAAGGGGTACGTGCTGTTGCTGAGGTTTGGAGGAGAGACTGGGGAAGGTCATTCTGGAGACGGCAACGAAGGATATACATGAGAAAATAGCAACGAAATAAAACGGAATGGATAAAGAAAAATAAGAAACAATAGCTCCACTCATAAGAGGCCCTAAAATCATACCGGCACCTTCACTGCTGCTGATATATCCATTGAGCGTGCCTCGATTCTCTGCGGTGCTCATATGGTTGATCGTGACTCTTACAAAGACGGTTAGCCCTATAGCTACCAAGCCCTGAAGGAGTCTCAGTATGGATAAAATGATGAAGCTTGTTGCAATCGGAAACAGGAGCATACAAGCGATTTCGGCAATGAGTAAGCTCAACCCCAAGCGTTTTGCGCCAATCTTTTCATAAATTCGTCCTGCCAAGCCTCCACCAAGAAATCTCCCCACATAAAACAGAGAAAATAAAATGCTCATGCCGAGTACGGATATCCCGAATTGCTCTACATAAATAGCAAAGAGTGGAAGGATCATACTTCCACTCATGTTAGCAATAAGGCTGATCACGATCATACAGGCGATATTACGATTTAAATATAAGTGTCTCACCATAACCTCGAAACCTCTCTTTGATCTTGCATCATGGGAACCGTTATTCGGATTGCACTTGATTACGGATGAACGGCTTCAAGTCGAGTTAGCGGGTTCCCATATAGGCTACGCGAGCGAGTTCCTCGCGGTGCCTAAATCCCAATGCAATGATGGAGGTATGAAGCGGATGGGGGAATTCTTGATTTGAGCGGTGTTGCCTTTAAGCTGGAAAGCCGCCTCCTGGTGGTGGCCAAGCTCCATAAATCCGGCGTAGCAGTACGATTTCACCCAAATGATATGAATTGTGGGAAGCGATATTCCGCAGCAGTCCTGCTTTCGTTTCACCTGGGAAATGAGCTAGTGAATCATCCAGTTGCGCGGTTTCGGCAATCTGCACAGCTTGATCTACGCCCTGTAAAAATTCGTTAATGAGAGCCTGCCATGCCTCTTCGCTTTGCGGTCCAGTCTCTTCGGGCCAGCTTTCCATGACATTGCCCGGAAGCTGGGGCTTCCGTCCTTCCAAATGCTCCAGCATAAATTGCTGCCAGTAAATCATATGCTTCAGCAGTTGATAAATGCTGTAAGGCATTTCTGCATTTTTCTTCCCTGCCAGCTCGACGTCAATGTCTGGTAAAGCCCGAGCTACTCGAATATGTCCACGTTCCCCGACCAGTGATTTAACCAGTGCTTGACCGAATAATTGGTTTGCATCCGACATGTATCATCATCCCTTCTATGGAGAACTTGTTTCTAGCTTATTCTCATTTTACGATTATACAATTATATTTTATAAAATGGAAATGAATGCATGATTTAAAGTAAAGGGTAGAAATCTTTTTAATAAAGTGGTTGATAATTGTTCTCAATTAAATTACAATAATATTGTTTCAGTAGAAACAATAAAAAAGGCTTTATATGTTGTTTGGTACATGCGGAAATGTTAAGGGGAGCTTTCTGTATGTATATATTGTTTCGTGAGAAACGATTAGGTGGTGGAAATAAAGATTTTAGATAGGGGTGTGAACATGGATTACGAAGTGATTGTAGTAGGCGGCGGACCTGTTGGAATGTGGTTAGCTGCTGAGTTGGCATTAGCAAACGTAAGCGTATGTGTAATTGAACGTTTAGAGGAGCCCAGTGGCCAGTCGCGTGCGCTTACGCTACATCCACGGACGCTTGAGATGTTTGATATGCGTGGATTGAAGGAGCGGTTTATGAAGCGCGGCAGACCTATACGTACGGGTCACTTTACAATGCTGAATACCCGCTTGGATTTTTCTGTGCTTGATAGTTCTTCTAATTATACGTTGTTTATTCCACAGGTGATTACAGAGCAAGTGATCGAGGAGCATGCGCTCAAGCTGGGAGTTGTCGTCCATCGTGGCATGGAAGTGGTATCTGTGCGAGAGCACGAGCAGGGCGTAGAGGTGGTGAGTGTATGCGCATCTGGACCACAAGCCAATGTATCGGTAATGAATGCTGCTTATGTCGTAGGAGCGGATGGGGCTGGGAGTATCGTGCGTAAACAAGCCGGGATTGCTTTTCCGGGCACGGATACGACTCTGACCGCTGTATTGGCGGATGTAGAGTTAGTCAATCCGCCTGAAAGTGGCGTACATTCCGAATATAGTGAACGAGGTGGAGTGATGATTGCCCCCGTGTATCCAGATATTTATCGGGTTATTTTGACTACACCACGAATGATGGAGATTCCGAAGGACGTGCCTGTGACGCTGGAAGAAGTGCAGACAGGACTGTATGATCTGCTCGGTACAGATCTTGGCGTATCCAATCCTCGCTGGTTATCTCGATTCGGGAATGCAACGCGGCAGGCGCAGACCTATCGTAAAGGGAGAATCCTGCTAGCAGGTGATGCTGCGCATATCCACTTCCCGGCAGGTGGACAGGGAATGAATGTTGGCTTGCAAGAGGCGGCAAATCTGGGATGGAAGCTGGCCGGAGTGATTCGTGGCTGGGCTCCAGACACGCTGCTGAGTAGCTATCATGACGAACGTTATCCGGTTAATACGCAGTTCTTACGGAATACCGAGGTTCAGACCCGCTTATTGGACTTTACGCCTGCTGTATTGGCACACCGCCAATTGCATGAGGAATGGTTCCGCCATCCGGAAATTAATCAATCTATGGCAGAGCAGATTAGTGCACTGGATGTATGCTATCCAGCGGCTAGCAATATACCGCAGCATCCACTGAACGGGAAACGGTTTGCTGATTTTGAATTGCATTTGCCTGACGGAATGACAACGTATGCTTACGATCTTCTTCATGAAGGCCGCTTTGTACTTCTCCATCTTGCACAGGATAATGAGGTATCGAATGAGTTTCACCATAGCTCACTTTCACATATTTCATATGTGGAGGCCGTAGCCGAGGAAGTGCCCGTGGGATGGAGAGATGTGCATACGGTTCTCATCCGTCCGGATGGGTATATCGCTTGGGCCATTTCTATGAAACAAACGGATATATTGAGTGTGATTAAGGAAGGCATTGCCACATTGGTATAAAGGGGAAAGGGTATGTTCATAACATGACCATATTGTTTCTTGTGAAACAAATGTGGGCTATAATGAAAGGAGGAGTATGCCAAAGGAGTGACTACTTGTTCGTATGGAAAAGGCGACATCGGTTCAGCATGTCTATGATTTGCTTATTAAGATGAATCATCAGTGGGAGCAGCATCAGCAAAGAGAGAGCATGACCTTTCTCGAAGAAATCCGCGAGCACTTTGATGGAATGACTTCGCTCAATATGACGGATGTACACGTTATGGATTGTATCGGGCAGCATGAGCCGATCAATGTTACAACCTTAGCGCAACGAATGGAGCTGAGCAAAGGTACCGTTTCGAAAGTCAGCACCAAGCTGCTCAAGGAAGGCTGGATTCGCAGAACCCAGCTGAACGACAACAAGAAAGAAATTTATTTTCGGTTAACCCCGTTGGGAAAAAAACTCTTTCTTGTACATGAGCGGCTGCATGCTGAGGTACAGCAGCAGTTATTTCAATTTTTAAATCGTTACAGCTCGGAAGAACTGAATGTCTTGAAACGTCTGCTGTCCGATGGTGTAGATCTCTTGGAAGCTATGGAGTGGCAGGGAAAGAGTCTGGATTAAAGAGATATCTAATCATCAACGATGGGCACCTGTTTTATCTCCGAGTAATAGATACATGAGGAGATGCAGGTGCGTTTTCTCTTAATGCAATAGTCGTTTTGCTTCCATATAGAGCACCTGTACGAACTTTTTCGTATTAATGCGGGCTTGGGACAGTGAAGGCTCCACATTGTTTTGCAGCTCCAGCATTTTTTTGCGGATTTCTGTAAAATCAAAAAATTTGGATGCATAATTTTCAAATTTAGGATGGGTATAGTCAGTCAATCCGAGCGATACTATATGGCTTAGCGTCTGGAAAATAGCGCGGCGGACACGCTGCTCCGATGCTTTAATTTCCTTACTCAGCTCTACTGCTGAGGCTGAAGCCCCTAACCGTTTGGATGCTACATTAGCAAATATATCCTTCAACGGCGGGAACAGATAGGGAGACAGATTGCCTGTTTCCTCCTCATACTGGTCCAGAAATTCCAGCATGTCCAACAAATCCATACTCCCAGCTTCGCCGATCATTCCCATCTCGGAGAGCAGAAACTGCCCGGAAGTTACGATGTTTCGGGTCGGTTCAATCGTTGCCGTTGGGTTATTCGATGTGAACATCGACAACCCTTGAAGCGTCCGCTGGATATCCGTAATCGACTGCTGCATGCGCAGACGCTCAGCCACCTTATGAATAACTGCAATAATCTCCAGTCGATTCAAAGGCTTGGCCACATAATATTCAATACCGAGCGAGTACGCCTCGCCGATCATGTTTTTGGATTCGATGCGAGAAATCATAATGATTTTGCCGCTGAATTGATCGCCGAGTGCACGCACGGTCTGAATGCCGTCACGAAGCGGCATCAGCAAGTCAATTAGCAATACATCAATCCGGTTCAGCTCCAGCAGGCCGCTATTCACATAGGAACCATCCTCCGCTTCCCCGATGACTTCCCCTAGACCTTCGTCTTCAATAATGTCTGCCAGCATAGAACGAATCCCTTGATCGTCATCCACAATATAAAAACGCATCCGGGCTATCTTCCTTTCTCCGTCAGTTTCCGTAAAGGCAATGTAATTCTAAAAGTGGTCTGTAATCTATCTGTATTCTCTTCCTCAATCTGTTGTAGTTCAATCGTTCCTTCAAGGCTCTCCGCGACCTCACGTACATAAAACAATCCCATACCGGTCGACGGTTGTCCTTCCTCATCATACTTGGTCGTATACCCTGGTGTGAAGACCATTTCCCGTTTCCGCTGAGGAATACCCGGACCGTTGTCGGTAACACTAAATGAAGCTATATCCTCTTTTCCCGGAAGACAGCGAATAGAAACGTCAATCCTTCCGTCGTCCCTCATGGCTTCAACCGCATTGGCTGTCAGGTTATTAATAAGTGTCAGAACGGTATAAACATGTAGCTTGGGCAACAAAGGATCGACATCTAGGGTAAAACGAATAGACTTGTCCAGTGATTGGGCGTACTTGCTGTTCGTTCGGATGATGAGCTCCCCAAGCTCTTGAGAAGCCATGTAATGCACTCCGCTTTCGGCATCAATCAGCTTGGACAAACCAGCAAAAATCCGCTGGCTGTCTTTTTTAATCTCGTGAACCTGTCCGGAAATACGAAGTGCCTGTCTGGCGTAATGTTCTCTATCCTTTAGAGATTCATCCTGTTGCAGTTCACGGTACAGCTCGTAGCTTTCACGAGTGATTTGTTCTGCATGTGACAGCGTTTTGCCTAACTGGACCGACTCCTCATACAAGTCTGATACAAGAAGTAAAATTCGCTCCGTCTGCTGTCTTTGTGCCTCTTCATGCTGGACCGATTGATTTAACCGAATCATATTATAAAACCCAAGCACGAAGAAGCTGCGGATCATAGCCATAAAAGCTACTTTACTGATCTTAATGATGTCCCAGAAATCGCCGTCAATACTCCACCGGACGCTAAGTTCCGACACACTTGCGGCAACCTCAATCCCTACAGAGAGGATACCCACACGGAGTGCGCGGTAAGGCTCAGCATTAATGTTAAGGAGCTGGAAGAGCAGACCGTAGACCATGTAATAAAAAAAGGTAGGGCCATGCAAGATCAGCAACTCTTCGAAGAGAAGACTGGACTGAGTGTAATGATTGAGTAAGATGCGAAAGGCGACTACCGCTATCCCTGCAAGCACTCCCGATAATGCAGGCGGAATATGACGAATAGATAACAGAAAGAAAAAAAATACAGGCGTACCAAAGCTGAGACGGAATGTATTAGCGAACGGGTGAATATTCAGCTCACCTGCGAGCGGTACAAATACAAGCATGAGCAGGAAAAGGAGCGTGTTCAACTTCATTCATATTCACCTCCTGGGTATTCAGTCAGAAAGGCAATGTGAGCTAAATTCACAGGCTCGTCGTTAAAGTTTGTGAATTTATAGAAAAAAATAAATGCAGCTGTAGATAATTGTCGGTTTTTATAGATCAGATTGTAGTATAAATAACATCATTTGAATATTAAGAACAGCATACTGCAAAAATATACAAATCAGCCAGGGGGGGACACGAAGTGAAAAAGATTAATTTGACGATGCAAATCTTTATCGGTCTGGCTTTAGGTATTATTATTGGTGCCTTATTTTACGGCAATTCAGGGGTGGAAGTCTACTTAAAGCCAATCGGCGATATTTTCATCCGCTTGATCAAGATGATTGTCGTGCCTATTGTGATCTCAACGCTCATTATCGGCGTTGCCGGCGTGGGCGATATGAAAAAACTAGGTAAACTTGGCGGAAAGTCCATTCTGTACTTTGAGATTGTAACGACAGTCGCCATCCTGTTCGGACTGCTTGTTGCTAACCTGGTTCGACCTGGTGACGGCGTGGACATGTCCCACCTGGCGAAGAGTGATATCCATTCCTATGTGGAGACTGCAGAGAAGTCAGGCCATAGCTTTATAGATACGATTGTGCATATTGTTCCTACCAATGTTATTCAAGCTCTGGGCGAGGGAGATATGCTCGCTATTATATTCTTCTCCGTACTGTTTGGACTAGGGGTAGCGGCGATTGGTGACAAGGGCAAGCCTGTGCTGAATTTCTTTGAAGGCGTAGCCGACGCCATGTTCTGGGTAACCAATCAGGTCATGCGCCTGGCTCCGTTCGGAGTATTTGCACTGATTGGAACGACAGTGGCCAAGTTTGGGTTGGCTTCATTATGGCCGTTATTGAAGCTTGTTTTGTCGGTGTACGGCTCCATGGCGCTGTTCATTGTGATTGTTTTCGGAATTATCGCCAAGCTGTGCGGTACCCGTCTCTGGACCATGATTAAAATTTTGAAAAGTGAGCTGTTGCTTGCATATTCGACGGCCAGTTCGGAAAGTGTTTTGCCTAAGATCATGGAGAAGATGGAGAAGTTCGGATGTCCTAAAGGAATTACGTCCTTTGTCATTCCGATTGGGTATTCTTTTAATCTGGACGGTTCCACCCTGTATCAGGCACTGGCTGCGATTTTCATTGCCCAAATGTATGGTATTGATCTGCCAATCACGACACAGATCACGCTGGTACTAGTATTAATTATTTCTTCCAAAGGTATTGCAGGTGTGCCGGGTGCTTCCTTTGTCGTTTTGCTCGCTACGCTTGGAGCAGTGAACCTCCCGCTGGAGGGTTTGGCTTTTATCGCTGGTATTGATCGCATTCTGGATATGGCGCGTACGGTAGTTAATGTATTAGGTAACTCGCTTGCCGCTGTGGTCATGTCCAAATGGGAAGGCCAATATGATAAAGAAAAGGGCGAGGAATACGTTGCTTCAATTAAATAAGATATAACGAACTGAATAGTTGACAGAAAGAGCACTTTTGCGCAGTAATGCAAAGGTGCCCTTTCTGTTTCCAGACTTGTTAGAATTCTTCCTTTTTCGACATTTTTCGATGTTTCCTGTATGGAATTATAGGTATATGGACATGAAAAATAAGTCTTAATGCCTATGTAATTAACGATTTAATTATAATGATTCTTAATAAAATTCCGATATTAAATTATACCGTTTTATATATTGGCTTAGAAGGGAAGATCATGTATGTTTCTCAAGAAAAATGAGTCTCAATCACTTGCTCCTTTAGTAGAAGAAAGCCGCAAACTTTCACAAAGAATACAGCAAAAAGATTATTCTGCTGTAATACAGGTTTCCTCAGCTTCTCCTGAGGTTCAAGAAATCGCAAACAATGTTAACCAAGCGATAGAGTCCATGAAAAATGATGCTCAACATGTTGATATCCGTTTGAAGCTTGTTACCAAGGCTATAGAGATTGGCTTATGGGACATGGAGGTCATTGCCGGTGATCCTGTCAATCCAAGTAATACGTTCACATGGTCAGAAGAATTCCGTTCTATGCTGGGGTATCAGAGCGAAAAGGACTTCCCTAATGTATTAGATAGCTGGTCATCTCGGCTGCATCCCGAAGATTATGACAGGTCTTTGGCAGAATTGTCTGATCATTTACTGGACTTTACGGGAAAGACCCCTTATGACGTACAGTATCGTTTGAGGCTGAAGCATGGAGAATATCGTTGGTTCCGGGCTACCGGAACGACGATCCGTGACCAGCAGGGAGTGCCGCTTCGGATTGCAGGCGCTCTGTTGGATGTGCACGATCAGAAGATTAAGTCTGAGGAGCTTCAGGCATTGGTTACAAGATACGATCTCATTAATCGTGTTTTGGTGGAGGCTCCTTACGATGTAAACATTATTGGAGGAGACATTGAGAATCCGGATAGTATATTTTGGTGGTCACCGCAATTCCGGGCTACGCTGGGCTTTAAGGATGAGCAAGATTTCCCAAGCAAGCTTAGCAGTTGGGCTTCAATTCTGTATCCTGAGGACGCCGAAATGGCGATTAAAGTTTTGAATGATCATTTAAATGATTATACAGGGCGCACACCTTATGAAATGGAATGTCGTTTGGTGCGTAAGAATGGTGAGCATCGCTGGTATTATTGCAGTGGAAAAACATTGCGCGATAGCAAGGGAGTGCCTATTCGGATTGCGGGTACCATTCGTGACATTACAATAGAAAAGGAAAAGCAGGCTATTGCGGATGAACTCACGCTCAAGATCCAGCATCTCTCCGATTCCATTACGGAAATGGTGAATGGTGTTAATTCGGTTAGTAACCAGGCGCAGGAGCTGGCTACGGCTCAGGAGCAATCGACAGACG
>RCUE01000172.1_pt1 | contig 23357 bp, 16 predicted proteins | sample 2166111 | NCBI WGS metagenome assembly RCUE01 (sample SAMN09930795, study PRJNA488358) | compost metagenome | feature: garden; material: soil; isolation source: compost soil in phenylacetonitrile-enriched culture | place: Germany: Experimental Botanical Garden Goettingen | collected 2016-01-27 | reverse complement strand
ATAAAGGCAATGGACCAGAGCGGAATCTGGGCCAACGTATTAATCAGTATGACAACAAATATGTCATCTACGATTTCGGCAGGCGGATGAAACAGCCCCACCATCGGCTCAAACAAAGGCATCAGGATTAATCCCATTACAATAAACGAACAAGACGACAGCCAAATAAACGATTTGGTAAACTTGCGGGCATCCTCGACATTTCGACGTCCCATGCATTGACCGACCACGGTTACAATCGTAAGAGCCAAAGCATTCGCAGGGATTTGGAACACGTTAGCTAGGGATGAGCAAATGGCATTCGTCGCCAACGCATTGGTTCCCAGACTCACAATGAAAATTTGGGTTAAAATTTTCCCCCCATTAAAAAACATCTGCTCCGCTGCAAAGGGAAGCCCGATAAACAAAATCTTTTTAAGCATGGCCAGATTAAAGTAAAGCATATCTCTAAGCTGAACACGCAAGTCATCATCTACCCTGACCAAATAGATCAGCGCGCACACTGCTCCTGCATATCTGGACACATTGACGGCAATCGTCATGCCCAGCACACCCATATCCAATACATTAATGAATACCACATTGAGGAGCACGTACGAGAGGTTCATGATGAGAGAAAGAGCCAGCGATGCCCTCGTCTTCCCGATCCCCCTCAGCGCTCCACACACCGCCTCAACGATTGCAATCCCCACAAAAGACATACAACTTCCCAGTAGATATACCTTACCGTTAGCTAATACATCAGGCGAGGCGGAACCAAACAGAACACTCAAAATCGGATTGTACAACACGATCATAAACAAACTGATACATAAGGCCAGCAAGGAAACGGAGGAAATGGTACCGGATGCGGCTTTAGAAACCATGAGGTCGTTACCGCTCCCCTTATACTGTGCCACGACAACCGTTCCCCCGGTAGACACTGCGACAAACACATTAATCAGAAAAATATTCAAAGAATCAATCATATTTACGGCACTGACTGCCGCCATCCCCGACGAGCTAATCATGGCCGTGTTCACCAAATTAAGACCCACGATAAAAGCCTGATCAATCAGCAGCGGGATAAACAGCGCAATCATCTGTCGATAATCAATAGACTCTCCTGAAAAATGCTTATTCAGAAAGCCATGTGTTCTCATCCTTACACTCAGTTGACTCATATCATCACATTCTTTTTCTCAAATTGAAAAAAACCCTTCAACAGAAGAGCCTTCATGGCAAAAAAATGTATAAAGTTGCAAGGCTAGATGTGTCTAGTTCTTGATTCTGTACACTTTTCTCTACATAGAAGTATTGCTCCAAAAGAAAATCCTGTCAATGGTCTTGCTCACATTTGAATAGAAAATAACAGAAAAACCTGCTCAGCTCAGTGAACAGGTTTTGCAGCAGTATTATAATGCCTTAATATGTCATTAAAACCTTGTTAAAAGAATGTCTATGATCTTCTCGCAATCAAATCTTGTTGAATAGAAGCTTCATTCTTTTCGAATTTTTTATAAAAAAACATAGGAATGATCCCGATCAAGAAGATGATAAATGGCAGCCAGATAAAGCTGAACTGAATGCCAGACAACGCCGTAGGGGTTTGAACTTGCCCAGCGATGTAACCGGTGCTGCCCATAATCCATGCTGGCAATAATCCGCCAATTCCGCTACCCGCTTTAATACAGAATGCGCTTCCAATAGAGGTCAGGAAGCCACTTGCCCGAATACCATTTTTCCATTCCCCATAATCGACTGTATCTGACAACATCGCAAACGGCATAGAACATGCAAAGCCTGATCCTAACGCACCAATAATCCAGCCGATAATAATGAGAGTTAAGTCTGTACTTCCCATTAAAATCACGACTTGACCCAGCGCAGCTAATATCAATCCGATAATCATAATCGCATTTTTACTTAATTTTCTGGCAAAAAACGGAATCAGAACCATCGAGATCAACTGTAAGGAGGTCAGTCCATTGATTAAAGGTACTAAGTCCTTACTGTCCAGATTGTATTGCAGATAAAAGATTAGCGTAGCTGAACGAATATTCAAACCGATCCAGTAACACAGGTTAGCAGCTACAACGAGCATCCAGGGCCAATTTCGTTTGATGGCTGTAAAGCTTTTAGCAATGGGAACAGATTTCGTTTTCACTGCTGCATTTTCTCGCAAATCGGCAAACGCTATGAAAAACATAATAATCGCCATGATTCCAAATAAAACAAGCGTTAAGGAAAATCCTTTTTGATCATTCCCCTGTCCAAAGAAAGCAACCAAAGGTAACGTAAACGTCGTGGCGATGAAGAAGCCCACATTCCCCCCTACCATGCGGAAGGAGTTCAAGACGACGCGTTCATTAGAATTGGTGCTCAGGTTAGGCAGAATAGACGTAATCGGCGTACTAATTCCTGTGTACAGGATGCCGGCTATGATATACGTAATGGCGGCATATGCAATTTTGCCCGACTCACTCCAATTGGGCGTCGTAAACGTAAGGACCATGAACACAGCGAACGGGATTGCTAACCATAGAAAATAGGGTCTGCTCTGGCCGTATTTTGACTTCGTTCGATCAATCAGGATGCCCCAAATCGGGGCATCAATAGCATCAATAAAACGGGTGATAAATAGTAATGTCCCGGCAATCCCGATAGAAAGACCGAATACATCTGTATAAAAATATAATAGATAACTGGAAATGACACAGTATAGTAAATTGCCTGCCGTATCCGTTAATGAATAGCTGATTTTACGATGAAAAGGAACGGTACTTGCTGCCTTTTCCGGTGGTTCCGTACTCACAATTCTCGTACTCATGATCTTTCCTCTCCCCATGCGAATGAATTATGATTCATAAACCCATACACGCATTTCCCCTTTGGCCCGATTGCACCAGGCATAGTAAGGTATCGCGGTAATTTGTTGAGGAACAAATTCAGGAGGCTCCGAGCTATATAATGCATTCGAACTTTTTACCCGGTATCCCTCTATGGTCAGCTTTACAATGCCACCCAGCAGGTTTCCGCTGAACTCTTCCGTAATAAGACTATCCTTCGTCAATCTTAATCCTGCCAAATTCGCTCCATTATCCACTTCTTCCAGGCAAAACACGACTGGTCCGCGTTGGAGAGCAATTTGCTGCTGGTTCATGGAGACCAGCGGATTGCTCCGAATGCGCTCAACTGGCATAGCCAAATGCAGAGTTACCACATCTCCGTCCTTCCAAGTACGCTGAATCTCGATATAGCCTTTTTCCAGACGATCTAATGATATGGTTTCCCCATTCACCTTTACCTCTGCCTGCTTGCACCACCCTGGAATTCGCAGTGCCCATTTAAAGGGAGTTGGCTCTGTTACATGGATCGAAAAGGTTAGATCCGCGTCCCATGGATAATGATGAGTTTGTGTAATTTCAACCTCATGACCAGATAAAGTCATGTTCACCTTGCTGGCAATGTACAGATGCGTATACAACGTATCGTCCGTTTGGGTGTACATATTGTCCTCAACCGATGCAATCATTCGTGCCAAATTGGGCGGACAGCAGGCGCAGAAAAACCATTTTTGCCGTTCTGTTTTTACATGCTCTTGATCTTTTCTGGATTTTTGAAAGGGATTAACCTCCAACGGATTCACGTAGAAAAATCGTTTCCCGTCCAGGTCCATCCCACTAATCGTCCCGTTGTATAGCGCACGCTCCAGCACATCGGCATATTTCCGGTTCGGCGCTAAGCGCAACATACGATTGGCCCAAAAGGCCAGCCCTACAGAGGCGCAAGTCTCACAGTACATGCTGTCATTAGGAAGATCGTGATGGCAAGTGAACGCTTCCGCGTTTACAGTAGAACCGATCCCTGCGGTGATGTACATTTTGTGATTCGTTACATCATCCCACAGTGTTTCACAGGCTTGTAACAGGGAAGTATCCCCTGTTTTCGCGGCCAAGTCCGCCATCGCAATATACAGATATACCGCTCTTACCGCATGGCCGACTGCCTCTTTTTGTTCCCTCACAGGTTGGTGAGCTTGCTGGTATTCGAAGCCTAAGCCAAAATTAATGTTGTTATCATCATTCCAGGTGGGCTCTGTTTGAATATGTTTTCTCTTTTCTTGTTCCTCTGCAAAGTAAATAGGATGCTGTCCCCGCTGTTCAATAAAATATTGCGCTAATTTGAGATATTGATCCTTTGCAGTTACGTCGTATAATTTGATCAAGGCCAACTCAATTTCTTCATGCCCAGGGTAGCCTTTCCGTTTCCCTTCTTCCGTACCAAAAATCTGCTGAATCAGGTCTACGTATTTCTCCATAATGTGAAGAAACTTCGTTTTGCCCGTCGTTTCGTAATAAGCAACAGCCGCTTCTATAAAATGCCCTGCACAATACAGCTCATGATTATCTCTTAGGTTCGTCCAGCGATTATTGGGTTCCTTAAGCAGATAGTACGTATTCAGATACCCATCCTCAGCTTGAGCTCTTCCCAACAATTCAATCACTTCATCAGCCCGCTCTTCAAGCGCAGAATTCGGATGATCCCTTAAGCTAAAGGCAACCGTCTCCAGCCATTTGGCAATATCACTATCCTGGAAAACGGTCCCATAATACTCCCCACTGGATTCCCCGGCTGCAATCCTAAAGTTTTCAATCGCATGACTGGGTTCTGTATCTGGTAATTCATCATTTAATGCTTTCCACTGATAAGGAATAACCTCTTCCGCCACAACCTGCTTATACTTTTTCCAAAATAAATCGTCAACGATGACATGCTTAACTGGCTTTGCCGTTTTCATTGGATAAACATCCCTTCCTGTAAATAGAACGCTTTCATTTTTTGAAAAATAAGGATAAAGTATTGATAATATCGTACAAGCTAACCTGAGTTCCCCTTGCTACAGTCCTTATTTTATCAACCTGAATTTATAAAAAAAATCGCGATCTTTAACTAAAACTTATACGATTTCACACACAAAGGAGCTGGCTTCCATGAGCAAAACAGACTTTCTATCATTCCTTGTTCCTCCACTGCCTTATTTCATTGAGGGGAATTTTACTACATATCAAAAAGGGGATTGGCACCCGAATAGGTATAATCTGGGTTATTTTGACGTAATAATCATTAAAGAAGGATTGCTGCACATTGGCGAAGAGGACGAAGTGTGGAAGGTAACTGAAAATTACGCTCTCATTCTTGAACCGGATAAACATCATTTTCCCATTGAGGCATGTACAGAACAAACCTCCTTTTACTGGTTCCATTTTCAAACCAATAGCATGTGGTGCGCACAATCCTCGTCCAATCCTATTATACCCAGCACTCCCATTCCCGAGCTGCATTTTCATTCAGAACATACGACCATTCATTTGCCTAAAATTCAAAAAGTGGTGAATCCACATGAGCTATTTTCGAAATTAGACTATTTACTAGCCTCTACTTTAAAACCTAGAAAACTGGCACTCTGGGAGGCCCAACAGACGTTTGTGAATGTTTTTCAGAGTTTGGAGTATGATCAGAATAATAAAGACAGCTCCTCTAAGTTGGCGGAACAGATCGAAATCTACCTAAAACAGAATTACAAGAATACGATCACCAATAAGGATTTGGAAGCCCATTTTCACGTACATCAGAATTATCTTGCTAGATGTATGAAAGTCGCCTTCCAGCGCACACCGCTTGAATATTTAATGGATTATCGACTGGATCAAGGGCGTAGTCTTTTGCTGCAAACTGACTGGTCCGTTCAACAAATTACGGAGGAAACGGGATTCTCCCAAGCAAGCTATTTCTCCAAATGCTTTAAAGAAAAATTCGGAATGTCTCCAAAGAATTATAGACAACAATACTGGAAACCAGTTCATTGAATGCTTACACCTCCTTTACACTCTCTTTACATTTTCATTGTATCCTTTTGATATTCTCGCTTTATACTGAGTCGGTTATATCATTTTCACTTCAGCAAAGGGGCATACATATGAAGTCAACTAAACTCGCATTATTAGCCATGTTAACAGGGGTTCTGGTATCACCAGAACTGACCCATGCGGCAGACATTCAGCCATCCGGGTATGCATCACTACGAACACAGGCAGATAAAATGGGGGCGACTATTACATGGGACAGTGATGACCAGTCTGTTTTGGTCAAACTGAAAAATGGCATTGTCGGAACCTTTACAGTTGGTGAGAAGGAATATCGTCTAGCTGGACTAACCGGAAAAGCGGACCAGGAAATTAAGATGATGAATGGAAATGTATATCTTCCTACAAAACTTCTTACAGCGCTTGAAGCAGAGAACAACAAATATGCAGATCCTAAGGACGCAGTTCCCACCTATAAAGTGATTCCCTCTGCCGAAACAGAAGCTGTGGAGGATGGAGAAGACGCAGCCGACGACCCTGCAATCTGGCTCAACCCGGTCGATCCAGAAAAAAGTAGAATTTTAGCAACTAATAAAGGCGGCGGGATTTTAGTCTATGATCTGGAAGGCAAGCAACTGCAAAACATGAAGGTCGGAAAAATGAACAACGTGGATCTTCGTTACGGTTTCACCTTGGGCGGAAAAAAAATAGATATCGCAGGGGCGACCAATCGAACCAACAACACGATCGATATCTTTGCCATTGATGGTGCTTCAGGAAAGCTGACCAACGTGGTTGGCAAACCCATTAAAGCATCTATGAAAGAAGTATACGGATTCAGCCTATACCATAGCCTCAAGACAGATAAATTTTACGCGCTCGTATTGGGCAAAGAGGGTGAATTTGAACAATATGAGCTGACTGATGACGGAAGCGGCAAAATTGCAGGTAAGCTTGTCCGCCAGTTCAAGCTGAATACGCAATCCGAGGGCATGGTTGCTGATGATGAATATGGCACGGTCTACATCGCTGAAGAGGATTACGCTATTTGGAAGTATAGTGCCGAGCCAGACGGTTCAACCGAGCCACTGCGACGTGTGGATATTGCAGATGGGCGCAGACTTCACGATGACATAGAGGGACTTACATTGTATTACGGTAAAGATGGCAAGGGATATCTCATGGCCTCCAGTCAAGGAAACAGTAGCTATGCGATCTATGAACGACAAGGCGACAATGCATATATAAGCAACTTTACGATCAGCGCGAGCCCTACCGTTGACGGTACGTCTGTCACAGACGGTATTGATGTTCTTGGCTACGGATTAGGCAAGAATTTCCCTCATGGTATCTTCGTTGCACAAGATGACGAAAATCTTCAAAACGGCAAAAAGTTAAATCAGAACTTTAAAATGGTGCCTTGGGAGCGAATCGCTACGGGAGCCCCTACCCCGCTAACGATAGACGATGGCATCAACCCGCGTGAATTGGTAAACAGAAGCACGCAGTAATGCCTGCCAGGGGAAATTGACTCAACATTCCGACTCTATTCATAGAAAAAAGGGGTGTCCTAAAAGCCATAAAACGGCTGCTTGGGACACCCCTTTTTGTTTTTAAGCGGAAAAAGGTTTAAGATCCAGCACCAGCACATTTACCGAGTTGGCTGGTAAGTCTAAGAGGACAGAATCCGTATGAAGCGTGATCTGCTGTTCGGTAGGCACTATCTTCTCATCATTCTTCTTGTTCACGTTAGGTACATGAACAAGCGAGGAATCGCCGGTTAGTGTAATCAGCTTAGCGTTGGACTCAACACTCAAATCTTGTAGATTCAGCTGTGTTACCTTATCCACACTGTCGGCATTCACCAGCTTCACATATACATGCTCAGCATCTTGGGTTACCGAGTTGAACACGTCTCTGTTGTAAGCCTCCAGCTTATAATCCAGCACTTTACTGTTTGTCACGCCGTCGGTATATGAGCAAATCAGGTTGCTGCCTGTTTCACCGCCATAGTTCACTGTTATGGTGTAGTCCGTGTTGTCGGCCAACTCTTCATAGCTGGCCGCTCTCAAGTTACCTGCGGCTGTACTGGAAGAGTAGTCACCCAATGTGTAGCCTTCTATGCCTTGCTTGTAAACCTTCACGCCGGTAGCCTTGCCGCCATAACCGATCGCGTATTCGACGACGTTCTTTTTCTCCGCAGAAATATCCGTGAGACCCGCACCCACATAAAAACCGTCCGTGCCGGAAATGTGGGAAGCGACTACCTCTACCTTGTAATTGCTCCAGCAGTCGTTCAAGATATACAGACCATTCAAACCGCTATCCTGAGCTTTGAGGACAAGCCCCTCGCCTTCCTCTACTGTTGAGCCCACGGAACCGGGAATGACTTGCCATGCTGAATTCAATTCCTGGGTAAAATCTTGATCCAGCAGCACACTGCCATCCTGATTGGAAGTAACGGTCACACGCTTAATCATAACTTCGGCGTTGCCTGTCGCGATTTCAATGCCACCCTGAGGAATGAGATCCGTTGGCTTGCCATTTTTGTAAGTAGAGAAAGAAGTGCGCAATACTTTATTTCCCAAATATTTAGCATACATTTGCTGTACATAGTAGTTCGGCGTAAACCACACCGTTTCGTCATCGAACCAGATGCAGTCTGGAGTCCATCTGTAGGTTCCATCTGTCAGCACCTTGTTAAACAGCGGTGCATAGGCAGCCAACCGAACGACATCGGCATTATTTTCGAAGCCCGTCATCACCGCTGCCTCTGCTACAGCGCCTGCCAATGTATTTTTATCGGTTGAGGCGTACTCCCCGACAAAAACCTTTGATGTCGCTTTCCAATTGATACTACCGTCCGCGTTATAAGCTCTGTAGTAGTAGTTATAGCGGTCCACGTTATTCAGCAGGTACTCGTTAGAACGATAATAGTGCTCGTCTGCAATGGTGTCCATATAGTCCTTTTGCTTCTCATACCAGGTAACAGTCTCTTCCGTCACCTGGTTACCATCAGCAAAAGCAACCTTAGCCGAGCCCTTCATATTACCGCTCAGGAACTTCCAGCCCTGCTGATAGGCATCGTCGTCCGCTTGAGCGCCAACCGTAGAGATGATATGCAGCTCATAACCCGGATAGTTTTTCTCCATGTACTCATCAATCGATGTCTTGAACACTTCAAAGTTGGCAAAGAACTCTGTGCCCCAGTTCTCGTTACCCACACCCAAATAACGCAGATCGAACGGTGCTTCATGGCCCATTTTTTTACGCATAGCAGCCCATTCATTATGTTCAAAATCCACACTGATCGCAAAGTCGATCAGATCCGTAAAGTTCTTAATATAGTATTCTCTTAATGCGCCTCCAGCGGGATGAGCATAATCCGAGCGGGCTTGGCAGAGCACGCCGCAGGCCATAACCGGAAGCGGAGCTGCATTCAGGTCTTCTGCCAACTGGAAATATTCCATATAACCAAGACCCATGGTCATCATATAGCCCCATACATTAAAGTTTTCCTTGCGCAGCTCGATATCCCCAATCGATTCCTTCCAATCGTATACGTTTTCCCATATAAATGAACCCTCGGAAATACAACCACCTGGAAACCGCAAAAACTTCGGATGCATGCCAACCAGTGCGTTCACCAAATCTTTTCTCAGTCGGTAGTTAGGATTACCCTGGAAGTTAGCATGTGCCGATGGGGATTGCTCTTCCTCTCCTGCGCCCCATACATCTTGTGGGAATAAAGAAACCATATCAACCGAAATGTCCCCTTCAAATGTAAGCGCCAGCTGCCCGAGAACCGTAGCTGAGCCTGTCAGCACAAGCTTGGAATCGATGCCGTACTTCTTCCACGTGTTGCCGCCTTCCACCTGTATCGTAACCGAATCACTAATAGCCTTTTCATTCGAGTCTTGCAGTTGCAATGTGATTGTGCCCGCTGAATCGGCCTTCGCCCAGATGGTAAACTCATATTTATCACCCTCTTGGATGGACATGGCACAATTCTGATTAGAATCCGAAAAGCCCTTGTTCCGAATCGTTGCACCATCCGCTACCGTCACATAATAGGAGTTCACTTCTTTGTCTTTTGCACCTAAGAACTCATTTAATCCACCGCTATGTTGTGGAGTCATCTTGTCCGTATCACCAGACCAGGCGAACAACGGGTTGCGGTTCCGTCCTGTAGAGCAGCCGCATTCACCGGAAGCATGGGAATACGTATCGAACTCGAAAGATTCGAAGGATCGATTCTGAATGAGTTCTGCATAAATTCCGCCATCTGCTGCGTTATTGATATCTTCATAGAACAAGCCGTACATCACTTCGCTGACATCCAGCACTTCCTTATTTCCATGAATGGTCAGCGTGTACGGAGGCAGCTGTTCAGGAAGAACGGATACTTCAAAGCTTTCTTCAATCTGGCTTAGGCCCTTCGTCAATAAAGCTGTGACGGTAACCCCTTGTGCGGAGGTAATCGCCTGCACCTGACCATTGTCAGAGAGTATACCAGGTTGGCTGGATTTCCAGGTCACTTCTACTCTTCCACCCATCAGAACGGTTGGCAGAGATAAGTCCTTGGTCACAATCGTCGTCGGAAAGGACAAATATTTATCTCTGGCAAGCTTCACGATCTCTTCATCTGTCAACGAATCGCACATGACCTCAATGACTTCATCTGCCGACAAGCCTGCTTTATAAATTCGAAAGTCTGAAACGGAGCCGGCAAAGTCTACATCCGCCGCATGCTGAGAGCGACCAATAAAATTGTTGCTGTAGTTGGACGAGTCTGTAAACGTTTCGAACCATTTACGCAGCTTGGCATAGTTACCGCTGGAAGTTTGACTGATGGAACCGTCCGCTACCACCTCACCATTGACATATACCACCGGACCCGCACTGCTTAATGTGCCGCCTTCTGTACCGATTACGGACAAGGCTATGTGCATCCACTCATCCCTGACAAAACCTCTTCCCGGGTCTACGGACAAATCCGCCTCGGTGAAAAGGGTTCCGCGCAGATTCCGTGTCATGAACATATATGGCCCTGTATGGGCTTTACCAAAATCAAAAACACGTTCCCACATATCTGTGAATCTGCCGAAGTTGACCCAAGCAGTAACCGTCACACCGGTGTTATCGCTTACATCTTTGAATAGATCGGAAGGAAGCTGGATATACGAGGTACCGTTGGGGCCTCCCTCAAGCGTCAATGCCGCTCTACCGGTAGCATGGGAAATTGTGGGTGTTACTGTGCCTGAAGCAACCCCATCGTTACCTTGCCCTGAGCTATCTTTGCCGACGTTCTCTGCATCATCAAACTTGTAACGCGCAATGATTTGATCTTGGAATTTGGTCATCTTCGTTGCTCCTATACCCATAGTTTATTAATGTAATAACTAATTAGTTAATATAAATACATACTATATAGCTATAGTACCTTATCCCGAGTACTATTTTCAATCCAATAAATCAGATTTATAAAGAAAATACTTGAACGAACTACATAAAAAAGCAGCCATCACAGAAGATACTCTGCGATAACTGCCTTTTGGCTTGCAGGATTGCTTGACCCAGTCAGAACCTTTTCCGAAATAAAGAAGCTTGGTCGTAGCTATGTTATCCGTTCAATTTTTGTCCACAATTCGGACAGAAATTAACTCCTTCGTTTTTTGTACCGCAATTCGGACAAAAATTGGGCTTATTACCGTCTCCAGATGGAGAGGGGGCAGCAGGTGTAGGCTGAGTCTCAGCCGAAGGCTTTGGGTTCGGGTTCAAATTTCTCATCATTTCATTTGCTATATTCATCCCCATCATCATACTCGCCATATCTGAGGCAGCACCACCGCCTTTTACATTACCCGATGCAATCCCGTCCGTCATCGTCACTTGCTGGTACTTTTGCAGATTACCGATCATTTCATGAGAAGCTGTCTTCGTGATCATATCTTGGATTTCTTGAGGATAATTGAAGCTCATCACATGAAAGCCAGTAATCGTCATACCATTGTCCATCACTTGCATATCCAGATCTTCTTGAATACCTTTTGAAATGTCAGAAGCATTCGCCTGCAGATTGAACATGTCCTTTCCTTCTCTGCTGATCCACTTCATCAATAACTGATCCAACACCGAAGTAATCCGTATTTTCACATCCTCAACGAGATAACTGTCCTTCACTCCGGCAATCTTATCGATGAGCGTAACATAATCGTTCACTTTAAAATTAAATGTGCCATTGGCACGGATCGGCATACCGCCTGGCAGCTGGGGAGTCGGGATCAGCACTGGATTCTGCGTCCCCCATTTGACAGTAAACTCCTTCGTATTAACGAATAAGACCTCCACCCGCATGCCACTGTTAAAGCCGAATTTAAATCCCTTTAATGTCGATAGAAATGGAATAATATCCGAGTCCATGTTATATGACCCTTCATTCTCAAAAATGCCCTCTATTTTGCCGTTATTTACAAAAATCGCGTCTTGACCGGAGCGGATAATTAACTTACTTCCTTTTTTAATTTCACGATTACTCCACTTCCAGAAAATCATATCATCTCTAAATTCTTCCCACTCTACAACATTTGCAAATTGATTTCTGAAGAATCCCATACTGTATCCATCCTTTCCGTTCAGGATTTTTGCAAAATCCTCAGTTAAAATGATCCTCTGCTGCCGCTATGCGAATGACCGCCGCTGGTAGTTCCGCCACCACCGCCTGAGCTGCTGCTACTGCTGCTCTTTTCAATCTTCCGTTTCGTTGTCGTTGTGTGAAGATACTGATCTCGATGCTCCAGAACTCCAGAGGCGTTCGCATCCTCGTAGGTCTGCCGATTTATCGTAACCCGACCGCCAGAATTGGAAACCATCTTACCCACGATCAACGCTGCCAATCCCAGCGCCACCGCCAAATGAAGCCATCCTTTAAAAAATATACTGTCTGGATTCACCCCTGGACGGATGGCCAAATATTTGTGCGCGCTTAGAATATACTTTTGAAATGCCAGCCCATAGTTGCCGTTCGTCAGATCCGGGCTAATCTCATGGCGTATTTTAGTAAGCCTGTCATCATCCAGATACCGTTCTGCCTTATAAAATCCGGCCAAGTATACCTCTCTATTTCTCATATCCATCGTTAAAATGACCGCGTTCCCATGAGATCTGTCATACCCAGGGCCATGGTCATCATAAAAGTCCTGCGTCATTTTCATAACATCCATATTGTCGGTATTGAGAGTAGTATAAATAATAATGTCCGTTTCTCTTTCCGCTCCGTATTGATTAGCCATAGCGTTCAACACATCATACTCTTCTTGATTGAGCAGACCCGCTTCATCATAAATCAATGGCTTCATTTCTGTCGTTGCTGGTTCGCCCTTCATTTCCATAGGAACCGCCAGAAAAACAGCAAAGAATAACAAAACGGCTACAATGGCTCTATGCTTTTTCAATAGAATTCCCCTCCCATCATCAGCCAAGTGATTAACCTTAATGAGAAGAGAGTAATGCCGAAAATGCCTGCAAACCAAGCCGTCACTTTGAACTTGCTAATCGGAGGCTTACCGACTACCTTGCCCGTCTGTCCGTTCATAGCAAACGTATGCTCCAATTGATTATAGTCATAGTGTATAACCCACACGGGGAGCAGGACATAATCCGCTTGTTTTAATGTAGTATCAATTTGCTTTTCCGTATAACTCACGGACGTATACTCTGACACCGTAGAATGAATATAAGCATCAATATATTCCTTCACTTTTTCTTTAACTCGCGGGAAAAGCTCTTCTTCGTTATAACTGTACTTCTCCGCAATATAACCCGCTAGATATGGCGTTTTAAAGGGTTTTAGCTGATCGTATGGAAAAGGCTCCAATTTATCCATCAGCTCGTCGTTCATTTTCTCCGCAGCATCAATCGGAACCTTTACATAATTCAAACGGATTTTGCGATATACATCAAAATGCTTCGTTTCCGTATATTCGTAGTCTCCGCTCGTATAGGTTCTCACTTGGGTACCTTCACCTTGAACCTCAATTTTATTATGTAATTCATATAACCAGAAGGGCACATACATCCCGGTTATTCCCTTGATTCGGTCTGCTATCATGAACCGGTTCGGCGTCAGACGGCCGTTCTTGCACCATTTTTTGAAAGCAACTATGGCTTCTTCCTTACTGATTGAAAAAGGAATAACCTGCGCCGGAGCCAGCTTCCCGGTCAGTTGGTCTCCAAGAACCACGGCAGAACCACAAAAGCTGCACACCGTTGCACTCGTCTCCACTTCGGTCATAATCACTGCTCCGCAGTTATTACAATGATACTCATGGGCCTCATCTTCTGAAAAAATACGATTTATCAGAGGATCAGGAATAGATTCGATATTGTCCTCTCTTCCGCAACTATGACAGGATAACATCCCTGTCTCACCGTCAAAGACCATGCCGCTGCCGCAGTTGGGGCATTTGTATTCGATAACCGGCATCTGCTCACCTCTTCATGTAGATACTGTTATGATTCCTTAGGGTTGATTTTTTCTTTGATTGCAGCCAATTCATCTTCTGTATTCGTACTCTTCTCGTATTGTGCAAATAAGGCATCCAGGTCGTCCTTCGTTCCTGCCCGAAGCTCGGCTATAGCCATCGCTTCATCATACGCTCTGTTCACCTGCTCTTCCATAACCTCAAAAGCAGAATTCCCGTTGCCGATAGAATTCAAGGTTTGCTGTGCTTTGGCAACCGCCATCTTCCCTTTAAGTTCAGCGTGCCGCGCTTCTAGTTGCCCCATATCGGACACCAACTTCTCCTGCATTATCTTCATATTTACGGCGTTTGTCGAAGCTACATCATAGGACGTTTGTAATTGTTCCAATTTCTCCGCTTGCAAACCTTTTCTCTCCAGAAACTTTCGAGCTTCCTCTTCATTACCAGCTTCCACAGACTTACTGGCATAATGCTGGAGCTTTTTGATCCCGGCTTTGCATTCATCCAGTGCTCTTTTCGCCCTTCTCTCATCAGCCAATACTGATACCGTCTCCGCTTTCACCTTGCCTAGATCACTGTTCAAATTCCGCATATAATCGTCAATGGTTTTCTCCGGATCTCCCACCTTATCCATTAAGGCGTTAACATTCATTTTCATAATATCCCTAAACCTCGACAAAATTCCCATGATGACCTCCTTCGAAAGGACTACATTCCACCATATCATACATCAAATCCGGTAAAAAATGTTCATTATAGCTCTATATACTGACCCACTGATCACTTTCGGATGTGTGTTCGTTTTATGATAAAAGCAAAGGGTCCAAAAACCCGCTACAGATTTTTGAACCCTTTTATTTTATTGTCTTGATTATAGTTCTTCATAGGACTTGGGGTCCTGCCCCCATATCCGTCCATCCTCACTGCTAAATGCCGAAATCATGTTCATTTCCTCTGGAGACAACTCAAAATCAAAAATATCCAAATTCTCCGTTTGGTGATTTAAAGAAGAGGCCTTCGGGATCGGGATTGCTCCAAGTTGGATATGCCAACGTAAAATCGCTTGTGTAGTCGTTTTACCATGAGCAGCAGCAATTTTCCCAATCTCTTCATTCTCCAGCATACTGTGACCACGACCCAAGGGGCTCCACGATTCCGTCACGATGCCCTGTTCAGCATCTTTTGCACGCTGATGTTCCTGATTAAATAATGGGTGCAATTCAACTTGATTTAAGCTCGGCGTGACACCTGTTTCCCGAATTAAACGTTCATTATGCTCGGGCAAGAAATTGCACACCCCAATGGAACGGATATAGCCCCTTTTCTTCGCCTCAATTAACGCCTGCCATGCTTCAACATATCGATCAATTTGGGGATTCGGCCAATGGATTAGGTACAGATCATAATAGTCCAGACCTCCTCTATATAATGACTCTTCGATCGTTACAATGGCTTCTTGGTAAGCATGTCGGCGACCTGGTAGTTTGGAGCAAACCAACAATTCTTCTCTGGGCACAGAGCTCTGCTGGACCGCTTTCCCAACAGCCCCCTCATTTTCATAGTTGAACGCTGTGTCGATCAGACGGTAACCTGCATCAATCGCGCTGGTAATTGCCTTGACTCCATCTGCACCCTTCAATCCAGCAGTCCCAAATCCAATGACGGGCACCTTAGTGCCATCATTCAATACCTTCTCCGGAATTGGATCGTTCATATTAACAGCCTCCTTTACTATTCTCTTATACCGCAACACCTTTAATGCTCAGAAAAATACAGCGAATGACTCGGTTCCTCCTATACTTATTACCCACCAGTTCGTGACTTTCCTATTAAATTCTCTGTATGCCACATCAAAAAGTGCCTGATCCCCGTTGAAATCATACTTGAAGTCAAGGAGTCAGGCACTCGTATACCGCTACCAAATCATATATTCCACTTCATGCTGAATTGCTTGGTTGTCCAACACAAAGTTGAAGCGTCTTAATTTTTATTTCAAGGTCAAGCCTTTCCATACCCAGTTCTCTACCTCTGGCAAGTCAATGCCCTCTTCGCGAATGAATTGATGATGTTTCTTAACCGTAGCATCCATTTCATCCACAATGTTGGTGTACTTCCCAGCGTCAGGTAAGTTGAGAACAGCTTCCTTCACTAAGTCAAAACGATCCATTTGATTCAATACACGCATATCAAATGGTGTCGTAATATCGCCATTTTCACGGTAACCATGTACATGCAAGTTATGATTGTGACGATCAAAGAACAGATCTTTGATCAGACCTTCGTAACCATGGAAAGCGAAAACTACTGGTTTATCCTTTGTGAAAAAGTGATCAAACTCGGCGTCAGATAATCCACGCGGGTCTAGTTTTTGACTTCTCAGTTTCAGCAAATCTACCACGTTGATGTACCGAATCTTCAATTCAGGCAGTTTTTCATGCAAAATGGAAATCGCAGCTAAACTTTCAATCGTTGGCTCTGTACCAGCAGAAGCAATGACAAGATCAGGTTCTCCACCTTGATCTGTACTTGCCCAGTCAATGATCTTCAACCCTTTATCCACCAATTCCTTCGCTTCATCAGCAGTAAACCATTGTGGACGTGGGTGTTTGGACGAAACAATCAAATTGATCTTTTGACGGTCGTTTAAAATGGTGTCGAAAACAGCCAACAAGGAATTGGCATCCGCTGGCAGATACTCCCGAATAAATTCCGGTTTTTTATCAGCCAAATGACCCAACAAACCTGGATCTTGGTGTGTATACCCATTATGATCCTGTTGGAACACTGTTGAAGTTGCTACGACATTCAATGATGGGATATCTGCACGCCATCCTTGATCCGTTGCTTTACGCAGCCACTTAAAGTGCTGGGTGATCATCGAGTCAACCACGCGCAGGAAGGCTTCGTAACTTGCAAAGAAACCATGACGACCTGTTAACACATAACCTTCCAGCAGTCCTTCAGCTTGGTGTTCGGATAATTGAGAATCAATTACACGACCATAGGATGATAAGAATTCATCATTAGGTTCAATAATTTGGTCCATCCATTGGCGTTTGGTTACTTCAAAAACAGGAGCCAAGCGATTAGACATTGTTTCATCCGGTCCGAAGATTCTGAAATTACGATTTTGTTCATTTAAGACAACCACATCTTTAACGTATTTCCCTAAAACCGACATATCTTGCGCAATCACTTTACCAGGTACGGAATTATCCAGCGCATAGTTACGGAAATCCGGCAATTTCAAGTCTTTAATGAGGTTCCCCGCATTCGCAACAGGGTTCATTCCCATACGTTTATCGCCTGTGGGCAGAATTTCAGCAAGCTCAGAGTTTAAACGACCGTTTTCGTCGAACAATTCCTCTGGTCTGTAGCTATTCAACCATTCTAACAAAGCAGGTGCGTGCTGCATATTTTTTTGATCAACCGGAATTGGAACCTGATGGGCACGGAACGAATTTGTATTCGGCACGTTGTCCCATTCCTTCGGACCTGTCCAGCCTTTAGGTGAACGGAATACAATCATCGGCCACGCCGGACGAGTAAGGTCATTATTTTCACGCGCATTCTTTTGAATAGCTTCAATTTTCTCGATGGCCGTATCCAATACTTTCGCCATTTCTGGATGCATGTGATCCGGATTTTCACCTTCAACAAAGAATGGCTCCCAGCCCAAACCTTTAAAGTATGAGGTCAATTCTTCTTTCGATTGACGAGACATAATCGTTGGGTTACTAATCTTAAAGCCATTCAAGTGCAAGATTGGCAGCACTGCACCATCCGTGATCGGGTTGATAAATCTGTTAGAGAACCACGAAGCGGCTAGTGGACCCGTTTCAGCTTCGCCATCACCAATAACAACAGCCGAAATCAGATCAGGATTATCCAGAATGGCACCTACACCATGAGAAAGGGAGTAGCCTAATTCTCCACCTTCATGGATAGATCCAGGTGTTTCAGGAGCAGCATGTGAAGCAATACCGCCAGGGAAAGAGAATTGTTTGAACAATTTCTTCATACCTGGGATATCTTGCGTAATTTGCGGATAGATTTCGGTGTAACTTCCATCCAGATATGAATTTGAAACCATAACCTGACCGCCGTGACCAGGGCCCTCAATGTAAAGCATGTTCAAATCATATTTATTAATAACACGATTTAGATGTGCATAAATAAAGTTTTGTCCTGGAATTGTGCCCCAGTGTCCAATAGGCTTAACCTTCACATCTGAATCTTTTAAAGGCTCTCTCAACAAAGGATTATCTTTTAAATAAAGCTGACCTACCGAAATGTAGTTCGTTGCACGCCAATATGCATCAAGTTTTTCTAAATATGTTTTAGATGAATAATCTGCTAACACGGGTGATAACGACATGGTGTCCACTCCCTAAGTAGTTTTGTTTGTAATTTATTTCCGGAAATTTCATCTACATGTACATCATAACGCTACGCTGATTAAATTCAACCTTTTTCACAAGTGATACGGTCCAATTTTGTGAAATTTTGAACATACTATGAAATATAAATTAAAAAGACAGTAAAAAAGCTCTTACATTAAAATATATAGAAGTATAAACCAATAAAATTTGTAATAAACGTTGCAATCGCAGGCTCCAATCCTTTTCTCAAAATTATAAAAAAAAGACCGGAGAATTCTCCAGTCTTATCATTAGTGAACCGATACAAAGGTATTAAATTTTAAATATTTGTAATGAAATCGCATATGAGAAAACTCAAATGGCGTACCGTTATCTAAAAAGAACACACCTTCCATAATACCTACAGGCTCATTTTCATTTAAATGTAGCAGCTTTTGATCATTCTCTTGGGACGGTTCTGCAAAAATGGATAAAAAAGATTTGGTGACGGCCAAGTTCCGCGAGTCTTCCAAATAATTAAAAATGGACCCCTCGATAATAGTCTGATTTAAATTCTGAACAATTTTAATAGGGATATAGCCTGTTTCAATCATAAAAGGATCATCATCAAACAAACGTAAGCGGACAATTTTGTATACAAAATCATGAGTCTCCAAGAACAAATCGCGCTGTAATTCTTCTGTTGGCGGAATGACCTCAAAACTCAGTACTTTGATTTTTGGCTTTTTACCATGCATTTGAAAATTATCAGTGACTCCTAGATTAGAGCCTTCGTAGTTAAAGATAGATTCATTTCTTATGTATAATGGATTAATAAATGTCCCGGAACCTTGTTTTTTAAAAATAATTCCGACATTCTCCATTTTAGTCAGAGCACGTTTAATTGAACTACGACTAACCTGGTAAGTCTCACTAAGACTACGTTCATCTGGCAATCTCATATCTGCAAACTTTCCAGCAAAGATTTTCATCTTGAGATCGTCAATAATTTGCTTATAGACAAATTGTGTCATATAGTACTCCTCTTTCAGGTCTTCTATAACTCCATATAGTTTACCATAACTTGCCCATTTCATCTCATGTTTGTTTCTGTATGCTGAGTGGGCTTTCAGCGGATAGGAAACGCCCGCGCTTTTACTTTACATCTCTATGCATAATACCATGATTATACATACATAACACCACTGAACGTACCTGCAAATTAGCAGAAAATACAGAACTCCCACCTTAACTTCCGCGATAAGACCAAGCCTGTTTCGAACCTTGAGGGATGTTTGACTAGACCAGGCTAAAATCCTTGAATACATTGTTATTATTTATCTTGTTCATACGTTCACTAATAAAAATGGTGGGGGGGAGATCATATTGGCTATCCGCTACAGCGTCATCATTCCAACCTATAATCGAGTCCAGCAATTGTTGCTTACACTCGCTTCATTTGAGACACAAACCTATCCAAAGCAACTATTCGAAGTCATTGTAGCTGATGACGGTTCTACAGACGGAACGAGAGAAATGGTCGAAGACTTCAAAGCATCCTATCCTCTTATCTATGTGTCACATCAGGAACAACGCGGTCGATCTGCCGTTCGAAATTTGGGACTGCGCCGTGCAAAAGGGCTATACATCATCTTCTGCGACGCTGACTTTGTAGTATTACCGGAATTTATTAGGATCGTGAGCCGTTATCACCGTAAATATCCCAAGTCCGTGCTTTCAGGCATTCCTCACTCGTGGGACGATGCTTTTACCCATTATTACCCTGACTTTTCTCCTGAAGAAAAAGAACAATGTCGCAACATACTTACGCAGTCCAACTTATGGAATGCTGACTATGAAGCAGCAAACGAAATTACTCCGATCATAACCCCAGAAGATATCCTTCACCAAACGGGTGCACTGTCTAAAGTAGTTAGTCCCACAAGGGTTCCTCCGAATACGCAGAAACAATTTGCCTCAACGGACGTAGCCCCCTGGATGCTGCTGGTTACTCGTTGTGTAGCCATCAGACGCAGTCACTTGATTCGTATTGGAGGTTTCAATGAACGGTTTGTGCTCTATGGACTCGAGGACTGGGACCTTGGCTATAGACTGCATCGCTTGAAGATCCCTTTTTATTGCATCAAAGAGGTGGTCGGGTATCATCAGGAACATCCAACCTATCTCAGAGGAAACGTCTTAAATACGGAAAATCTGAGGATCATGTATGAAACCTACGGTTTCAATGACTCCTCGTTGAATTTATTTGCCCTTATCCCTCCATCCGAGGATTTCGAGACCTACAAAAATACATTGCGGGTATTGCGCAGGGGATTCCGCTCTAGGTTAACACGCTCATCAGCACTGTTATTAAGAAGAACACTACGCATTGCAGCCAAGCAGTTCTACGATCAAAGCAATACTCATGCATACAAAAAATCATTACACTTGATAAAAAGGAAAGCAGCGAACCGGAAAAGTCGAGTCGCTCACGTATTACGAGAAATGCTGGTGAAGTCTGAAAAGCTGGTGGAATAGCAAGAGGCCGGAAGAGCACGAGACACATGAATTTTTCCCGTAATAAAAAGACTCCTCCATCTGAGAGCAGGCCAAACTCGGCAAGCTGTCTTATGGAAGAGTCATATGCAACTTTTTCTTACTTTTGTTTTTCCGTTAATGTTCTCACTTTAATAGGATGCAGATTGGCCTCGATTTGAGCCCGCTGCGGTTCATACCACTCTGGCAGCATTAATTTCTGCCCCATAGATTCAGCAGGTTCATCGTTAGCAAATCCCGGTGGATCTGTAGCAATTTCAAATAGGATGCCGCCCGCTTCTCTGAAATATATAGCATTAAAATATTGGCGGTCTATGATTGTGGTCGGCTGATAGCCATAATGCTGGACTGCGCTTCTCCATTCTTCATGTTGTTCGAAGTCTTTTGCACGCCATGCAATGTGATGTACCGTGCCTGCTCCACCAAAGCCTAGACCTATTTTGGCGAGTGGGACATCCACGATGTTGCCGATTTCTCCTACGGACTGATAACGCGCATATTCGGCGTCTTCAGCGATTTTCGTAAATCCGAGTATGCTCTCCAATGCATCCATCGTTCTCTGTGGATTGACACTAAATAGCACGGCACCTCCAAACCCCTTAATTGCTTTATCGGCTGAAATGCCACCGTAAGACCAAGTACTATTCGCTCCCTCTTCACGTTCAACAAGCTCAAGACGTAAGCCCTCATTATCCTCAAATTGAAGATATTGTTCAGAAAAACGGCTCGTTTTCGTAACTTGAATATCAAAGCTTTGCAAACGATGCTGCCAAAAATCAAGTGAACCTGGGGGTACCACATACGAGGTTATGCCCACCTGACCACCTCCGATTCGCCCTTTGGGAGTTCCTGGTGCAGGAAAAAAAGTAATGATCGTTCCAGGACTCCCTGCATCGTTGCCAAAGTACAAGTGGTAAACCTCAGGAGCATCGAAGTTGATTGTTTTCTTCACTAACCGAAGTCCAAGAATACTTGCATAGAAATCGACATTTGCCTGCGGATTACCAGCAAAAGCCGTAATATGATGGATACCTGTAGTTTGAAGCGACATATGAAACCCTCCTTTAATCGTAGAAACCTTTATTTTTTGTTGATGATGACTTTTAATGACCTAACCATCATGTTTTATCTAAGTATTGCATCAATGGAATATGAACCTGCTCCTGTCAACGCAATACCGATTACAACTGCAATAAGAACTAGCGGATATTCATAGCCATTAGCCGTTGCCCAGATCCCGTTTTGGCCATGTACCTTGAAAATTGCTCCGAGCATAGTCGCCGTAATCAAAAATGCAGCCAGTGGAGTGAGCAGTCCTACAGCAAATAGAGCTCCTCCCAACAATTCCATCAACCCAGCAGCCACTGCCATGAACACCCCGGGCTTAATGCCAATCGATTCCATCCAACCGCCCGTACCCTTTGGACCATAGCCGCCAAACCACCCAAAAAGCTTCTGCGCTCCATGCCCCACCAATAACAATCCAACCACCAAACGTATCAATAACAATCCACTTGCCAACATAAAAATCACTCTCCACATTATATTATTCTAAGATATTTAATTTAGAGATATTAGACGAAATTAAACTTATTGTTTAGCGATTTGAGCCTGTTCCTTTTTCAGTTTTTCAGGCGTAACATCGTCTCCATTCGGATCATAAATCGTAGCATTCAAGAGAATGCTTTGTACAGAGCCCCGAAAGATTTGAAGGTATTCTTTGCGAAGATCGGTTTGTTCCATTTTTTCAATTTCAGTCAACCCAACTTCTTTCGCTTTTTTTGCAAGCTGATTAATTCTTTCTAAAATGGTAATCATGTATATACCTCCCTATTCAAAATTTATGATCACTTTTATCTTTAATTTATTTATCTCGATATAAAGATATAATACTTTTCTATCCGTGTCAATACTTTTTCGAAAAGAAAAGCAGCCAGAACACTTAGAGACACCTTTAAGCTACAAGTTGTGTAAAACCTTTCAACTCAATTACTAGAGCCATAATAAAAAGCCACCAACCAGAATCACGGGCTGATGGCTTTCTTGTCTTACTCAAATGGAGGCGAGGGGAGTCGAACCCCTGTCCGAAGATAACGACACATAAGCTTCTA
>RCUE01000169.1_pt1 | contig 23619 bp, 20 predicted proteins | sample 2166111 | NCBI WGS metagenome assembly RCUE01 (sample SAMN09930795, study PRJNA488358) | compost metagenome | feature: garden; material: soil; isolation source: compost soil in phenylacetonitrile-enriched culture | place: Germany: Experimental Botanical Garden Goettingen | collected 2016-01-27 | reverse complement strand
ACATGGACTCCAGCATTGGAATCCGCATAGTTTTGTAATCCTTCTAAAGCATCAGCCTTAAGAATTTTGTTTAAAGATTTCTGCTTTGCAATATCCTTGAGTTTTATAATTTGAGGGTATTTAATCACGATCCCATTTTTTGAATATTCCTCTTGAATGAGTTCAAAGCTTTGCCGTTCACTATGAGTATTCAAGGCAGTGCTATATTCGGAATCAATACGGACTTCTCCACTTTTGGAGAACTCAATGATAAGGTTTTGTTCAGAATCATCACTGTTTATGAAGAAACCATCGCCGTGGTCTAAAACCTCGATACTCATGCTATCATGTTGTCGATTCTCTAAAATAAGCTCATCTATATCCTCGTTCAATTCCCACGCATCCGGAAGCTTTATCTTATCTGTTACTATTTCTTTCTGTGTCCATTTTTCCCCGGAGAATTCCCACAACGCAACAAATACGGGATCTGGATGATATATTGAAACATATCCCCCTAACAACAGCTGTATTCCCTTGTCTGAATCTCGGACCACAAAGTCTGTAGTCAATTCTGGCCCGCCATCCTCAAGCATCTGGGCGTGTACAAGTTGCTTAGTACTCCACCACTGAATAAATGTGTATTTATCTCCGATCGTACCTGTCACCGTTTTAGGTGCTCTATAATTCATAACCCTAACGTTTAGCTGCCCGCTTTTTAACGGAAACGATTTTGTTAAGATAGTGAGATTATTATCGAACTTTTCTACTAATTCTTCATCCTTCATCTCTACACTTTCAGGCTCATTTAACAACGAATTAAGTTCCTGTGTGAACTCCTCAAGCTTATTTTGTCTGGTATCAGAATCCTTATTTTCATCGTTGACTATATGAAGTTTTTTCACTAACGTGTCCAGCTTTTTCGAATAGGAAATCGTTTTATCTTCATTTTGGAGAGAAAGCGCATGATTTGTTTTAGTTGCTGGAGAATTTTGTTCCTTCATGCATCCATTCAGCGCTACACAGGAAATGAGTAGTAATAGGACGCAAGAAGCTCGCCCGTACTTCAAGTAATTCATGCTGGATATCACGCTTTCTACGATTTATCGTTCATCTCTATACCCATAATCTTCCATTTATCTGACTGTTTTTCTAACGTAAACGTAATTTCCTTTTTCGCTCTTTCTTCTAATGAATCATCTTTTACCAAAAATATTTTTCGGTTATCATCGCTACTAACCTCATTAATACTCAGTTCTAACACCGGGTAAGATAAATATGCTAAACCGGATAAATCGATGGCATCCTCAAAATCATACGTTTGCCTTGCTGCCGGATCGGTGAGCTGGTCCATTTCAGGAAAAGGTAAATCAAACCACTTCATAAGATAATCAACTTCCAAGTAGTTCAATATCACAGCCTTAGGATCGCTTGGATATACAAACTGTGTACTTTTATTTTTATACAAAACCTCCTTTTTTTCAGGTCCTGTTCCATCATATTTTTGATAGACCACGATGGTATGCTCCTGAGTGTCACTAAACTCGTAATAATCGACACTTTCAAATACACCATCATGGTCGGTATCTTTTAACGTTCGAATTCCTTGTCCAGTAGCATTAGGAAAATCAGAATTTATACTCTTGATATGATTATTTTTCAAGGTGTATATGGAGAATCCCTCTGAATAAGCCCCTCCGTCGCCTATAGAGTATACAACGATAAATTTTTGGTCTGTTTGATCCAGCTTCATGATTTTCACATCTGTATTTAGATGCACAACTATAACCGGGTCCTCTAGTTTTTCAATGATGTGATAACCATCATCCTCCCGGACTACAAATATGTTGTCAATCACCCCTTTTTCTAATCCAAAAGCAAGCACGTATTCCACCTTTCCATCAAGGTCCAAATCTTCTTTTAATATTTTCTGAAGGTACTCATTCTGTGGTTGGATTTTCTTTATAAACTGATCTAATGTGTTAGAATCTATGGCGTAATTTTCATTTCGTTTATTAATCGGATTCACAATATTGCTATTCCGATCTCGTTTTTGAGCAGCAGACTCTGGTTCAGTCACAGCTTTTTTCTCTATCATTTGAGTGCTAGGTTTGATGGGTTCAACTGCTTGCTGCTTCTCATTCGTAGGTTGTTCAGAACATCCATTCAATAGCAGACTAAATAACAATATTAAAAATAGTATTTTATTTTGTTTTATAAAGTTGATTTCAAAAAACTCCCTTTTCACATTGTTCATTGAACGTTTATACGTTGTTTGCTTACGTATTGAATGACATTTTGAAGTGTTCGGTTATGTCCAGTTTGATTGATACTCTTATCCAACTCAGGCAGGGTAGTGTACGTTTTGTCCTTTTTCTGAAAGTAAATTCCCGCGACAGGTAGAGTCTCTATTCCGTGTGCATTAACTCCGGTGATATAATCAGCAATAATAACAATATCTGTACGTCCATCCTGATTCAAGTCCTTAAAACTTACTGCTTTGATCCTATCAATCATTTTACCGTTGTTACCATAAAATTCGGGGAATTCGTACAGGATCTTGTTTTCCACATTTTTGTCACTGTTAACTTCCAAAAAAAACTTTGCTTGAATCAGATCATTCGTATCCTCATCTTTTAAAGTGGATATAAACTTTACTTCTCCCCATCCATTAAGAGTGGTGGTAAATGATTGTTCCCTTTGAATAGTATAAGGTTCCAGATCAGGGTCGGGCTGAGCATCCTCTTCTACATAATCAGCACTACGTTGCTGCTTTACGGATTTCTCCATGTTATATTCAATAAAAATATTATTTACTTTCTCTGTTTTAGTATCCCAATTAATACTCAAATGTAGGCCATTTTTGGAGTAAACCAGACTTCTATTTGTTATGGTACTTGGTTGACCGTAAAGTTGTAGCACTTTACCAAGGGTATCACCAATCTTCAATCCTCTTTTGGTTTTAAACTTGGGATTTTCCAAGCTCACGGCTACTAGATAACTTTCACCATCAACCGGTTCCTCCCCTTCAAATTCGATCTTAGATAGAACTACAAATCGAATTTCTGAATCTTCATAGTTAGGATAAGATAAGTTCCATCTTCGGTAGGTTCCATTCCCACTAATATATCCTCGATTGAAGCTATCGTATCCCTCACTGTAACCCCACTTATGGATAAGTTCTTTAATATCCGTATTCCTATCAATTTTGTGCGACCGATATGATATTGTGAAGTCCTCATCCTGAAGGGGCTTTGGATCGGCAGATACAACATTTTTGGCTTTGTCTGTTCCTTTCTCTGGATAGTAGCTAGAGCTTTCTTGCTTAGCTTTAGCAGTAGCTGTTTTCCCATTGTCATAAGTATTGATATCTGAAAGACTACATGCGGTTACTCCTAAAGCCAAAAAAGTCAATATAATAAAATAACCGTAACTTGGCTTGTACACTTCTTTTCCTCTTTTCGAATTTTAGCTTATCGTTCGCCCGTTACCGTCCACTTTTTAATCTCATTACCACCACTATCTTGAGCATTTCGGAGTGCCTTGAAGGTAATAGCAGGAAGTTTTATACCTTCTGAGCTAGCAATATTTTGAGCTGTGTCTTTACTAATATTTGATAGATATAAGTCATAATTATCGGCCTCTTTATTACTTAGTTTGTTATAAATGGATTTTACATCTTCACCCCATGTACCATGACCAGCATACGGCCCACAATCTACTCTCTTCGAATTCATTCTTACAATCGGAGTTATCCAATTGCAGTATTGATATATATCACCTTTACCTTTAATCCCCTCCAAGTTGTTGTTTTTAACTACAACTTGTCTAAATTCCTCACCATAGTAAATGTATCCCAACATTTTACCAAATATTAAATTATGTGCCTTCACCAAATCCTTTGCATAATTAGTCTCGACACCATGCTGACCATCGGCTGCTCGATTTGTACTACTCGTATTAAAGCTTCCCGTCCCTTCCTGAATAATAATAGCTAACAAAAGACGTGGATCAATCTGAATATGATACGTTTCTTGTATGCTTTTTGTAGCTTCCCACAAACTGTGCAGCTTTTCCTGATTCCATTTTTGTTTAATAAATTTTTTTGAACGCTTTTTGAAATATTTCTCAGCTTCAGAACTACCGTTATACTGGAATTCAGCAGGTATCCATTTTCCAGCCGGAGTCTTTACGTTCGTTTTTGTAGGTTCATCTTTCGATTCGGTGGTAACGGGTACTTCTGGTGGTGCTTTAGTACTCATATCAATCAGACCTAGCTTCTCGCGTATAGCTCGTCCCGCCTTCTCGGCAGCCAGCTTTTCCCTGATATCTCCACTTGCCTCCGCAGTCATCCAACGAACGGTTTCTTTTTGCATTTGCTCTTGAGCCCACTTGGGGAATGTGGCCATTTCGCGTAATTTGCTTCGAAGTCCTTCTGCCAGTTTTTGCGCTTTACGCATACCTACCTCGTCACCATTGACTTGAGCAATATACCAATCTTCTTTGTATTTACGCATCCAGGTCTGGGCCCAGTCTGGGTAGCTTAGTTTTTGTTTTTTCTGTTCTGCTGCAAGATCAAATGCCTGTGCTTTCCTGTGTGCATTAGCAGTTGTTAAAGCTCTCAACATAGGGGTTGCACCAAACGTTGGCTCTTTCCATTTCATATGTCTTCTCCTTTGTTAGAAATGCTAGAAGAATCGTATCTCCGACATACAGGTATCGTGATATTTAGTTCCTCGCTCTACGGCCTCAATCGTTATTTTCACGAAAGAGGTATGAATGGGGTTATCAAGAAATTCGTTTCTTATAAAATCATTATCTATCACCCTGGTCTGCCCGTTTGAAAACTCCAGTTTCATTCGTTTAACTCTATTATTTGCTTGGAAGGCTTTGGATGACTTGGCTAAACCATTAAAAAGTTCAAACCCCTTCAGTTCTTGCATAGAGCCGAAATCAATTTTGATCCACTCCCCGATCCCGTCTCCTTTAACTCCTTCACACCAGGCTGTACTCGCATCTCCGTCCATGATGTTTTGGTCAGCATAGGAATTTCCTGCTTGGTCTGGAAGTGTAGAAGAGGCAATGATTTTCCGTGCCGGGATACTTTTTCGATATTTCATTAAATCCGTTGTTGTTTGTATCCATTGTGTAGGGGACACGTTATAGCCTATCCTGTGAAATAGATTGGAGTATTTTATAGGCAAACCTGTTTGGATGTTTCGTTGTTGCATTTCACCCTTCGAATTCACATAAGCAACCCTGTGGTTATCTAAAGTTAAAACAGTGTTCTCAGAGAATTCTGCCAACATCCTCTTCTTTCCGTCATCTAAATTCAACATGTACCACTTTTCGTCATCATAGGAACGGTAAACTATCTTATTATTATAAAGCCACTGATAAACCTGCATTGCCTTGGTCACTGTGATTCGTTGAACCTCTTTATTCGCCATCAGATCAAAAATATATAGAGTACCATTATCTTCAATACATAATTTTGAACTATTAGGAGAAAACACACTATATCCAATAGATTCTTCCGAACCAGTATAGTTGGAAATAGATAGTTTTTGAGTGACTCGTCCCTGAATATTGTATTGAAAAAAATCTCCATTATTGGTGTACACACATTTACTTAAATCCGGTGATATTACGACGTATTCCCTATCAGGTATATTAAATTTATACAACTTTTTATATGTGGATAAGTCATAAATAAAAATGGCACTGTAATCTATCATATGTGTATATCTGCTCAGTGCTATAGTCTTGCCGTCACTAGAAAATCGCATTATTTCCAGCTCACTTCTAGGGAAATCCTCTTTCTCACTTGCGTACAACCGATCAATAATATCAGTTGTATCAATAAACGTATTGCCTGTAGGATCATCCATATCAACGAGATAGTCCACAGGCATGTTTTCATTTTCCGCTTCAAAGAGCAACCAATTTACAGCCCTTTTTGTTGGAGGAGGTTTCTTGGACTGAGAGACAGAAGCATAAGTTTCATTCCGCTCCTGTCCTACTTTTTGCCCCTCATTCGATTGTATACACCCGCATAGCATGGAAAAGATCATGACCAATAACGTAATTTTACTTATCCATACTGCAGTTTTTTTCCGTTTTCTACTGTTCATCACAATAACTTCAGCTCACCTATACATGTATTTGGGAAGTCCGCGCCTTTTTTCACTTCCAGGATGGTAATCTTAACGAAAGAAGTCCGTATAGGTTCATCAAATTTGAAACGTGCCCCACTGCCCTCAAACACTTCAGATTGCCCATTCGAAAAATCAAGTTTCATTTTTTTGATTTTACTTACGTCTAAATACTTATTATTAACCCACATGAAGTTATCGGTTATATCTATACCTCTCATCTCTTGAGTTGAACCCAAATCTATAGTTACCGTTTCCCCTACTCCGCCCCCCTTGGTTCCTTCACACCAAGAGGTTGAATAATTTCCATCCGTTAAATTGTCCACATTAAAAGAACGAATACCCTGATCAGGTAGCGTAGAAGAGGCAGTAATTCTTTTCACTTTAACCTTGTTGCTATACTTCATATAATTGGTTTTTGCTTCGATCCACTGTATTGGAGCCGTGCGTATTCCTTGGTTTTTAGTAAAAGAGGATATATCCTCCTTTCTTCCATCGCTCAGATGAACCAGATACATTTTTGATGCTTCGTATTCTGCGGACAGCGCCAATTTTTGATCAGGGGATAGTATAAATGGTGCCGTACTTTTAGTTATCCACCTTTTTTCTCCGCTCTCTATATCAAATGAATAGACATCTTTTGTGTAATTGTCGTCCTCTTCAGAAATTGTATAAATTAATTTATCTTCTTGATCCCATTGCAAAAGCGAAACCATAGACCCTGTAAGTAAACGTTTTACTCCACTAATACCGGACAGATTCAGCATAATGATGCCTGGTTGGTCATTTTCCTCAAAACAGAATCTAGTGCCATCTGGGGAAAATAATCCTGAACTAATGATACCTAAATCTATTTTACGTTTCCCAATGTCTATTTTTGTCGTTTTCCTCTTTACTGCATCATATAAATACACTTGCCCATTCAACTCATAAAGATATTTACTTAAATCAGGAGAGACTACAGGGTAAGACGTTGAAGGCAGTTCAAACTCGGACTCTTTTTTTCCTGAGTTCAGATCATATACCTCAAGAATGTGTTTTTCGCCCCCTTCTTCCACATCAGAGATTGTCCTTACGATCGCCATTCGACTTCCATCATTTGATACTCTACTGACAGTTACTTGGGAGCCGCGATATTTTATTCGCTCTTCTTTAGTTTGCATCGCATCTACCAAGTCATCGATTCGTATATAGGTCTTCCCTGTAGGATCATCTAAATTGGTCAAAAATTGAGTCGGATATGGGTCTTCTTCTCCATTTAAAAGCCACCGTGCTTCTTTTTCAGTAACATTTCTATTATCTTGTGTGACCCTGTGTGATGATATTTCTTGGGGGTGAGGAGACGAGAAAGCTTCCTCTCCTTTAAACCCACTACATGCCGATATAATGGCTACAAAAGTAACAATCAATATGATTTTTATAAAATTCACTTTCTTACCACTCCCTCTTCCGTTCTCAATAAAGCCTACCTAGCTAAACGGGGCAGCACTATTTTCTCCTGAGAATACCTTGGAATCAAATATTATTATGATGTTTTAAGCTACTACTTATTTTCTTATTTTCTTATTTTCTTATTTGTTAATTATTGAGCCATCATCTTGTATAATACGTCTAATTGCGATAACGTTTGAATATATAAGACCATAACCTTTTCCCCAATTTGTGTTTAATTTATCTATTGTTACATTATGAGATGGCTTGAGGTCCTTTTTCATTTCAGCAAGAGTTTGTGCATTACCATGCTCGTGAATGAACTTTCCATCTCCCACATATATTCCTACATGATCTACTTTGAATTTGGTTTTCCCCCCACTCCCCCAATCAAATAAGATTAAATCACCTAACTTCAAATTTTTATAATCCCCACTGGATCGTAAAGCTTTGTAGTCAACCTCTGTTCCCCGATGGATTTGATCGCTTGTAGTACCGCCTATACGCACATTTAATATGGTAAAGTACACCGAGGAACTAAAATCAGAACAGTCCATATAAATAGGTGGATTGTTGGGGTCCAGCTTCATCGTTGTAATTTTAGTATCCATACAGTAAGGAATCTTGCCTAAAAACTTCTTAGCGAATTCTACAATTGCTTTCCTTTTTTCCTCGGCAGAACTGTTGGATGGAGTAGGCTTTGGTTCCTCCTGCGTTGGCTTTTCAGGAGTAGTCGGCGGCTTCTTGCCCGGTTCTGTTTTCGTTGTTGTCGTTGCTGGAATTGTTGGCGTTGCAGCCTTGCTAACCTTAGGCCATGGAAGGATACCATTGGCTACTTGATGCAGGTACACTGCGAGCACATCACGACCATAGCCCTTATTTTCCAGGCCGTATTTTTTCGCAAAATCATGCAAAGCGGCGTTGAGCTCCTTATCCCAATCGCCTGTAGTTGGTAGCTTGTACGAGAAGCTGTCTGGATACTTCTTGGCAAGCTTGTTCAAATTATCTCTGGCAAGCAGGCTGTTCACGCCATACTTACTACGCAGGGCAGCCGCTTCCTTAGCAATAGCCCTTTGATCGGCGATGGTCAGCTTATGGGCCGCATCTGCGTATTGTCCGGACAGCTCCTCCAGCCGATTCGCATCCAGATAGGATTTGGCTGAATGACCACGAATCAGCTCGTTGATTAGCACGTTGTCACGCAGTTGGTTCGCGAGAAGATGCATCTGCTTTTGCTTGGCTTTGTCGTTGGCTCCATGCGCTTCCCACCACTGGGACGTGTATTCATGCATTTGCGCTCTGGCCCAGGCAGGCATACGATCTATTTCTGCCACCTGCTGACGCAATTGCTTGGCCTTGGCCGCTGCTTCCTTGGCCCCCTTTTTGTCCCCGGCTGCCACGGCTTTGTAGTAGTCCGTTTTAAATTGAAGCAGCAAATTCTGCACCCATTGCGGATACCCTTTTCCCTTCAATTCTTGAATCAGGGATTTATAAGCTTTCAGTTCGGCATCAGGTACCTGATTTTTCATGAACTTACTAGCCTTGATATGAAGTGCTCCATCGGTTCGGATATAGCTAGTTTTGCACGTCAGAGATATTTCGCGAGTAGCGGTCATCTGTACCTTTTTGCCATGCAGCACTAGGTCTGTATCGGCGTGAAAGGTGAGATCGTGATGGCTGTACACATGAATACCAGATGCAGGGTTTAAGCGTACCAGTATCTTGTCTTTCTGGGTGGAGAGGGCTAATTCCTTATCATCGAATCTCGCCACTTTTTGTGATTTGGTATGAAACAGCTTTCTTGACGGCTTGCTGATTTCATCTCCTTTGTAGTCTCTCTTACGCAGGGATTGAACTACACGAGCTTCCTTTTCTTTGTTAGATGGAAAATACAAATGGACATGATCCCCCAGCTCAGGCATGCAATGCCAACCGATCCCATCACCGGTATACATGGTGGGATAAGAAAACCAGCACCCTTCGACTTTGGACTGCATAGAATCCACGGACAAGTGAAGTTTAACGGATTCGTTTTCACTATTTAAATCAATAACTTTCCCTTCAATAGAGGTACCTTTAATAAACTGATTATGTATGACCTCCCTCGGAATACCCTCTTCAGGAACGAGAACATAGTCATATGTCATAATACCTTGCTTCATCTCTGCATGAATTTGATCAATAACCCAATGCTTTCGTCGAAACACGACGACATCTCCAAGTTCAAAACGCTTCGTATCCTCCACTTCAGCATATGTATACCGGGGGCCTGACTTTGTTTTTTGGAGGGAAAAGTTAATGCTGCGTAGTTCACCTTTCACCTGTTCTTTCGAGGTACCTAACCATAGTCTCGGGAATACGGATGTGATCTCGGCAATCAGTCCAGTTTGTAGATGAGAGGCCATTCTTTCCATAAACTCCCAGTCACTCTCCCCATACTGAATAGTAAAGCCATCTAACTTTTGATTGCTGTCCGTCAGGTCAATAAAATCCCCATGTGGATAGGCATCTATGAGTTCGCGGAATAGTTGATAATATGTCAATTTGCCGTTTTGAAACGAACGGTTTTTCCTTTGTTGATCCATCAGATATGTAAAAGAGGCAGCCTCGATGTACATGTGATATACGCCATTTTTGAATGCAATTCTAATATTGGTGACGATTCCTTTAAAGATGCTAACTGTCCCTCGGTCTTCATCCATCTCATATACCTCTAGCACATCCTCATCATGTGCTAAACCGTCATACTTCGCATGGTCCTCATCCGGTATGAGAGCAGTAATGTACACCTTGCCGTGCTCATTTATCTTCTGTGTCAATTCAAAATCAAGCAGCCTGATAATCTCATACGGTGCATTTACTTTAATATTTCCATAAGTCAGCACAGTTCCTGCCAGTCCCATCTTACTCCCCCCGGTTGCTTTTCATGTGATGCAAATCCTACAATCTGTTAACTATTCCTGCCCGTCTGTGGTGAACGAGATTTTTCCACACCACATGCATAAGTTCGTGGAGCAGCTCATCAGAGCCGGAGATTGATCTACGTATACATCCTTTTTTCCATTCAACCAAGGCATAGAAACGCTCGGTTTGCAGGACTGCGGAATGATTTTCCCGGAATTCCCTTTGTTAGCAGAAGAGACTGCAGGATTATGCATACTACGACACATTCCGAAAGAAGGGATATGCGTCTGCGGGTGAAAATCCTGAATATTCCCTTGTAGTTTGTCACCAATACTAATTCCCCTGTTAGCTGAAACACTAAATCTTCCTGTATGACTTCCATAGCTGCAATATATCTGTGCCCCATCCACTACATAGCTCTCACTCATTCTTAGACTCTCCTTTGTATAGATGGCCCCTCTGTATCGACCTTTTGTAATTTCAAGCCTGCCAGATTGAACTTCAAAATACATTCAGCCACATCGAGGTCTACAATGATATGATGATTGGCACCCTGAACCCTGAATATTTTATGATTCTCGACTGCATATTCATCTAAAATGATTTTCTTCAGTGTACCGTCCCTATGATATTCACTGCGTGGTGATAAACACATCAGGCTAGGCGGATTTGCCAGCCAATACCTTGTTTGCTGCATTCGCTGCATATCGGCAAAAACAACTAACTTCCAGCTTAATCCGGCTTGATATATATCAAAGATTTCCTTTAGTTGTTCAGAAACGATGGATACCGGATGCTCTATAAAATCAATATAGTCCGCATCACCTGATACATAAAATTGTAAAATAGATTCTTCATCGGCACATGATGAGCTTTCTGCCCATTCCAATAACTGCCGGCGATTCGTCCCTACTGGATACATATACTCCGTAATACGATTATCCTGTTGAATCATGTAGTACTCCATAAGCTCTTGAATACACCACCTCACTGATTCCTTTATACTCCCCTATTCTTACTTCCAAATCGTCCTCACATTTCAAGGCCTTGAATTCAGGTAAATGTACAACCTGCTGAATAGCATCTTTCGCTAATTTCAGAATATATTGATGAAATTCCCCTGCAGCCTGGAGTACAAATCGCTCCACATCAGGCTGAAAAATCTTGTTCATATAAGGTTTTCGAAGCTGATTCAATTCATCCTCCAATTCTGCTAAAAAGCTGAATGCCCAGCCTGCATCATAGATTCCATAACAAGGTTGAGGATCAAAGAACCAATTTTTATCATAGGCTTCGACGACATAGTTATAGTTGCGATCCACCAGATACGTGCGCCTCATAGAATAAGTAATGTATCCGATCCTTGTCTTGGCCACTTCTGAAGAATGGGCTTGCAGGCAGATCGATTGAAAGGATTGAATAAAAGAAGAGATGAGCTCATCTTTTCTTTGTTCATACAAAGACGCTGCCTGATGTAATTTCTGGTTCAATACATCTTCTGCATAGGTCTTAAGGAAGTGTTCTAGGGCTTCTTGTCTATTCATAATTCCACCTCTGAACCTATTATATAGAATATTTACATGATATTACTGGTTCTATCCTCCTATTTTATTACACAATTTTCATATCATGAGATTACATATGAATTTATGAAAATAGAATGAAAATAATCATATATTTTCGTGAATGTGTAATAATACAAACAAAAACCTTCCCAGAAAGGCTAGCATTAGACCTAAAAAATGAAGGTTTGCGCAAGCGAATAGGTAAATGGAAGTAGAAAGATCGGTTTATAATGAAATAATCATGTATAATTAACAATACGCTCCAAAAGCACATTCAGAGGATCGAGAATGGGATACACAAACTGCTAAAGTTTTTGGATAACCACCACTTTGCATCAGGATTGGAGATACATGACTACTTCACCTACAGGTTTTTATAATAGTATTCAAGAGGCTACCGCGCATGTCATTGATGTGTTGAGTGATATTTTGCATGTAAATACCATTTTCATTGCCGCTAATGATGGGATTACGAATGTAATCGTTGATTCATTTAACCGGGAAGAGATACTCGTTAAGAAAGGGGATGTGCTCCCTTTTGAGCTTAGCTATTGCAGTCTGGTGTTGGATCATCCTGCGGATCACCTCACGATTTCAGAAACGACTATTCACCCGCACACATGCGACTTAGATGTGACTAAAACTATCGGAAACCACTCATTTACAGGAATCCCTATTCGCATGAAAAATGGTCAGGCTTACGGAACCATTTGTATCTTGGACGCACCATCTGTACATTTGACAGAATCCGAACTGAAGGCCCTACAGGCTATGGCTGTATTTCTGGGTTATGTGGTGGAACTGGAGAAAGAAAAGATAGATGCTGAGATCTCTGCTCTGAGCAAGCTGGATTTGATCTCTTCCCTGAGTAATAAAATTCGGTTTTCGCTAACCGAAATATGGGGAGCCACCGACCTCATGCTGACGACAGAGTTAACAGAGGAACAACAGCAATATATGAGCATCATGGAGTCGAGCAGTCGCTCGCTTATGACGTTGTTGAGTAATATTTTGGATTACAGCAATATAGAGTCCAGGCAGATCGATGATATTGAAGATCCGTTTGATCTGAGAACGATGATGGAAAATGTATTGAGTCTGTATACAGAGGTAGCCGCACAGCGGAATCTAGAGTTGAAGCTTGACTGGAATCTCACCAGCTCGCCTATTTTTATCGGGGATGAGGCTAAAATTCGCCGTATGCTGATTAATTTGGTGGATAATGCAGTGAAGTTTACAAACACGGGAGCCGTCACTTTATCTGCAACCACCCGATCTGTGACCGATGCACCTGAGGTTGAACTGGAATTAAAGGTGAAGGATACTGGAATCGGTATATCTCCGAATAAATTGAAATTGTGGCTTGAACATGACCGTGGGTACTCCCCCTCATATGGTAATCCAGGCTTGGGTTGGCAGATTACCAAACATCTATTAAAACGAATGAAGGGTAAGATGACAGGGAGGAGTGAACCTGGTAGCGGGACGGAGATAACGCTCCAATTCACCCTGAAAACATACCAGGAGTCAGCCTAAAACTGAAATTAGCTAGTGATGATATGGTATATCATGTAATAGAAGCCCGTGACGCATAACGTTCACGGGCTTTATGTTATGGGTACGTCTCACTAGGCAGTATTATCGCCCTATGCCGCACGTCTGTACATTGCCAGACTTAGTAACGTTTGGGAGCAGCCAGCTTGGCCAAATCCGCCATATACGTAAAGAAGGCTTCCGGGTCTGTATCATACACCAGATTCACAGGACGTCCATCCGCCTGTTCCACCGTTCTGCCCTGACTTGGCCCTTCTGCGATAACGCTGCAATGCACCGTCTTTTTCTTGACAATGTCCGGGCGTCCTACGGATGCAGTGGTCAGTACATCCCACAAGTAGTAGGTTGAGTTCGTTTCGCTATAGACGAGCGGCGGACATCCCGCGTAGCAGTTGCCTAGGAAATCCACGCCCTCATATCGGCGCTCGGCAGCCCAACGATTGCGTACTGCTGGAGTTAATGGTACTTTGCTTGTGCTTTCCAGCGCTACCAGATCAATCGTGATGCCGCTTTGCCACACCCGATATGCCGCTTCTGGGTCCCAGAACACATTCCACTCTGCTGTGCCGTCATGCTCCGGCTCCTCCACATTCCCTTTTTCAAAGGTGCCGCCCATCCATACCAGCTTTTCAATCTTTGCTTCAATATCCGGTGCTTCATCCAGCGCTCGCGCCAGATCGGTTAGCGGTCCAGTGAATAGCAACAGCGTCTTACCTTCAGCTCCGCGTACCTTTTCGATCAGATGCTGATGAGCTGGCAGGGATGAAAGCGGTGCTTCCATACGCCCCGATTCATTCAGTACGGGTAATGCATCCACATAGAAGGAATGTAAACGCCAAGCGGCAGGAAACGGATTTTTACCGCGTGAATTAGACTTTGCGACTTCCACAGGCCCTTTATTTTGTCCAAAACGATCAATAATTTTACGGCTGGCATCTGTCGCAGGCTCCAGGTAACCATCTGCTGGAATCACCGATACTCCGGTCAAATGAACCTGCTCCATCTGAAGCAGCATAAAAAGGGATACTAGATCATCCACTCCACCATCATGATTAAAATAAACGTTTGTCTGACTCATCTGTCTCTTCCTTCCTTTATCCCCGTAAACAGGCTTGTTCTTATCGGCAACCACCCTTCATTATGCCTGATCGCTTCACAGGAGTAAATGTGCGATAGTACGTGCATCAGGGATTTTTTGCTTGCGCCATGCTTAAGAAAGGTAGAAATGTGTGTAATAACAGGGTAGAATCATGGGTCCTAATCGGAAGCGTATGAAGGAGAGATGCATATGACAGCCCGAACAATAGAAGAGTTGGAGCAGATCCGTAGAGAGTGTAAGTCCATGGTGACAAAAAGGGCTGCGGCTTCTGGTGGAGCGGTATTAGTTCCAGTTCCAGGGGCTGACGTTCTTGCTGATGTCGGCATTTTGATGCAGCTGCTGCCTGCCATTAACGGAAAATTCGGATTATCTGAGAAGCAGCTGGAAGGTCTGGACGCAGAAACAAAATCCATGGTGTATGGTTTTATCACCTCAATTGGCAGCAAGCTGATCGGGCGGCTCATCACCCGTGAAGCCATCGTGCAGATTCTGCAAAAAATGGGCATTCGGATCGCTACCAAGCAGGTTAGCAAGTTTGTTCCCCTTCTGGGGCAAGGGCTAGCCGCGGCAATTGGCTTTACTGCTATGCGAACCATTGGTAATCGGCATGTCGATCAATGTTATGAAGTAGCTAAACGCTTGCTGGAACAGCGAACTGCCGCAGATATCGCGCGCAACTGGACGGTTCCACAGCAGCCTCTAGAGCCTGTGGGAGTTGATCATTTGCCAAACCGGGACCCGGAAGCAGCAACCCCACTACTGCCGGCACCCCCTAAAGATTAAGTTCTTCACATGCGAGTCAACCATCCATTTCACCCGCACGGGGTACTCCAGATTTAAACCAGCACCGGTATCCCGTGCTTTTTAGCCTTCCACCTTGGCTCCATAGGAGCGGGCCACCGCTACTGCCTGCTCGATATCCAACTTGGCTCCGGTGATGTCCAGATCTTTAAAATTCACGCCATCCATCTTCGCACCGCGCAGGTCTGTTCCTTGAAGATGGGCTTTGTGCAGTCTTACCCGGCTAAGATCAGCCTCTCGCAAATCTGCTTTTTCCAAATTGCATTCGGATAGGTCGGCTTCCTTGAATCGTATTTTTCGCAAATCTTGTTTTCTTAAATCTGCATGACGCAAATTCGTATAAGACCAGTCTCCGCCCGTAATTGTGATACCATCCATATTCGCCCCCGCAAAATCTGAACCTACCAGCTTGCAGTTATCAAACCGGACTACAAACAGATTGGCGCTGGTGAACAAACAATTGGTAAAGGCCGACTCCTTGTAGTGAGATGCATTCAGAATGGCTCCGGTAAAATCACAGTCCACAAAAGTACAGCCTTCCACGAGGGACTCATTCATCTCCACACCCCGAAAGCGACATCGGGTAAACTCGCAATTTCTCCACTCGCCTTCTCTGGCATCCATTGAGCCAAAATCACGGCCTTCATAGACCTCATCTGTATAAAAGAACATGTTCTCTCTCTCCTATTCCTTATTCCCTATATCAGGAATTCAGCATTTCGGCAAGGACCGCTCAAAACCGCCTTTCATTTTCCCCAGTAAACCCTTCATCATCTGATGATCCTGCGGCGTAAACTCAGACATACACGACCGAATCAGCTTCGTATAATAAGGGACTATCTTACTTAATAGCTCTCGTCCTGCCTCTTTTAATCCGACAGTCACCATCCGTCCGTCACTCTCATGAGCCACACGTTCAATCATGCCATCTCGCTCTAATCCGTCGATCAGTCCCGTCATGGTCCCACGCGTGACATCCGCTTTTTCCGCTAACTCCGATGGTGTCATGCGATGCGGCGAGTGGCAATGCAACAGGCTAAGCACGATAATCCGACCCTGAGAAGCCCCCAACTTGGTCAAATCTGTATCCATTTCTCTGAAAATACCGTTAGCCAAGCGCGCAAATGTCACAAAAGTCTCTATATTATCTACTTCGGCATCCTCATGTCCAAAGCTACGCAGCACCCCGCGTATGGAGTCATTATGAAAATTAAAGTTCATAGTCTATCCATTCCTTCCTTAATCCCGCTTGTTCCGTCAGACGGTAGCTTTTCCATTCATCTGGCAGCAAAGAAGCATACGGCTCCTTGGCAAAACGATCATCTACCAGGACCAACAACCCTTCGTCGTGCTCTGTGCGGATAAGCCTGCCACCTGCCTGAAGAACCTTGTTCATCCCTGGATATACATACGCATAGTTGAAACCATTCCGTCCCTGTTCCGAAAAGTAATCCCGCAGCACATCCCGCTCTGCTCCAATTTGCGGCAAGCCGACACCGACGACTACTACCCCATTTAAGCGATCCCCAGGTAAATCGACACCTTCAGCAAACACACCACCCAATACGGCAAAGCCAAGCAAGGTGTGCTCTTGCCCAGGCTGGAAGGCCTCTAGGAATCGATCCCGCTCTGGTTCGGTCATCCCCGGACTTTGTACCAACGTATTTGCGGACACGTCCCGAAGCATGAACTCCTCATATACCTCACGCAGGTATGGATAGGACGGGAAAAACACAAGCATATTTCCTTTCCGTTCCACAACCAATGCAGCCAGCATATCCGCAATCGCCCCTTTGGAACGCTCGCGATCCCGATAACGGATGGAGAGCGGCAGCAGACGTACATCCCATTGCTCCTGATGGAAAGGGGAAGGAACCTGTAACGTATAATCTTCCTCGTTTGCTCCGAGCATGTCCCGATAATAAGCAAGCGGTGTCAACGTCGCGGAAAAATAAATGGCTGAGCGGTAGCCCTTAATAGCTTGTCCCAGCAAGTGAGAAGGATCGAGGCAGAACAGCTTGACCCTCACTTCACTGCGCCCTGCTTCCACATAAGTAACGTACCGTTCATCATATAAAGCAGCAATCCGCAGCATATTCTGAGCAGTAAAATACGTATCCAGAAGCAATGCGTAGGCCGTACTTTCACTGCTTGCGCGACTTGTACTACTCCCCGTTACCAGTTCACGTTCAGCAGCTTCCACAAAAGGCACCAGCAGCTCCAGCACCTCTTGCGGCGCTACTGTCTCCACTGCTTTTCCTGTGTCTGCATATTGCTTGCGCAGCGTAATCATATGTGCGTTCACTGCACTCGCAGCCGCAGCAATCTCCGAGCTTAGCAGCTTAAATTCTCGTTTCAGTTCCAAAAAAGAAGATTTCAAAATTTCCGCCGAAAACATGTCCCGGCCGCGTTCTACCAGATTATGCGCCTCATCCACCAGTACGACACCTTTTCGCTTGTGCTCCTCCAGCAATCTTTTCAGAGAAATCCGTGGATCGAAAACATAATTATAATCACTGATTATACCATCCGAGGCATACGCCACATCCAGCGAAAATTCAAAGGGACAAACCTTATGCTTGCGCGCATAACGCTCAATCACCGCCCGGGTCATTAACGTCTCATTCGCCAAAATATCGGATACCGCACCGTTGATCCGGTCGTAGTAGCCCTCGCACATGCTGCATGATCCAGCGTCACAATCATTTTCATCCTTAAAGCAAATTTTATCCTTCGCAGTCAAAGTCACCACATGCATGTGCAGCCCTTGGGTCTGCATTCTGGCATAAGCTTCTTCAGCTGCTGCCCGAGTGGTGGTACGAGCCGTTACATAATATACTCGCCTAACCTGCCCCTCACCGATCGCCTTGATCGCAGGAAACAAAGTGGATACCGTTTTACCGATACCCGTAGGCGCTTTGGCAAACAGGTTAACCCCTTCGGCAATCGTCTTGTACACCGAACCCGCGAGCGTTCGCTGACCCGAACGATACGTGTCAAAGGGAAAGTCCAACATAGCAATGCTGGCATCCCGCTTTTCCGCATGTGCTCTCAGCAGGAATGCATACGGTGCATAACCAGCAATCATCTCCTGCGCGAAAGCTTCCAGCTCAGTAAAGGATAGCTCGCGCCTAAATCGGCGAATGTCTTCACTGTGTGCCTGCACATAAGTAAGCTGGACCTGCATGGAATGATGTTGTTCCTCACGAGCAATCATATAGGCATACAGAAATGCTTGCGCCCAGTGTACGGGTTGACCGTCACCCTGAATATCTTCGAGAGGCAAAGAGATCGATTTAATTTCATCGACCGTCCATACGCCATCCAGCTCAATCAGTCCGTCACAGCGGCCTTCAATTATAAACAATTCGTCCTTATACTGAATTTCTGTACGTAAATGTACCTCTTTGCGGTCATGCTCCTTGTAACCTTTCTGGATAACCTGATGCACGCGAGTTCCTTCGAGCATACTGCTATTCGATCGAAAGCCGCTATGAATGCTGCCGCTCCGATGCACATATTCCACAAGTGGACGCACCGATATGTGAATTGGTTCCTTCATACGATCACCCGTTCCGGTCATAGTCCTTTCACTGTACCACGTAGATAAACGAAACGTAAGGGACAGAAGAATCGTTTAATGGTCGATTGGTATTCACTCATGCCTACTTTTTACCGAAATATAGAAACGAGGCCTTTTGCTTTATTCCCCACGATACTACAACTCTCATTACAGCATAAAGGATAGGGATATGTTAAAAGAATTAATTAACAATTTTGCGTTATTAACGAGCTTCTTATTCTTCGGAAATTTATTTTCCCGGAAATATGAACGTTACCTGACAAATCATGCACTCATTCATCAGATATTAAACGGTTTAATGCTGGGCGTGTTTAGCATTCTGTTAATGATGACCGGTTTATGGATCCGTGGGCACTTTGTGGTTGATCTCCGCCAATTGGCGATTATCATATCTGTTTATATAGGAGGATCGGTATCCGGTCTGCTGACCACCCTGATCGTCATCCTGTATCGTATTTACATCACAGGGGGATGGACGGATATTACTCTGACTGTTACGGTTAATTGCTTCATGACACTAGTCCTTTCACTTATCTTTATTCGAGAAAAAAAGCTAGCCCTCGGCAAATGGATGTCAGCCGTGCTTGGGGCTGTTGTTGTGTCGCTGTTATCTGCTTTTTTTGTGGATGATCCACCCAACTTAGAATCTATAATAATGATCACAACCGTGAAGATTCTTGGCGGCTTGTTCACTTATTTTATGATGTCCCATATCAAAAAAACAGAACGGGCTATTCACCTGCTGGAAGAGGCTGCGAACCGCGATCATTTAACCGGGCTATACAGTCCGCGTGCTTTTGATGCGCTGTTCGAAGAGGTACTTCATGCTTCCAAGACTACAAAAAAACCCTTTGGACTTGTGATGCTAGATATTGACCACTTTAAAAAAATCAATGATACGTACGGCCATTTGAACGGAGACGCAGTCTTAAGCCAACTGGGAATTTTGTTAAATCGGGAATCTACAACAAGAGCATATCCCTCCCGTAAGGGCGGAGAGGAATTCGCAATTCTACTCGGAGACTGTGATACCGAAAAGGCGGCAAGCTTTGCCGAGAAGATTCGAAAAGCTGTGGAAAATGAATGTTTTCTCTTGAATGACGGAACCATACTCTCCTTAACCGTATCCATCGGGGCAGGCAGCTCTCCTGTTATTGCATCGAGGCGTTTATTGGAAAAAGCAGACGAGGCATTGTATGAAGCTAAACGATCAGGACGCAATCGGGTAGAACTGGCAAAACCATAGATATTAGTCGCTAAATGTCAGGAAAGCTGGATTATTGTTAATAAAAAGTGGTAAAATGGAAATAACATCGTTATCAAAAAAACTTCTGCCGCTAGTGGAGACATGCCTTACAATCGACATGGGGGGTGGGCTTTGTGAACCTCGAACAATTGGAAAAACTCATGGAAAAAGAACGCCGTGAACTGAATCGCATGGCTGACTTACACGGATTAAAAGATGAACGTGTATTGGACAAATCCTCCAGACTTGACCGTATTATGGACAAGTACCTTCACACCAAGCGTGCAATAAACCAAACACACTCATAGAAGCAAGCTACATCGCTGCCCCTCAGGGCAGCTTTTTTATTCTGCATCGTACTCACCTTCTCGCGGACTGACTACTTCCCGCCCTATTCCGTCCGCAACAATTGCTGTGTGAACGATATCCATTCTCTGGCGGCAAAGGACAGATAACGATCGTTCCGCCAGATCATCCCCAAATGCCAAGGAATGACGGGGTCCACCAATGGAAGAACACGCAAGCGCTCAGAATCCAGATCTCGGCAAATGGCCTCCGGCAACAGAGCTACTCCCAGGTTTGCAGCAACCATTTCGCTAATCAGATCCCATTGTGAGCTTTCGTACACTACACGCGGCTGAAAGCCAGCACGAACACATTCCGCAATGATACGGTCATGCAGCGTAAAATCCTCACGAAACAGTACAAATGCCTCCTCCGCCAACGCAGATAACGGTACCTCCTTGCACTCTGCCAATGCATGCGTAGGATGAACGAGCAAATTCAGCTTTTCCTCCACAAACAGAAATGTCTCAAACATATCTCCAACTGCGGGCAGCACGATCACCCCGATATCCAATGCCCCGGCTTCTACGTCCCGTTCCACTTTCTTCGCCCCGTCCTCAAATAATTGAATGGTCACATCAGGATATGCCTTATGGAATTCTCCAATGACACGCGGAAAAAAGCTCGATCCGACCATAGGGGGCAGGCCAATACGGATATGTCCCTTTTTCAGGTTCATCAAATCACTCAGCTCCGAGGACAGACTCTGAAAGGACTTTACAATTGCTTGTGCCTGAAGCTCAATGACCTTGCCCGCGTCTGTCAGTTCGATTCTTTTGCCAATTCGGTCGAACAAAGCGACCCCCAGTTCATCTTCCAGACTTTTAATCGTCTTACTGATCGTCGGCTGTGTAATAAACATGCTCTGGGCTGCCTTTGTAAAGCTACGCAACCGCGCGACTTCCAAAAAATATTGTAAATGTCGGATATCCAAAGCTACACCTTCTCCCATAGATAAACGGAATAGATTACATTCTTTATATGCATTTTACTCATGAAAGCTTGTGATGTAAAATTTCATTACAGTTTGAAAATAACCGATCTCAAAAGATAGGAGCCATTATATATGAAAAGCTTCATACGCGGTGTCCTCCAGATCGCCGTCCTGATGGCCTTTTCGCTCATCCTGAACGCGGTAGTCTCCTGGCTCCACCTGCCTATACCCGGTAGTATCATTGGTATGCTAATCCTTTTTATTCTGCTGCAAACCGGCTTGGTCCGGCTAAGCTGGATTGAAGTTGGCGCAAACTGGTTGCTGGCCGAGCTGCTATTATTCTTTATTCCCTCCGCTGTCGGCGTCATGAATTATTGGCCGATGCTGGAACACGATGGTATGAGTATCATGCTGGTCGTGCTGCTCGGCACCTTTCTGGTGATGGCCTGCACAGGTATGGTCGCCAGTCTGCTTGGTAAACGAAAGGAGCATAAATCATCATGATCGGTCTTCTATGTATTGTATTGACACTCGCTATTTACTGGATGGCCAAACGCATGTACCGCACACTGCCCAAGGTGTATTTGTCTCCATTGCTCATTACACCTGTTGTTATCATTTTGATTTTGACGCTGACGGGTGTGAATTACCGTTCTTATAATTCGGGCGCCCACTTGCTGTCCATGCTGCTACAGCCAGCTACGATTGCATTTGCTGTCCCTTTGTACCGATATTTCCCAGTGTTAAAAAAACACGCAACCCAAATCGTGCTTAGCGTGCTGTCTGGATCTGTTGTAGCCGTGTTGTCCTCCATGGCACTTGCCAAGTGGATGCACCTGAATTCTTCGCTGCTGAGCAGCCTGATTCCTCGCTCCATTACGACACCCATTGCGATGAATGTATCGCAAACGATTGGCGGCAATCCGACGGTTACAGCTGTATTCGTTATTCTGACCGGATTGAGCGGTCTTATTATCGGTCCAGTGATTGTAAAACTGTTCCGTATCGAAAATGAAGTCTCACGTGGGGTACTGCTCGGTACCGGTGCTCATGGTACGGGCACTTCCAAAGCATTCGAGTTCAGTTTGCTGACGGGGACGATATCCAGCATCTCGATGGTGCTCGCCGCTCTCTTTACCTTGGCAGCCGCCCCGTTCCTGTTCCACTTGATGCTGTAAACAATCTGCATACAAAAAAGGCAGCGATTCTCCAATAACAAGAGAATCGCTGCTTTTGTTTTGTAGGCCCCTTTTCCACATAAAGCAGTGGTGAGAACGAAACGATGGTAGAGAAGCGGAGCTGTAAAGGATACGCATCCTCGTTCCTATTAGATGGCTTTAACGCCACCGGGTTTCAGCTCTACCCCTACAGGCGCTACAGCTTCATACAGATAAGCATCCAGCTCAGCCGTATATTGGCGTTCTTGTGCGGTACTCCAGCCTGCATGCTCGGACATCCATGCGATGGCGGGCTGTTTCCAGCGCTTCACCTCGTCAATCTGGAAGAAAAGTGCCCCAGTTCGCCGTATGAAAAAATCAGACGGTGTCACCGTCATTTCCTGTTCCATCGCATACAGGAGCGGGACACGCACTTCCACAGGCAGTGCTGCTTCCTTCTCGGTAGTCTCCTTCATGCTGCGTGCCGCTATCGCAAACAGCCGCTCTGTGTTGGAGCCATAGCGGGTAGCCCATGCTCTAGCCGTTTCAGGCGACAGGCCGAGTGCAACACCTGCTGCGGTTTGCTTACCTACGTACGCGTCCCAGCCCGCCGAGCCGCCTACGCTGCCACCCGAAATCGGGATGTGTCTGGTGCGGCATGCCCGGAAGCTCTGCCCATGCAAGCGCCCCAGCTCCCGTACCGCACGATCCACGACGAGTTCGGACATTTTCCGGTAGCCCGTCAGCTTGCCGCCTGCAATCGTGATCAGACCTGAACGGGATTCCCAAATTTCGTCCTTACGTGAAATTTCTGAAGGGCTTTTACCGTCTTCATAAATGAGCGGCCGTACCCCTGCCCAACTGGATTC
>RCUE01000168.1_pt1 | contig 23800 bp, 23 predicted proteins | sample 2166111 | NCBI WGS metagenome assembly RCUE01 (sample SAMN09930795, study PRJNA488358) | compost metagenome | feature: garden; material: soil; isolation source: compost soil in phenylacetonitrile-enriched culture | place: Germany: Experimental Botanical Garden Goettingen | collected 2016-01-27 | reverse complement strand
GGAATGGAAGGAGCTGCAAGCCTATTATGAGCCTGTTCGAGAAAATATTTAACTACCAGATCGTCTCTCGGCTGGATGAATCGGGCGCTTTTGCTACCACATCGCAGGAAAGGGTCTGGCTTAAGTCCATGCTGACAGACTCGGCAGCAATAGAGGCTTTCACCCCGTCTACGCTGGATAAGCTTCAGCAGATGCTCGCAGACGACGAACCGCTGGAAGCCGATGGAAGTTTGCGGGAAAAAGCAGGTATTCCTGCTGTCTCAGTATATCATCCACTATTGCGTGAATTGCGTCCCCTTTTGCGGTCCCGTTCAGGCATCTGCCTGACCTACAAACTGCGCAACGGGCGCCTGCATGAGCGAATGTCCGGATTCCCATATAAGCTGGAGTTCTCCATGGTCAAAAAAGAATGGAGCCTGCTGTGGTATAATCGCAGACACCGCGCGCTCATGTCTACCAAGCTATCTAATATCGTGAACATCACGGAAGATGAGCTTCTACCCGAAGAGGCCGATAAATTCACCCAACGTATACTCGGTATACTGGAGTCGCGCAAGGAACAGGGCATCATCGAAATTGTTCCTGTATATAACGGTGAAATGTCTCGTATTTTATATGCTTTTTCCTGCTTTGAAAAAGAGGTCGAATATGTTCAGGAAGCAGATACCTATCGTATTACACTCACTTTCCAGGCAGACGAATGTGAATATGTGTTATCCAAAATCCGTTTCCTGGGCAAACGTGTCAAGGTCGTCCAAGGCTCCCGGCTGATCTCACGAATGAAGGAAACAACGGCCAAGGCCCTCGCACGATACGAAAAGGAATAGCTGCTAAGACAATATGAGACGCATCCATGTAAATAGCCCCTCCCTCCGTCTGTTAATGAGACGAGGGAAAGGGCTTTTAAACGAGTTATGGCAAGGCTTGTCCGCGCGCACTGACGTACAATTCATACCATTCCTCACGGGTCATCAGCTCGCTCTGGCGTTCCGCATCCTGACATGCTTTGATTCGTTCAGGATTGGCGCTGCCAATGACAGGCTGAATCCGTGCTGGATGCTTCATAAGCCAGCCAAGGACGATCGCTTCACGTGTCGTTTCCTTTTCAGAAGCCAGCTTCTGCACCAGCTCTGCCGTCTTAACGACATGCTCAGGCGCCCCTTCCAAAGAACCTCCGCTAAAACGTCCCTGCGCCAGCGGTCCCCAGGCTTGGAGCTGAATATCCTCGGTTTGGCAATATTCCATCAAACCTTCGCCAAAATGTACATTCGTCCCTGCCTGCTGGTTCACGTGTACGGTCTGATCTACAAAATGCAGATGGGCCAGGCTCATTTCCAGCTGATTAGCGATCAGCGGCTCCGTTAGGCTCCGCTCCAGAAAACGAATTTGGCTTACATTCATATTAGAAACGCCAAAATGCCGTACTTTGCCGGATGCCGTAAGCTCGCTGAACGCCTTCGCTACTTCTTCCGGCTCTACCAGCGGATCGGGGCGATGCAGCAGCAAGATGTCCAAATATTCCGTACCCAGACGCTTCAGGATCCCATCCACGGACTCCATAATATGAGCATATGAGAAATCAAAACGGCCCGGGAGCGTACCATCTGGCAGAAAAATACCACATTTGGACTGAATTACGATTTGCTCACGCAAGCCCGGCTGTCCCTTTAAAATCTGACCGAAAATCTCTTCCGCTTTCCCCATACGATAAATATCCGCATGATCGAACATCGTAATCCCAATGGATCGTGCAGCTTCTACAGCTCTCTCCGCTTCAACGACATGCTCCTGCGTAAACGGTGCATGGCTCCATTCTCCACCAAAAGGCATACAACCAAGCGCCAGCCGACTATCGGAGATTCCACGTTTCTGTAAAGGCATAATCTTCATGCTGCTCCTCCTTCAACCTTCAAAATATTCCCTGCTTCATCCACATATGAAGAGTCCGTGGGACCGCTATCACACACCTATTTTACCACTTACTTACGGTCGTGTTCGACAATGCTTGTATTGAGTTCAGTCCTTCCACAGCATACTGAAGAAAGAACTGATTCACCTTAATCGTTATGAAATCCGGGACGAGGCCAAGCAAGGTATTTTTGCGTATATTGGCGGACTTTCACCGCCAAGTTATCATTCATACCGATCGCACTATATAAAAAAATAGACGGAAAACATGTCGTTTCCCGTCCAATTTTTTTATTTTAGTTACTTATTAGACAGCCCTTCTTATATGTAATAATCAATAGCCAACTTCAGCAGATAAAGCGCGAGCAAATGCAGCGGATAAAACAAATAGAAAAAGGTTCGTGGGCCTTTTCCCCTCTCTCCATTATATCGGGATAGCAGAGGGAGTGCAAAAATACAGGCCCCGCCGATCGCAAACGGATAAAGATATTCGTTCATTGTGCTGGCGTTGATGCCCATGATGCTGAGCGAATCGGGAACAGCCCATATAATGATGACTCCGAAAATGAACATAAGCGCAATTATTGCAATAATCCATCCGTTGTAAATCTTCTGTTGTTTGCGAGCGACATAGAAAGCTAGAACCAGTAACACTCCAATTACACTCCAGTCTCCCAAAAAAGAGACTACGCAAAGAGCCGAAATCGCCAAGTATTTAAGTACAGGATTGGTCGTGTTGTCATAGAACCATATTGCCAGTAGGCCCATCAACAACGTTAGCATGATGTTTCCCGAAGTATACCAATCTTTAAATACCAATCCGTAAGGCACCACACTGGCTAGCCCGGTTAGAGCAAGGCGTATTGTATATTTTTTGAAGCTTCTGGTATGGATATATCCTTCGGCTACAAAAAAAGCCATGATAGGCAATGTAATTCTGCCTACCACCTGAAAGCCCAAAAAATCGGCAAAAAATAGCCCTCCAATATGATCAATTAGCATTGCTAATACTGCAATTAATTTTAAACTGGTGGCATCAATGCCCTTCACCTCTGCTTGAACGGATAATCTTTGTTCCATATTCCTCCCCTTTTCTTCCCGAAGGACTATGCCCTCCATATCTATTCTATTCGTAAACAGGTCTGTTCAGGAGGCTCCGGTCTCCCATCTTATCTAAGAGGTGCTTCAACAATTGGCGGGAAACGGGAATAATGCGCCTTGCTTCTCCGGAATTCTGATTGGTTTGAAAAATGATCTCCTTCTTGCTCTTATCTATAGATTCCACCTTCATCAGGTTTACGATAAATGCCCGATGACACCGGAACAACCTGGGGTCCTTAGCCTCAATATCTTTCAGATCGCCGTAAAACTCAAGAGTTCTGTTTTCGGAAACCAGACGGATTTTGTGGGGAACACCGGTTGTTTCAAAGTAATAAATGCTGGAGAAGGAAATTTGAAATTTCGTAAATTTATTGTCGAGTATAAACCAATCATCGACATCCAACACAGGCTTTCTTTGATGGGCAACAGCAAGAACGTCTCTTACCTTTTTTTCCATTTCATCCTGAGTAGCATCCTTGATAATGAAATCAAGAGCTGCTACCTTGTATTGGAAGGTAAGCGGAGACAGATGACCGTGGGTAGTTACAAAGACAATATGCCCATACATATCATATTTTCTGATTTCTTGGGCAACTTCCAGTCCCTTCATCTGGCAACCCGAGATTTCAATATCAAGGAAATACAAGTTATTCGCACAAGCTTTAGATTCAAAAAGCAGGAGATCCGGCTTACTGGTGACAATGAGATTGCTGCAGCAGATGCCAAGTTCCTCGCAGCTTTTACGGACCATCTTTTCCATTATGCGCTGCTGGATAAACTGATCTTCCAGGATAAAAATATTCATGATGTCGCTCTCTTTATAATTAATGTTTGCGTGAAAAAATCCGGTTCCTTTTTGGTATCCAAAGTTACATACTTGTTGCTGCGCAGCACCTTTGCTATATTGTACAAGCCAAGACCCCGATTGTCCGCTTTCGTTGAAAAGTTCCGTTTGTAGAGATCATTCACCTTAATCCCGTCAAGTGCAGAATGATTATAAGAGTTTCGTATCGTCACCGTCTGAATATCGTCTTCATGGATCAGTACAATATTTATGGACGGATTGCAGGTCTCTAATGCCGCATCGATTGCATTGTCCAGGAAACAAGAGATTACTCTGCAAAGGTCTATAATATCCATATACATTTCACTGATACCGCTATCAATTTCCAGTTTTACGTCAACTCCACGCTTCTTTGCCACCAGCACCTTGGATGTAATAATACTCTTGAGCTCACTCACGTCCAGATTAATCAGGTTATCCAGACTATAGGAATATCCGTTCAACTGTGAAGCAGTAGGTTGGATAGAACTCTCATATATCCGCTTGATCATCGACAAATCCCCAGTTCTGATCCCCTCGTCCAGCATTAACAGGATATTGGTATAGTCATGTCTGAAGCCGCGGATGTCTTCGTACATTTTTTCAATCTCCATAATATAAGCCTCCAGCTGCAGGTATTGTTCCGTCTTGTTCTTCTCTAGCTCACGTTCACGCAGGAAGCGATACAGCCAATTGATCGTCATCAGGAAGATGGAGGTCAAGCCGATCAGCATCAACACAATCTTTAATCTGCTTGGATACGGATTGTTGCTTTCACACTCCGAATAGATAATGAGTCCGAGTCCGATGATCCCCAAGACTAAGATTAAAGAAGCTCCGACGATAAGCTTAATCCGATATAGCTTCAAAAGCCTGACCGCCGGAGTAGGAAACAAATAAGACACAAGCTTTCGGAGCGCCAAGTAGATCAGCGGAGGTGAACAAGCGGTTAGGAAGGGCGCCGTCCATTTGTTTTTATATTCATAAGGAACCGCATAGCTGATTACCGTTATGAAATAACCCAGCAGTGTCGTAATAAAGATGGTAAGGATGGCGTAGAAGCCTATGACCCACAAGGATTCATATTTGTCGGTCAACCACCCGTATAATGCCAGTAGCACAAATAGAAATAGGTAAACAATCAGTCCGAAGTTATTCAGAGCTGTTATTCCGATAAAATAATACATGACTAAAAACAGCAGCAGCTTATAATTCATACGGAAAACGCTTAGACCATTGCCGCTGACCATATGATATATTACAAGATAGCTGGTGTATTGCAAAAAATAAATGCCGGATGTAATCATTTTTTGTTCAATTTCCAAACTTTTGGGTTGACTGGTTCATAGAACAACCCGAAACAAATCCCTCCTCCTTCACCTCTTTTACTCATATGCTCCAGTAGCTTAGCCTTGAGTCTCTGGGTATGGTTGTTTCTGTGTTCTTTAATATTCTTGATATTGTTCATAATTAGCATAACTCCTTCTCATTATGGAATAGAATACTGGTGTGATGACGACTGCTTCAAGAAACAGCCCGAATATTAACCAAGGATAAAAATCTAGTGCGATGGCCACGAAAACAAACACTATACTTAAAAAGATAGCTTGTAATCTGCATGCTCTTCTTAACTTCGGATCTACCAATGGATTGCACTCCGTATCGGCCGGAGCGTATCTGGCAATCAGAATGATAGAAAGCAGACAGAGCGTCGCCAAAAAAAAGCGGTTCCATTCTACTTCCTTTAAGAGCCAGGGAAGAAACACAAAGGTCAGTAGACTGACCCAGGTGCAATGATGCGACTTGCGAGCATGCCAGCCAAAGGACTTTCGCCGGACCACTGTATAGGAAAGCAGCATCGCAGCCGTTTCGGCTAATACACCGAGCAAACAGGCACTGACCAATACAAGAAGTATTTTTTCTGTGCCAGCCAGTATGTTCTCTAGATAATAAAGCACATAAGCACGCTTCTCCGCTTCCAATTCTTCGTCTTGAAAGTATTTATCAATGATCCACGTTGACAATTGATGATACAACGCCACCGCCCCTCCCTAACTTAATTGTGTAGGAAGCTGGAATTGAACATAATCACGATATTTATCATGCCAACTCATTAATTCGTGATGCGTGCCTACCCCCGTTACTTCTCCTTTATCCAAAAAGATTATCTGGTCCGCTTTGTAGATGGTTGACAAACGATGAGCGATAACAATGGTCATTTTATTCTTGGAGAGAAGCTTGATTACATCATGTACAAGCTGCTCTGACTCGCTATCCAGATTGGCGGTAGCTTCATCAAACAGCAGAATCTCATGGTCTGAAAGCAAGCATCTGGCAATCTGGATTCGCTGCTTCTGTCCCCCCGATAATTTGACTCCCCTTTCTCCAACAAAGGTATCCAAACCATCCGGTAATTGATAAATTACCTCCTTCAAGCCTACTGTATCAAGAGCCGCATAAATCTCATGGTCATCCGCGTCTCTGTTTAGGCCATATACCAGATTGTCTCTCACTGATCCTACCAGTAAGTCACTATCCTGCATAACATAGGATATTTTGCGACGCCATTCTTCCGTCCTAATCTTATCCAAATATACATTATTGTAATAGATTTCTCCATTATATTCTGAGTAAAATTTCTCTATTAAAGAAAATATTGTTGTTTTTCCCGAGCCGGAAGGCCCTACGATCGCTGTAGTGGTACCGCCTCTGAAGGTTAACTCCACGTTGGATAATACCGGTTGGCCCTGGTTGTACGAGAAAGAAACATTGGCAAAATGCAGGATATCCGAATTCTGATCATGACTTTTCATGTCCGGCACACTGCCTAACTTTTCTTGCTTCTCATCCTGCTGGTTATATATAGTATAAATTTCCTTACTTGCTCCCTTGGCCTTCTGATACTGCGAGAAAAAACTGCTGAGCTGGGTCAGAGGCGAAACCATTGTAAACAAATAAAAGATCATGGATACCAAAGTACCTGTAGTGATATGTCCAGCGGCAATGCCGGCGCTTCCATACCAAAACATTCCTACCAAAGCTAGCATGATGATAATTGTTACAATCGGCTCAATGACAGCTGACAATATTCCCTCTTTGATGTTCAAGCGAAAGATACGTCCAAGTATCTCCCGAGTATATTTCATTTCAAGCTTTTCCGACGTCGTCGCTTTAATGAATCTGATGTTATAGAGAATTTTGGATAACTCACCGGAAAAATCTGCGGCTGCATCCTGTGCCTCAATCGCTACTCTATTCATCCTTCTTCCAATGGGATAGATTAGTAGCGCCGTTATAGGAATCAGAGCAACGAGTACACTCATTAATCTCCAATCCAACACAAATAACATGATGATGCAACCAGTGACCATCAGGACATCAGCCAGAATAGAAGGCAGAGTGATAGCCAGAAAATTACTTACAATAGCAAGGTCGTTCGTCATTCTGCTGATGATTTTGCCGTTCTCGTTGTTATCAAAATAATTAACCGGCAAATGGATAATTTTTTCCCAAATTTTCAGTCGCAGTTCCTGAAAAAACTTGCTCCCCACATATCTGAGGAGCAGAGAAGACACGGCGTTTAAAATCCCTCCGGCCAGAAACAGCGAAATAAGCACAGCTGCGGTCTGGATCGTCAGCTCCATAGCTGAGATCTTATCGACAAGCTTGCCTGTAATGATCGGCAATACTAATGAAAAAGCGGCGGAAATCAGTGTAAATACGATGCTCCAAGCAAGCGCAAGCTTGGGCCATCTCGCAATTTTGATTAACTCCAGCAAGGAATGGGCCGTTTGTTTTTCTTCACCAATCTTTTTATATGCCGTGCTCTCCATATTCAATTCCATTATGGCTTAATCACCTATTTCTCTTTGTGATTTTCGTATTCTAGCAAAAACTTCATTGCCATTGTATAGACACCTGCGGCTATCGCTACCATGACAATATAGGAGAGCGACAGCTTGGTTCCTATCCAGTCCGTTTGGTTGCTTAATTGGAACAGTAAGAAGCACACGGCGCTTCCGGCAAGAAACTCCAAAGAGTAGGAGAATTTCCGCCCTCTCTTCAACCTATCTAGTATAATATCCACTATAATTACAGCGGATGTAAGCATAAAAGAAATTTTATACAGCATAATCTTATCTCCAGCAACAATCTGCTGATCCTCAAAACTTGCAAAGTATCTGGCCAAAATTGTACCGATTACTAGGTATAATACGACAACTAGCACATTTATTCCGACACATTCGGCTGTGCTGTAGGTAATAGTCCCTTCGCTTCGTTGAACCAGGGTCGCTGCCAAGCTTGAAATAAACAGGACCAGAAACCAAATATAAAAATATGCATCCAGTTGAAAAGAGAGAAAATCGGTAATCAGTCCCACCATGACTGTAATAATTTCTTTTAATAAAATGAACATTACCGTCTCCTCCTTTTAGCTAAATACCAGCATCTGCTTCCATGTACTCAAGTTCTCATTATCACAGGTCAGCAGTGTCAGCAATACACCTGCACATCCATCGAGCAGCCCTACTTTATCGAGAGATAACGGATCATCAACTCTTCCCTCAAGGTCTGTAAAGGGTACTGCCTCTTGAGTATTCCGGTATGATAACATACGATGCAAAAAATCATTCTTGAACGGTATGGCTGCCGTACGGCTGAAATGGTGCTGAATCAGGAGCAAGCCTGCATAGCCGTGACAGATCGTCGGTGAAATTACCTTTCTTAGCGAATCTGGTCTGGAGTAGACGGTATTGAACAATTGCAGAGCCTGCTGCTGCAGCGCTTTGTCCTCCAGGGCCAATCCCAGCCGGAACATAGCCACAGAAGCTCCCGGTGTGCCGTAACACCATGCATCTCTGTGATAACCTGGATTCCGACTAGTCTCTGCGGATTCATCCGGTGTGAACATATTAGGTATGACAAGGGTGCCGTTCCACTCTCTGATATTTCCGAGTAGAAAAGTCTTGGCAACTTCCAGTACTTCTCTCAATCCTGTTAACGGGTAGCGGCGGAGATGTGCAACAGCCAGCAAATTAATGGCTCCTGTAATTCCGTGCGCCATGCCAAGATTATAGTAAATGGTCTGTTCGGGAAGTTCCCCGAAATGTCTCAGCTTGCCTACAGCATCCGTAATCAGTTGAAGGATCTTAAGGAGCACCGCATCCAGCTTCCCAGCGTATCTGTCTTGGCGTTCCTTAACCTCCATTAATGCAGCTGCAATCCCCGTCCATCCTGAAATCAAATCCAAGTCGCTATCCTCAATCAAGGAGTCTTCCAATTTCCCCCTTGTCTCCTCATAGAATTCCCCATAGCTGCTAAGAAACATATCCAGCGTCTGTGAGAGCACATTCGTATATCTTGTTGAACCTCTTGAACACTCGTTGAACAGATAAATAACACCTGCCAATCCGGTATACAGTGACAATGAATGGAACGGTATATTGCCGATTAAGCGCACAATCTCCTGATTGTACTTGAAAGCAAGCGCATCCCACCCTTCCCCCGGGTAGACTTCATCTAGTTTATCCAGAAGAAGGCTGATCCCGGGATATCCTGAAGCCAATGATATCAGCTCCATTTCAGGGTAATCATGCATGGCGTGCTTCTTGATTAGCAGGGTTACAGTATCTATATCTTTGTAAATTTCTGCGCTTTGCCTGACTATTTCAGATAAATTTCCCGGGACTTGTTTGACCGCCATAAGCTCCTCCTCAATAAGCAACATGGTATTTGCTTACCTGTAAATAATCTTCCAAACTGTAGTAGCACAGGTGTAGGGCAAGCTCTTCCTTTTCCCGGTCCAGGCCGAACACTCTGTTGCAGAACATGTGCATGATGCTGAACATAATATCATCGTAATAATTGGTTCTGTCGTCAGCTTCCCGGATAGCCGTGAAATATGCAGCGTATTGCCGCAACCTGTCGCCTGTATCGCTTGCTGGCAAGGATATGGAACGGGTCTGTTGAATTCTTTGGAATAGCGCTTCTTTGTGTTCCCGATACTCCTGTCTGAATTTCTTTGGATCAATAATCGCAGCCATAGCCTTCAATTGATCTTCTGCCAGCGGATACGCGCAGTTCACAACCTCAAAAAGTCCGGTACAGCAAAATAACATCTGATCGGTTGCATTAATTGACCTCTTGCCTGCATAATAGCCTGAAACTAGATAAGAATCGATAGCAAATAACCTCTCCGCTTGTTCAATGAAGGCTGCGCCGCCATACCGCAAAATTTCAGGCCGGTAAGGAACAACCGAATAGGAACTAACCAATCCGGACGAGGTTACAGTATTCAGGAAATCAAAAACATAGTTCAAGGCCGTGAAACGCTGATGCTCTACGCTTCCCGACATTTTGCACCTTAGCCTGATATGCGGCTCCTTATCTGCATACTGGACAAAAAAAACCTGGTCAATGAAGTACTCGGCGCTATTGTCCATGAATGTCTTAAACGCACTGCCCAGCAAATCGGTTAGCATTTCCTGATTGTAATATACCTGCAGGGATATCCAATCCGAACCTGGATAATAAACGGCATTCACCGAAGAACTCAGCACTTTATTTAAGCTTTTATCGGTAGCCTGTGCAGACAATCTGTCTATCGGCAAGTACTGAAACATCGGGCTTTTGCAAAAAAATACGCACTCCTCCATATATCGGTTAGCGGAAGCGAACAATTCTTTCTCCGTTTCCATAATAACGGCCGCCTTGCCTTCCGGATTCCGGGTATATTCTTTGTGCAAAAGCTTTCGATGATGATGGCGATCCAAATCCAGCAACAGCTTATTGTCCAGCTCCACCAAATATACATATCGCGGAATGTTATACTTTATGATCCAATCCTCCAGAAAGGACAGAAACTGTTCTTCGCTCTGGAGCTGTTTATCCGCATATAATGTCCATTTTTTGGGGCAGATGATGATATTTTTATAGGTTACTCTCGGTGTAAAAGAAGAATCATAGAGATACTCCTCCAGATGGGACCATCCGGTCTGATACTGCAGATTAATATCATTCAGAAACCGGATCAGATAAGGCGCCAGCTCTGTATTGTACATGCTGCTGAGTTTGGGAAATACCAGTTCGCCTGTTTCCCTGTGCTTCAGATAAAAGTATCCCGAATCCTCCACCCCTACCAGCAGCTGGGAAACATCTAATTTCCGATTCTCGGGAAACGTGGCCATATCCATAGATTGGTCTGGTGTCGGGCCTGCCGTCATAATATTAGTTATTTTGGGACTGAATGGGTAAAATGAGATTTCAGCGGCGCTCTCCCCTGCTTTCTGATCCTTCGGGTTCCTGACAAAATTGAAGATTTCATCACGGCTATCCTTGTCAAACATGTAGGCAAATCTTCCGAAGCTCTGACACGCTTCCAATGATCCGGCTCTGTTGTTTAAATAAAACGTAACTTCACCTTGCTCATTCTCCATGCAGGAATAATACAAATCGAACGAGACATGGACATTCTCCAGACTCAATTCAGACAGCTGTTGGATTTTGACCTCGTCAAGCACGATATCCGAATGATTGACAAGCGCTTCGGTCTGCCACTCCGCAATTAGCGCCTTAAGCTGTCGGAACCTGCCTTCATCCTTGTGCCTGTACTTATCTCCGTTCTGGTAGTGGCTCTTGTACTCTTCAGGTTTGCCGAGCCCCAAGGTTTTACTGAACAACTGCAATAAGGGCACTTCTTCATATACTCCGTACTTCTCAGTAAATTGCTGACGATAGTCGGAAAGTGTATCCTCTTTCCTGTACGTAGAAAGCATGCTCAATATTGAAGCTATTTGGGCCAACGATTGCCTATCGCTGTCCGACAATAGAATTTCATTTACCTGATTCAGTCTTACGTCTATTTTGACCAAGTCGCCCTGATAATCGGGAAGGATAAGCTGGACTAGTTTTCGGACAGCCTCAATGCCTTCGCGTTTGACCGCAGCAACTGTAATGTCCTGAATGGCTTGTCCAACTCTCTCCAAAATATCTGAGTAATATGCTGCCTTGGGAGTAGCAAGCAGCTTTAGTGTACGTATCAGATGCGCCAGAGGAGCGCTATCCCGAGGATTGGGAATCATCTCACTTACCAAAAAGCCTTGTTCTATCAATTGCTGCAAAAAATCTGTGCTGATCGTGTCATCCACGCCGAAGGCGTCTTTTATAGCTTGCATAAGCTGCAGAAAAGTCTGCTGCTCTTTATCAAGGATCTTCATGATGAAATCTATGACCGGGGTTTTGAGAATAGATATATTTTCAGTGCTTCGTTCCTCCTGATCTGCTGCAAACAGAGTCTGATAAGAGATGACGAGCCTGTGATGGTCAATGTAAGAGGTGTTATTTACACTCAGTCTCAATTCATTGCGGACATCCGTATCCCCATGGAAAAGCCCTATTAAGCGGTAAATTAGGCTATAATCCGGAGTTGCCCAGACGACATGTTCCCCGGCGCCTCCCGTTTTTCCAAATCGGGAAATGCCTACTCCCGCGAACAGTCCAAACGGTGTTGGTCTACAAATTGCCCGCGAAATGAACTTGCTTAGACTTAGGATAAGATTCCGCTTTTTTTTGGACTTCAATGTTCTGCCTTGTTCCAGGCTTTGCAGTGCAGCGTAGGTCGAGGGGCTGGAGACATAAATGGAATCTATCAACCCCTGCTGCTGAACGAACCGTACAAGTCTGTCAAGGTATTCATCATCATCTAGTTGTTCATGATCAAATATCTGCGTATAATACTCCATGCCAAGCAACGTTTTCCGGTACATGTAATTTTCCGAGATTTCAAAGTTCTCCAACATGCAATCAACCTCTCATCTGTCTTAAAGCACGAATTGAACCGGCAAGGCTTACTTCATAATAATTCCGCTGAACATCAATCAGTCTCGCGCCTTGACGGAGCAGACACTCCATTTCTGTGCGTCCGGCATTCATCCCCTGCGCGATAAGCTCTCCGCTAAGAGAGGCAACAACTCCGCTGAATAAGGCGCTGGCAATACTCGTACCGATACCCACTGTGTATGCTTTGTCAAATCCCAGCACTTCATATAAGTAATCCTCTGTGTCGAAGCTCGATTTGGCAACCATTACCCAATCATTGTTGTAATTGATTTCATACTCATCACCACTCGGCGCAAAAAATTGATCGTTGAGCGTATTGCTGAACCCGGAGATATCCCCGTTCTTATTAGTTGATCCAATTGGGTATACTCCCTTTAAATTCGCAGGTACTCTGTACTCCTGCGTAATATCGCGTCCATCGTTTCCTGCGGAACAGACTACCCATATGCCTTGCGCATTGGCGCAGTCAACCAAAGCCTGAAACCTATTGAACTCGAATAAGTCGACCTCATATTCTGTACGATAGCTGACGTTGATAATTGGATATCCTTTAGCAATACCCTCTTCCAGCGCTCTATACAACCATTCAAGCTTGCTTATTCCTTTTTTGTCCGTAATTTTGTAGACAACAACCCGAGCGAAAGGGCATATCCCCTTCAATATATATTTGCCGGTAACAGAGCTAACCATTTGTGTACCATGCCCGACGTAATCGCTTAGACAAGGCTCATAAGGTACAAATGACTTGCATTCTGCCTCAACTAGATTACCTTGGATCTCTGAGTGGGATTTATCGACGCCTGTATCAATAAACAGGATAGTAAGCGGCTGACCAACAGTTGCACCACAACTAAAATGATCGGTCAGCCGGGCTACATGCCAATTGTATATATTAGGTTTTATCATGCAATCTCCATAATGTAAGTAGGGGTAGCCTATTTCACTACCCCTGACTTACGAATCGCTTATGAATTATTTACAATTGGAACAAGAACCGGTACAGATACAGGTAAGAGTTTTACATACTGCTTTGGATACCTTAATGGTTGTTTTGATGATTGAAGCTTGTGGGCTAAGCTCACTGGCCTCATAGCTCTTTCTTAAATCAAGGTCAAACATTTGATCTACTTTCATTTTCCTCTTCCTCTCTGAATTAGATTATAATAAACATGATTTCAGTGGTACCCCTAAATCACGTTTATTGTGAGTGACCGTATGTCATATCTTGCTGTCGATGAATAAAGAATATATCTAATTCTCCCGTTTTTTATACTTTATTCCTGAAAGGTATTCCAAACCTCCTAAATTGCAGTCATTTTGCTGCCCATGCGGCATGGCATAAAAAAATACCGACACAGAGCGAAACGATTGACGCTTAGAGCATGGCGTATGCTTGCAAGAATCCGATATGTTCTTATACAGGTGTCTCGTATAAATCGGCTGAAGAAGAGATGCTTAGCATGAAGCGCTCGTCCTATGGCTACGATGTGCTGGCTCTTGTGGACGAACTGCGATTCAAACAGGACATGACTGTAAAGGAACTGACTGACGCACTACAGGCATCCCAACAAGTACCCAAAATCTGTTGAGCGATATCAAGCTCTTTTTGCTGCATCTCGATGACCATATTCGTACGATACTGGCCGAAACGACGGAACAAAACGGTGACGTTCTCTTGTCTATGGGTGGAGTCCAGCCGGAAAAAGGCAATGAAAAATTGTACGTCTTGCGCGAAGTCTTTAGTGGAAACGTACTAGCCGCCAAAAATATGAAAAGCGAGGCAGCGAGCGATCGTTTGCTGTTCAGTCCATTTAACCTCTATAGGTGCGTTCGGAAGAGTTGTGGCCTGATGGTGTGCGAGTGGTCACAATCGATACGTGGACAACCGATCAACCCACTTGCGTAGCCGCTGCATATTTTTGATAAATAGCTTGAATTGGGTATAATCGCTGCACGAATATTAGAGAAGCCAAAAAATGTCAGCGTACATTATACTATTTTCCACAACCATTTAAGCAGTCAACTAATAAGTTGACCCGTTTGAGGCAGCTCTTGCTGAAATGGATAATAGGCTCGGTGTTTCCTTCTCTGATTATTTGGGTTTTTCAAGAGGATCCTGAAGAGACAAATAAGATCGAAGAACGGAGCATGAACCGTGAGACTTTTAAAATTCTCACGAATATAAGCTATAATCGACAATTAATAAGCCACAACCTTATGGATTGTGGCTTATTAATTGTCAGGAGTGAAATTAACCTATGAATTATGAAAAGGATGTATTCAATGTCTATGTTCCTCCATTGAAAAAGAATCTACTATATCGCTCCCATCATCCTTTATTCTTTCAAAGATAATATTTCAAGGTCGAGCTATAATAGGCTAGTGAAGAAGTAGGCGCTCCAGGAGTCATCTTGTTATACTTGTGTATTCTTGATTGCCATATCGCCAATTCACTTTTGTTACTTCGCTTAATGAGGCTGGATCATACTACATATAAATGAGTCGAATCACTTTGGTCCCAATCCACATCTTTTTATCCGAATATCCCCATGCTCAGATATCGCTCTCCGGTATCCGGGGCAATGCAAAGTACCCGTTTGCCTGCTCCCAAACGCCGAGCTTCCTGAATCGCCGTCCATATCGTAGCTCCGCTAGAGAGGCCCACCAGAATCCCTTCCTGGGCAGCAATCGCCCGTGTCATTGCAATCGCATCCTCATCCGAAACCTGCACGATTTCGTCATACACTTCCGTATTCAGCACGGTGGGAACAAAGCCTGGACTGGTGCCAACCAGCTTATGTGGACCGGGTTTTCCCCCAGATAGTACTGGCGAGCCCTTCGGCTCAACTACAACAATCCGCAGATCTGGCAAATGCTGACGCAGCACTTCACCCGTTCCCGTAATGGTACCGCCCGTTCCCGAAGAAGCGACGAACACATCCAGCTTCCCTTCCGTCTGTTCCAAAATTTCAAGTGCTGTGGTCGTACGGTGAATATCGGGGTTTGCCTCATTTTCAAATTGATGCGGGATAAAGCTCCCATCAATTTCAGCCCCCAGTTCAAGTGCCTTGCGAATTGCTCCTGGCATCCGTTCTTCTGCTGGTGTCAGTACGACCTCAGCCCCGTAGGCTTTTAAAATGTTGACCCGTTCCTTCGTCATATTCGAGGGCATCACCAAAATCGCACGGTAACCCCGGGCTGCCGCATTCATCGCAAGGCCAATTCCCGTGTTGCCACTCGTCGGCTCAATAATGGTGCCTCCCGGCTTTAGATGTCCTGCCTTTTCCGCCTCGGCAATCAGGTTGCCCGCCGCCCGATCTTTAACACTGCCGCTTGGATTAAAATACTCCAGCTTCACATACACTTCCGCATCCTGCGGCCCTGTGAGCCGTTGGAGCCTTACACAAGGTGTATCTCCTATTAAATCTGTAATACTATATACCACTTTAGGTGCCATCGTTGTATCCTCCTTGGATCGTTCCTTACAACGTTATTTACGATCTTCATATCATACTACCAAAATAACACACTTGGCTCCTTCCTACCTGTCGCTTTTGTAAATTACATAAAACTTATCAACTTAGTATGTAAAATTCTTGCAAAATGGGTCGCCAGATATCGCCTGTAGTGATATACTCGCATTACTATTTTTTCAGGAGGATACAAGACACTTATGAGTACTCAAGAAAATATGACAGCAAACCGCTTCCCTCCCTCCTTGCTATGGTTGACCCTTGGTGCCTTCGCCATTGGCATGACCGAATTCGTCATTATGGGACTACTGCCCAATGTAGCCCATGATCTTCATGTTACAATTCCGCAAGCCGGGCAGTTAATTACCAGTTACGCACTTGGTGTGGCTATTGGTGCACCTGTGCTTACCGTATTAACTCATAAGGTACCGCAGAAAAAGCTGCTATGCCTACTAATGACCATATTCATTTTAGGTAATCTTTTTTCCGTCATTGCTCCCAATTACGAACTTCTGATTGCTGCCCGTATGGCTACTGCATTATCGCACGGAACCTTTTTGGGAGCCGGTTCCCTGATCGCTGCCCGATTGGTTCGTCCTGACAAACGCGCGGGTGCTATTTCTATGGTGCTGACCGGTTTGACCGTGGCGAACATTATAGGCGTACCCTTTGGTACCTTTATCGGACAACAACTCGGCTGGCGTGCTTCCTTTGGAGCCATTGTGGTCATCGGCTTGATTTCTCTGTTTGGTATCATTCGTTATATTCCGGTGATTCATCAGGACAAGCCTTCCAGTCTCAAACAAGAAGTCCGAAGCCTGTTTAATCCAAAAGTGCTGCTGATGTTGCTCACAGGTGCAGTCGGTTGTGGCAGTCTGTTCACTGTCTTTACGTACATTACGCCTTTGCTTACGGATATTAGTGGCTTTGCCGAGCATAGCATTACCTGGATTCTCGTCCTGTTTGGCCTAGGGGTAACGATCGGCAACATCGTTGGCGGCAAGCTTGCGGATTGGAAACTGCTGCCATCCCTGATCGCAAACTATGCTGTACTGGCTATTATTTTGGCCATTCTGACGTTTACGCTTCAAAACAAGGTACTGGCGGTTATTACAGTCTTTATCTGGGGCATTGCTGCGTTCGGCATCATGCCGGGTATTCAGGTTCGCATCATGAATCTGGCCTATGAGGCTCCTTTGCTTGCCTCTACCTCCAGCCATTCCGCATTGAATCTGGGTAACGCAGGCGGCGCTTTTATCGGGGGAGCTGTTATTAATCAAATGGGGCTAGCCGCTATTCCATGGGTTGCATCGCTAATTACTGTCGGCGGTCTGCTACTCATGGTAGTTAGCTACATTGTGGATCGCAAGACAGCTCATACTGAAGCGATAGCAGAGATACAATCATAGAATCGTTTAGTAAATTGGACGTAAACGATTGGTTCATTTTTCATAGATTGAGAGATATTGTCCACTCTCTTCCTCCAAATTCCTCATAGTATAACATTGTAATACCAATTTATGAGGAAAGAAGTGTGTATGATGAGCCTTTTTTTTACAAACAACACGAGTAACACCATCTATGCTGCCTATGCTTATCCTGATTCCGACTGTCATCCCATGAATTATTCTAAAATGGGCTGGTATCGGCTAGAGCCTGGTGATACGAGAGAAGTATGGAGCGGGTCTGTAGGGGGAACCACATTCTATTATTATGCTGAGAATCACTCCAATAGGTGGCGTGGTACGTACCGCACACGGCTTCCGAGAAGTACTGACCATGATTTTCATTGGTGTTGGAACGATAGCAGTGGATCATCCAGACGAGTGGGGATGCGCCGACTTGCCATTGATTCATCTGTAGACAATTACACTGTTGAGTTCAGCAGAACCAATCAAAGCTTACTGTCAACAAAGAAAACTCGTAGAGCATTACCTTCCAAATCGGAGGACTCCGGCATTAACAGAATTCCGAGAAGACCGGTTCGCTTTAAAAAAGGAACCCCGGTTCCAGTAAAGTCCAAACGATAAGTCAATGATGAACCGTAACCCGCAAGATGGAATTTTTGAAAAAAAGTGACCCCCTTGCGGGTTATTTTTATTTCACTCTGGATACCCAAACGCGAGTTGCAACCACAGTATTATGCCTCGCTGCTCAGCTTAACCAATGATCAAAAAAGTCTCGGTATCCCTGCTTCATCACCTGACTTGAAAACTGTTCCATGGCGTATGCCTGATTTTCTGTAGAAACCCGACGGGGTGAGGCGGCAGCCATATTGACCAGCTCAAACCAGTTTTTCTCATTCCCTGAAAAAGAATGCGTAGAGCTGATATGTCCATAGCAAGGATGCTCTGGCTTCACGACGATTTTCCCCATAGCGAGCGCTTCGGTCAGCGGCATTGCGAATGTATCGAATTTGGAGCAGCTCCAATACACCTTCGCCGTGTTCATCAGTGCAAACACCTCATCTTGCGTCAACGCAAATTGAAGTTTAACATTGTCCGGGATATCGTACTTCTTCATACTTTCCTTGTAGCGTTCACCGCCAAATACCATATAGACATCCTTGTCAGGATTATGCCTCGCATACTCCAGTACCAAATCCGGACGTCGGTTCTCCTCATCTCTACCAATCCACATCACCCGGTTCTCTACCACTTGCGAGGGATCAAAATGCTTTTCCACCAGCCGCTCATTAAATCCGATCGGGATGACTGTCACATCGGTTACGCCAAACTTCGAAGCCATCTCCTGCTTGAGAAAGGCAGTCTGTACGATAGCCTTGTCCACGATCTGATAAAAAGGCTTCATCATTTCATAGCCTGTCAGTGCCGGATCAGGAAAACTATGCGGAAAAAGCACGCTGTTTTTAAAAAACATGTTCAAATAGGTAAAGCCAGATACCGTATAAATAACGTGCTCAATCTGCTGCTCATGGAGTTGGTCCAGTACGACGTCATAATTGACCAGGTCGCCTTTTTCGTGTTCATAACCCGGAAGCCAGTCATGACTGCTCACATGGCGCTCCGGTGATACAAATACGATGTCCACCCCCAATTCCAACCCGATCTGCTTCAGACGCTCTGCAAAAATACGTGGACCCTGTGCTTCAGCAAATTGTATTTTTCTCATGACCAAACCAACTTTTTTCATGGATATATTCCCTACCTTCTTTGGCTAACTAAATACGGTCTATGTCTTAAGCTACTATCTACATCGCTGGGCTTGTCCCCAATTCATCATCGCAGCACACTGGTTCAAACAGGCTAACGTTTCGTCCAACTGGGACTCTAATTGCTCTTTTGACCATTTGTCGCCGTTTCTATGCAGGTGCGTTCCAATCCTTTGCAAATCACTTGTGATTAACAACAGCATCCAGAGCGAAAATACCACAGCAAACATGCCATATTCCAGCATAAAAGCCGTTCGATCCACTCTTATCCCCAACAGCTCCAGCTGCTCCACGTAGGTGTCCAGTATACGAATACGCAATTCGGACGTCATGCGTCGGGGAAACAACGGATGGGACATGTCGATCAGGTGATATACATCCCACAGCGGTGTGTTCAGATGAGTATGCTCCCAATCCAGCACCATAAGCCGTTCCCCGCTCAGCGCATAGTTCCCCGGATGAAGATCACCATGAGACAGTACAAGCTGCTGTGAAAAAGATACATGCTCCAGCTGTACATACATACGCTGCATCTGTTGCTTAGATAATCCTAGTGAGCTGCAAAGCTGTAACACATCCGGCTTGCGCGTGTATAGCTCGGACACCATCTCCTGAATGAGTGGCTTTGGTCCCCGCAGCGGTATCCCAGCAAAACGATCCGTCGGCAAAGCATGCCACCATGCAACAAGTCTAACAGCTCGCAATAAAGTTTCGTCTGCGTGTAGATGATGTAACGGACCAAGATCCTCAAAAACCATCCATTCTTCTCCGCCATCCACACCTGCATCAGACCAGGCTAGCAATCGGGGATAGATCGGTGATAACGCAGGAAGCACATGCTCATACACCCATCTCTCCCGCCCCTTCTGATCATCGTTGGTTAGCGGTTTAAATATATAACTTTCAGAGGATGACACGTAAAAACGTTCCACATGCCGGCCATTCGTACCTGTATATAAAACCTCACGATTCCGCACCAGCGTATCATTTAAGGTACCGTCAACATTCACATATTTATGAAAAGGATTCATAGCCACCCAACTTTTTTGTATAAAATGTAATAGCACGATCATATCACAGTCCTCGTTCCGAACGAAGCCCAGATCATCTTGGGGTAACTCGCTGCACCCAAAAAGGGGCTTGCCCAAGCAGATCACGTGACCTGTTGGCAGCCCCTTATCACATCCATACTCCTATCCTTACTCTATTCTATACCGATTAATATTGAGTATTGCCGGACTCGCTCGTGTTGCTAGATTTAAAGCCTTTGAACAATTGTTTTACATTATGATAACGAGTATTCGTAATTTTAGCTTTGCTGTTAGGACCGTCCGATCTCAGGATCGAGTCCTTTACATTGGAAATATCCGAGTTATCCAAAGTCATATTCACTCTGAATGTAGAGCCCCCAAGTTGGCGAACCAGCTTACCGATATCATCGGCTCTAAAGTTTTTAATGTTAATCGTACCTTCGGCATTAATTTGGAATACTTTATCATATGCGTGGAACGCTCCACCACCCGTAATGTTTACCGTGCCTGGTTCTTTAAGCGTCAAGGCATCTTCACCGACATCCTCCCACGTTACGTTGGAGATTGTGCCGTTGCCATATACATGCACCCCATCCGCAGCAGGGGCAGCGATGATCACATTTTTCAGTGTTGCATTATTTTCAAGCTTGAAAATAGGCTTTTGGGCCTCTTTCTGGCTTCCATCTCCCAAGGTATCGGGATCAGCCACTACAGTCTTGCCTTTACCATCGTAAACTTCTCCAGCTTTAACAAGTATGGTCTTATGAACGACTTCTGGAGCTGCATGTGCAGAATAATTGCCGACAAATAAGGCGACCAACATTCCTGATAAAGCGATACTGATTCCCTTTTTCAATACGTTAGCTGTGTTTGTTTTCATGTCAATTCATCCCTCTCGTAGATATTTTTCATTGTTCCAACTCTTCGTTGACTAGAACGTGTAGACCGTATCACCACCTTCGCACAATGAACCCAATGACCGATACACGTCTATAAAGCATCATTCAACTATTTGCATATGTATACTTGGTTTTTGGTTCAAAGTAATTTTGTCTCATAAATTATATAAAGCACAAATTGTAAATAGAGCGATTACATTTACAATTTGTATAATTCTATTATAATCACACTTCCAGTAATTTCAATATATTTCTCGGCAAAATATGTCCTTTTTTTCAATTTAGTACATAAAATTGCCTCTTTTATACTTGTACAAGTTTGTATTTCTTCAATTTACACATTAAACAATACTTGAATACCTTGTTTCGTTTGCCTGCTGTTTATCACTTAATTGGTATTCAGAGTCTCTTTTATCGTATACCTCATTGCTGATGTGCTCTATACTATTGAATGACACGGTTGATGAACGTATAATGTATTTAGTGCTTTGAAGCGTTACATCTCAACATTACTGGTGAGAAAAGAGTGGTTATCGTGCAAAACAATAGTGAGATTCCATTAAAAGAACAAAATATTGTGCTCATCGGCTTTATGGGTGTAGGCAAAACAACGATCGGTTCCCATCTAGCGCGCAAGCTGTATCGCGATTTCGTGGATATTGACCAGGAGATTGAACAAGAATACAACATGCCAACAACAGAGATTTTCAAGACTTATGGAGAGAAGCGTTTCCGTGAGATTGAAAAAGAGCATATTTTGAAGCTGTGCAGCAACACACGCCTTAAAATCATTTCCGTTGGCGGTGGTGCATTTTTACAGGAAGAGGTGAAGCAAGCTTGTTTGGCTTCATCGATTGTTTTCTTCTTGGATTTAAATTGGGATTCCTGGAAAGATCGGCTCAAGATGCTGATTGACACCCGCCCTAATCTGCAAAACAAAACACTGGAGGAAATTGAAAATCTTTTCCGTTCCAGACAGGACATTTACGCGGTGAATCACTCCAAGATCGATACGGATCAGTTGGATGCGGAAGAAGTCGCAGACTATATTATTCAAACGCTGAATCTAGGTTGGGAGTTATATGAACCTACTCGGGGATTGAATTAAGAGTTACACCAAAAAGGAGGGCTCCAGCATGCTTATCGCATGGGGGCCCTCCTTTTTGGTTCACTGCGGATATATTACTGACTGGCGAGCATGCCATCCGTCTTTTAAGAATGGCTATGCAGCACCGTCAATATCTCTCTCAGTTCAGTGACAGGAATCTGCCCCGGTGCGGAAGCTTTCTTAGCGGCACCAAAGGTCAAAGCCGAACCAAACAGTTCTCCGGTCAGGCGGCTCACGACACCTTTCCCCGCCATCGACATCGTAATAATCGGCCGATCTGCATGCTCTTCTGCCATAGTACGCGTGGCATCCAGCAAAGTGAGCACATCGGCTGTATTGGTCGGCATCACTGCTATCTTAGGCAGATCGCCTCCCAATTCCTGCGCCTTACATAACCGGGACACAATCTCCTCCTTCGACGGCGTCTTATGAAAGTCATGATTAGATATAATCACATACACGTTATGCTTATGTGCTGCTTCTACCAGCGTCTTCACATCAGCCTCCTCATTAAAAAGCTCTACATCAATAAGTTCGACTTGCCCCGTTGCGGCTATTGTACGATTCAATTCCACATAACTCGCCGCACTGATTTCCTTTTCTCCGCCTTCCCGAGCGCTACGGAACGTAAATACGAGTGGAATATTGGCTAAAATAGACCGAATTTCATGTAAGGCAGCCTTTACCTTTTCCAGATCCTCCACATGTTCGAAAAAATCGACTCTCCACTCCACGATATCCAGGTCGAGCGTACGTAAATAAGTAGCTTCTTCCTTCAACTGCTCCAACGTTTCTCCCACCATGGGCACACAAATTTTTGGCGCTCCTTCACCAATCAGGACATCTTTCACCTTTACGATTTTAGCCATCTCTTTCTCACTCCCAAATTACAGTTTCAAGTCGAACATGTACAATAATTCATAGTATAACGCATTCTGAATAAGCATGCAGATGATATGATCCAGTCGTCGTTATTTGGGTTCAAGTGCAATTTTAGGCGACAATTTGCGACTTGCTGGAAAAACTAAACTGTACCGAAAATTAACAAACACCGCCAGTACGATCCCTAGCACATTCACAATAATAGCTAGCATAAAAACACTCGATATCTGAGAATGTTTCAACAGAAAGCCTGTAAACACAGGAATGATCGTGTATGAAAGCGAGGTTGCTGTATAAACAAACCCGGTAATCTGTCCTTTTCGTTGACTAAAAAATTCACTCATTACGGTTAATGTCAGCTGAAGTACACCTGATATTGAAAACCCGATAACACTCGCACAAATAATGGACGCAGCCCCTGACTTGAAAAGGAGAAGCGCTCCAAAAGCCAACAGGGAAATACATGGATAAATAAGAATAATGTGAACTGGTTTAACCCATTTTCTTAACACAATGACCAATACAAACACGGAAACCAGCGAACCCATATTGTAATAAACTAATA
>RCUE01000166.1_pt1 | contig 24016 bp, 23 predicted proteins | sample 2166111 | NCBI WGS metagenome assembly RCUE01 (sample SAMN09930795, study PRJNA488358) | compost metagenome | feature: garden; material: soil; isolation source: compost soil in phenylacetonitrile-enriched culture | place: Germany: Experimental Botanical Garden Goettingen | collected 2016-01-27 | reverse complement strand
CAATGATATAACGCTGTTTTCTACCCATATGCTCCATGAAGCGTCGAATATCTTTGCCCCGCTCGTCAAAATGGCGAACATAGTATTCATTATCCAACGAATGGGACGGATGGTACACACCCAGTGCTTTTATTTTGATATGGCTCATCAGGCTTCCCCCTTACACAAACGTCAGCGCATTATTGTACAACAATATCTACGTTGTTTAATCCTGCTTCGCGTGCTACTCGACCAAGCTGCATTTTAATAATGGTTTGTTGAAGGCTGATACCAAAGATTACTTTGGCAAATCCGGTTTCTTTATAACGTACAAATGAGCCCTTCAATTTTTCCACTTCTCCTGGACCCAAAAGTGCCATCTGGGTACAATCTACCTTGAGTGTAAAGCTGGACGCCTGAATGGATGAGGTTTTGGCTACATAATCTTTTACAAAGCTATCATACTCCTCCTGGCTAAACACTCCATTCACCGCCATATGTACCGTTTTCATGGCTTGATCTACTTCGATAGTGTAAGGATGTTGACTCATTTTAGAAAGACTCCTTTAATTTCATTTTTTTGTCTATTAAGAGTATCGGAATAATAGGTAGAATTTTTAATATTAAATCAGATGAATCACCACTAATATATTACAAATTTGCGAATATAAAAAACCGTCACTGCTCCTAAAGAAGCAACTGACGGCTAGAGATTTGCGTATTCTCATGTGAAATTAATTCGTAAACGTATGGCGCCCGAGTGAGATGACAGCCGGGCGACTTTTACTCCATTTGGCTGTGGCAATGGCCGGGTTGTAATAAAACAAGGACCCATTGGTCGGATCAGCACCATTAAGTGCCTGTCTGGCTGCGCGGTACGCAGTCTTGTTGGGTTTCAGGCGGTATTGTCCATCCTGTACAGCGGTGAATTGGCCAGGCTGCAAAATAACGTCCGGGATCGAGCTTGGAAACTCGCCGGACTGAACACGGTTTAATACGACAGCCCCGACAGCCACTTGACCTTCAAACGATTCTCCGCGCGCCTCAGAATAAATGATACGAGCCAGTTGATCCAGCGCGGTTACGCGCACCTTACCGAAGGATTTCAGCTTGGCTTGTGTAGCAGCTCCGGCTACTCCATCAGGTGTCAGACCGTTATCCCGTTGAAAACGAGTCACCGCTTTACTGGTCAGAGAACCATAGTACCCAGTAAACCCGGCTTTGAAATAACCGAGCGAATGAAGCTGCTGTTGAAGCTCCAGCACCCGTTCGCTTTGAACCCCTTTCTTCAAAGCTGACGATTGTGCTTGTGCTTGTCCTGGTGCGACTGACAATACAGTACCTAACATACATGCGCAGGACAGGATTAAAATAGATAATTTTTTCATATTCCAGACAACCTCCTCTTTCATGTTCTGTCCGGTGCAACCATTCCGGCCTGTACAACTCAGGGACGTTTATCCGATGATGTTTCTTATGACATAACTTATGCCTAGCTGCAGAAATGACGCGTGGCTACATACGGAATGGGACAATCATGCTTTCACACGTCCGTTGCAGTATACCACAAGCCGCATTTACGTATCATCCGGCTCTGGTCCTAAGACTACCCAAGCAAATAAAACGCCATCCCTAAAGGAATGACGTGTATTAAAAGCAATGGAGCATGTTCTGGATACACTTGAATACGTGACTTTTTTCGCTATTTTTCGCTTTAACTTACCCGGGACCGAAGCCTGATTTCTATGAATTCAAATCACATTTCCGCGCACACATATATGGGCGTATGCATAGAGTAGCGTACGATCCTCAAATTTCGAATAACAGAAAGGCTGGAAACGACGCGTGAATTCATATATGGATTACACCTCTCCTACTGTACAATTCACCTATGATTTAAGAGACAATGTTTTGTTTCAGAAGGATGCTCAAAATTCGATCAACGAGCTGTCGATCCAGCAGCTGAATACATTGGCAAATGTATCGCTGCTGGATATTCGCCTCAGCACTGCTAATGTTGTGGAGCCTCACTATCATCAAAATGCCACAGAACTGGTCTACTGCATCTCTGGAGCCGTAACCGTGTCACTGATTAACCCCTTTACCCGCGAGTTACGACATTTTCCGATCACACCTGGCCAAGTGGCTAACGTCCCTCAAGGATGGTGGCATTATCTGGTCGCCACGATGGATAACACTCATTTGTTGACGATTTTTGATGCCCCGACCCCTGAATTTATACTGGGATCTGACATTTTGCGCCTAACGCCAAATAACATTATGGCTCATACTTACTGCCTGGATGAGAATAAGGTTCAGGAAGCGCTCGTCCCTATTAAAAAGCCTGTCATCATCGGTCCTCCCAATGACTGCAAGCAGCAGCCCCCCCCCCGAAAACCTGGGATACATGTGAGGCTTGCTGATGCTTCACCACACTATCAAGCCGTCCCCCAAAGAGATTACGCCTATACTAACGGATATCCTGGCTTCTCTTTTAATCCCTATCAAGAATAGGCTAACTCTAGTCAGGTCTTAAGTTCGAGGGAATACCTTTTCCCTGTATGTTCGCCGTTACCATAAGACCGTCCCTCTCATAAAATGCCAATGTATAAGAGGGGGTGATGGAATGGACGCTTACTACAACTGTTTGAACTGCATGAATAAAAAAGTACGTATTCTCACCATGGACGGAAAACAGTACGAAGGAACCATTATGGATGTGGATCGTAATAATGTGTACTTAAAAACAGAACGGAACGGACGTGTACAAACGTCTGCCTTTTATCCTGGCTACGGGTATGGGAATCAAATCTTAACATTGAGCCTGTTCACCCTGCTGGCGATTGCGTTAATTTAATCCCTGACCCATTGTCCGTTCCTGTCTATAGATGCCAATGTACCTCAAATGACAGCTGTCCCGCCCGGTACCATTTGTGTAGGGCTTGTACGCTGTTATTTGAGGTGTTTTATCATTTATTCCATCCTCTAAAACACTTAACCCCCCATCAGTTATATACCGATGGGGGGTTAAGCTACTCATTTTAAATTAAACCCATAAAGACTTCGTAATGATAACGAGCAGAATGAACAGTACCAGAATAGCTCCTGTCGATGTCCAAACTCCTGGGTAGCCTCCTACTGAACCGCCGCCACAACCTCTTTCACATTCACTCATGGTCATTGCCTCCTTCAATTCAAGGTACAACATAGCTTATGTATTGAGCTTTCCTATGGACCGGGCTTTTTGGCAATGTTATGAATGTTTTCGCTGATGGGCATTAGCCTACACCTTTCCTAGGCAGGAGCATAGGATAACACAACTAATCTTGAAGGAGTGAAGCAATTGAATTCAAATCAAATGCTCAATTACAACGTTAATCAACCTTTTCCTCACCATCCTACCTCTCACCACGTCGTGGTGCACCCTGTAGATCCATACGTCGTAGAAACATTAAAATCGGTGATCGGCAAGTACGTTGTACTTGAGACCACTCGTGGCAGAATTGATGGATGCGTAGTTGATTGTAAGCCCGACCATGTTATTTTAGATGTATATGGGAAAAAATTCTTTGTTCGAATCAGCGAAATCGTATGGATCATGCCCAACTAAACAAATCAGACATTAAAAATCCTCGCAGATCCTGTTCCGGATTCGCGAGGATTGATCATAATATGATTATGCTAATCGAGCTCTCCTCCAAGTGAAGCCCGGAGTTCATCTATCGTTCCGTTGTATTCATCCAAATCCACTTGGCCTCGAATACCCGGAACACTGCCTGTGCTACTGTACTGCCAAGCCCACCAGTTATTCCAAGCTGGAACCGCGGTCGGCTTTTGCGTAGTGCTGTATCGGGCTACCCACAGTTTATACATAGAAAATGTAGGATCAAACTTGGAAGCAAAGACATTACCCGTGTATACGATCGGCTGACGTCCGGTAAGCCTCTCCATTTCATCCAAAAAGGCATGAGCCACTTCATTAATTTGTGCAGGAGTAAGACCTTTGGGGTTATTTTCATAGTCCATCACAGGGGGCAGATCCAGCCTGCCTCCTGCTGAATCTAGAGCCCTAGCAAAGTTAGCAGCTTCCTGACGAGCTCCATCCGCGGTAGTTGCGTTCAAAAAGTGGTAAGCGCCAACCAAGATGTTAGCCTCTCTGGCACCCTGTACATTTATCAAAAATTGATTATCTTGATATTTTGTGCCCTCTGTAGCTTTAATAAAAGCAAATGTTTTACCTGCCGCTGCCACTTGCTGCCAATCAATATTGCCATTATAGTGTGAGACGTCAATCCCTTGCGCGTGTCCATCGGAAGAAATCACAGGTGCAACAGGTATGGTAGGTAAAACGTTCTCGGTAGTTGATGGCTCCTCCGTTTCCTGATCCAATGCTATAACAACCTTACCATCATCTGCATTGAGTATATGAAAAGGTGTGCTGTTATTAAGATCAACCACAATACGTACCGATGCGGGAGTTGTACTAAACATGGAATATCTTACTTGGGAAACATCTGGATCTTCTGTGACTGGAAAACTTCCTTGTCCACTATTGTCAAATGATTGCGATGCTAGAAATTCCTCAGCAAACTTTGTATCCGGTATGTCTACAACAATACGGTCTGCATGAGTCAACGTAGTTACTTTGGGGGTTACTTTTCCATTAACAGCTATAGTCAATTGGTGATTAGCGAAGCTAATTTGGTTTATAGCCGTGCGCGCACTCTCTTTAGGATTACTTACAGCTGGAGTAGCAGAATGATCATGAGTGGACTCGCTATTCCCGCTTGAAGTAGGTGGAGTCGTCAGGAACACGGTTTTAAGCTCATTGTTCCAGACCACATCAACCCCTGTCTGTTCGGATACAAAGCGAAGCGGAACATAAGTCGTCCCCTCTCTAAGCAAAGGCGCTACAGCCAATCCCATTTGATGATCATTAACAGAGGCCATGGGATTGTTGACCTGAAGACTGAGGTTAAGATTTTGCTTATGTATAGTTATGGTCCCTGTCTTGGACTCCCAATTCACGCTATAACCCGATTCCTCTACAATGAGACGGAGTGGAACCAGTATATTCCCCTTTACTTCTTGAATCTGAACACCTTTGCCAACACTTATATCTTTACCATCCAACTGAAGATGTGAACTCGAAGATGCAGCATGACTTTCTCTTGGAAATGCTAGTAGAAACAGAAACAAAAAAGCAAATAAACAAATTTTCTTCATTATGTACCCTACCATTCTCTATATTTTCGCTTATGAAATTCTTGCACTCTATGATTCTCAGGACCTCCATTTTGATAGACGCGAATCATATGTAAAAAGTTACGATTGATTCAGTACATATTTCAGTCTTATCATACAAAAGTACTAAAAAACTCTACCAGCTATATAGCAAGCAGAGCTTTTTCCAGTTTTATTAATCTGGTTTACTAGCAATCTTATCACAAACGAATACTTCATGTTCACACTGTTAAAAATGTTAAACCTATAAGAATGATCGAGGTAACAGACAGTACCAGTAAGGGAAGCATTGCTTTCTCTCGCAAAGCCTTAAAGCTCACATTCAGCCCCATACCTACCATAGCCATCGTTAACATAAAGGTGGTAACTTGAGAAATTCCGTTTGTCAGACTAGATGGAACTACAATATATTTTCCAAAAACATAGCTGCCCACAACACTTGTAGCCATAAAGCCGATGAGGAACCAGGGAAACTCCACTTTAGCATCTGTACGAATTTTTCCGGTTCGTTTCATCCAAACCATTAAAACAAAGCTGAGCGGTATGAGCAAGAAAACACGCCCCAGTTTGGCTAATAAGCCCATTGCAAGAGCATCCTGTCCGGCAGGCGCTGCAGCTAAGGCCACATGTGCAATTTCATGTAAACTGACGCCCGACCAGATCCCATATTGCATATCCGTCAAAGGAAGCCAGGGTCGAAGCACGGTAAACAAAATGGCAAATATCGTACCAACCAAGGCAATGAGTCCTACTCCTATGGCTGTATCCTCATCTTTGGATTTTAACAAGGGAGAAACCGCTGCAATCGCTGCTGCACCGCAAACTCCTGTTCCAATACCAAGAAGAAGCGAAAGCGAAGCATCTGCCTTGAAACGTTTTGCCAGCCAAACCGTAAAAAAGATGGAAAATACAACGGTGCCCACATCACGCAAAAGTAAACCCAGTCCATGATGAATGACAACATCCATATTCAGCTTCAGCCCAAATAACACAATCGCTCCGCGTAGTATTTTCTTTGCTGAAAACTCAACCCCTGAGCGCACAGCTTCAGGGTATCCCCACAACTGTCGGTACAGAATAGCGAGAAACATGGCACAAGCCAATGGACCTACATAATGAAAGCCTGGCAATTCGTTCAGACCGTAGCCTGCCAAAGCAAATAACATCGTGAGGATAATGCCAAATATACGCTGGAATAATCGCCCTCTGTTCGAAAATAATTTGGTATGTTGTGTATGACTATTCATGGTGAACCCCTCCAATTCTACATACATCCAGCTTAATATGTTTTTTGTCATAAGAAAAATAAATCATTATAATTATGATAATAAGTAAATAGATATAATAAATTTGGAGGAATGGGCTTTGGACCAATCTTTAATCGTATTTGTTAGGGTCGCAGAGAAACAAAACTTCACACGAGCTGCCGAGGTATTACACATGACCCAACCTGCGGTAAGTCAGTATATTCAAATGCTGGAACGTAGCGTAGGAACCCGTCTCCTGGAGCGTAGTAATAAATATGTGCGCTTAACCAAAGCAGGTGAAATTGTGTATCATCATGCCCAGGAGATTATCCGACTCCATACACGTATGCAGTACTTGGTGGATGAGCTAATGCATACGGCAAAGGGTAACCTGTCTATTGGTGCAAGCTACACGTATGGCGAATATGTGCTGCCGCATGTGATTGCGCAAATGAGAATCCAGTATCCACTCATTCAGCCCTCCATTACCATCGGCAATACATTGGAAATTGAAAAGCTCGTGATCCATAATCAACTGGATGTGGGGATTATCGAAGGAGAATTTCAGCATGACCATCTACACATTGAATCATTTGCTGATGATCGAATGTATATCGTCGTTCCGCAAAATCATCGTTTGGCTGGTAAATCTCAAGTGGATATAAATGAGCTGCATGAGGACATCTGGATTCTGCGGGAAGAAGGCTCTGGAACCCGGGAGGCGGCTGAAAAGATGTTTGCACAGCTTCGATTTTATCCTTCTCATATGATGAATTTTGGCAGTACACAGATCATCAAAGAGTCTGTAGAAGCAGGCTTGGGGATTTCTTTGCTGTCCCAATGGGTCATTCAGAAGGAACTTGCTTTGGGAACATTAGAAGTATTGGATATTCTCAATCTCCCGTTCATTCGGAAATTTTCTTTTCTGACCCCTTCTGCAGTATTTGAGACGAAAGCATGCACCGCTTTTTTGGAGGTTTTGCGAAGTTATAATGTGAAAAGATAACGTGCATAAACAAAAAAGCACCCATAAAGGTGCTTTCAACATTAATCATTATAATATTTTTTATGAGGAAAGATGATCCATACCATGATATAAGAAATGAGAAAAATCAGCGTAGCTTCCTTGGAACTGTTGCATATCATGAGCAGCAATACCTACAAAATTCCCTGTAAAACCACCGGATAAAAAGCTGATATCCTGCATTTCAAAAAGTCGCTTCCAAGCAGATCTATCTCCGACTCCATAATAAAATTGCCCGTGGGATGCATGGACTTCCACAGCTAAATGTATAGGAAGATCGTCCTGAAGCGTAATCGCTTGGGGAACTAAAGTAAATGTATTGGCTTCACATCGCATCAAGCGTAGTACCTTCCCTTGTCCTTCCTCATAGCTAATATAGGCGTACAAATAATCTTCTTCATTAAGGTACAGTAGTAGCCCCGCCATCTGCAAATAGCTTGTTGGCTGGTACTCCAGTGCTGTTTCTACCCGGAAATGATGATCTGTTTGCCGAATGGCAAGCACGTGATGCTGGAACAGACTTTGTATGGATTCCCCAGCATGGATTCGAAGATAGCCCGGGCGCTGACTTAATGAACACCAGCTCTCGTTCGCTAGGATACGCAATGTGTTCCACGTTTTATCTAATAGGGCTCCCTCGAAAAAATCCTCGAAAATATTACTCTTTTGCTCTTGCTTAACCGAAATTGTCCCTTGAGGTGCAGGCACCTCCAATTGAGGCGTATGGCCCCCCGCGGTTAATCGCAGCCAGCCTTCATCATTCCAGTACACTTGCTGCAAGGCTGTTTCCCGTCCCAAAATGGCATATTTCCCCTCTACCGGGCGTGTGCATAAATGAGCCATGTACCATTCGCCGTCCGGTGTTTGTACAAGACTGCCATGTCCTGCACATTGTAACGGGAAATCCTGTCGATCACGTGATGTAAGCATCGGGTTGTGCGGGTCTACTTCATATGGTCCGGTTATTTGCTTCGAGCGTGCTACGGTAACGGCATGCCCCGTACCCGTTCCGCCTTCCGCTGTAACAAGATAATAATATCCGTTTTGCTTGTAGATATGAGGCGCTTCTGTTTTCTTCAAAGGAGTACAATCAAAGATTTTAACAGGCTCCCCAATGAGCTGTTGTTGCTTGCTATCATACTCCTGCATAACGATACCGGAAGATTTATTGCTTTCCAACATGCGATAATCCCACAATGCGTTCAACAGCCATTTGCGTCCGTCCTCATCATGAAATAAAGACGGATCAAATCCGCTACTATTCAGATAAACGGGCTTCGACCACGGTCCTTGGATCGTAGGCGCCGTCATCACAAAATTATGAACATCCTTGAACGGACGTTTGGTGCTTTTCACATCCGTATAGAGCAGATAAAAAAGGTTATCCGCATAACTAAGCTGTGGTGCCCAAATACTGCAATTTTTAGGATTACCTCTTAAGTCAACCTGATCGGTCAAAATATCTGTGCAGTGCTCCCAATGGGCCAAATCTTTGGACTGGTACACCCGTACTCCAGGCAGCCACTCAAACGATGACACCACAATATAGTAAGTATCCAGGGCTCGTGTAATACACGGATCGGGATTAAAGCCTTTTAATATGGGATTTTGGATCATCATGAGACCTCACTTCTCCTTACTTCCAAAATGTGACTTCAGCAAAAACCTGTTCCTTGCTCCATGCTTCTGTTCCCGCCTCAAAACAATCCGCCCACGGAACACGCTGCTTACGTAACGTAGCAACTTCATCGGGTCCGTTATATTCCTGATAACAGACGGTTTTCTCGTTCGCAACATTGTTCCAATTGTCCCAGCCACGTGGGTCAATATGATCGCCCATTTTACAATCGACAAATACGGTTTTGGCATATTCCCGCCACGGACGGCCCAAAAAAACCGGGGTAATATCAGGCTCTGCAGTTAGGTAGCATTGGTTGAATACATAGCCATACGCTTGTCCTTGCGGCGTAGAGGCGGCTGTGACGTAGCTCGTTTGGTTCTCATGATGGCGTAAACTGCGAATTTCGCAATCTTCAAAATAAGCGGTAGCCCCACCAAAAATAAAGTCCACCGTACCCTCTATATAACAATGCTGATAGAGCTGCCGATAGTGTCTATGGTGCTCCTTCAAATGGATTCCACCAAACTGGAGTCGTTCTTTCGGTGCAGGAGGTAGAGGGCCTGTAAATAAAGTATCCTGGTGCCCTTTAAAGGTACAGTTTCTAAAGACCGTTTCATCGCAATGAGCGTATACCGCAACGGCCTGCCCAATGGCTTCTCCCTGTCCTGCCGTGTTGGAAATCGTGAGATTTTCCAAGATCAGATGGCTACCGCCTAAAAATAAAGTGGGTGTCGCAAAGGTCCCTATTTCCTCACCCGCTTCATTCCGCTCCTTGGCATACCGATTCATTCGAATCTCTACCTGCCCGATGCCTATAATATGAAGATACGAACGGTAAATTCGCACCTCTTCCTCATAAATACCTGATAAAATAGTTAGCGTTTCCATTTCGTTGGAAGCCGACTGCTCCAATACAGCAATTGCCTCCTGAATCGTATGGAAATCACAAAAGGATTCTTTTCCAACTAGCATGATTACCCCGATCCTTTCATTTGATTTACAGGTGCTTGGCTAAAAATGTCTGCCACGCCGTGCGCATTTGCAGCGTCTCCATATGTCCACCGCCTGCAATCACAGGCTGCCAATGCTCTGGGTGACCTGCCTGCTGGTAAGCTTCCAGCAACCCTTTTGCCAAATGCTCGACTCCTTCAATAGGACACATCCGGTCATTTTGACCTGTTATACTCATCCGTGGACGAGGTACGATCCGCTTTTGAATATCAAGGGTGGTAAAATGCTTCAGCAAGCCGGGGACATAGGAATAAAAGCCATGATGGTCCAATCCCCGTTTAGCGATTAGCGTATGGGCATCTACCTGTCCACAAATATCAACCGTAACCTGTATCCGTTCATCTAACGCAGCCATCCACCATGCCATGAGTCCGCCCATCGACATACCGATTGTTGCGATACGGGAAGCATCAATGTCTTCACGCTGGCACATATAATCCACCAAGCGACGGTTATCATACAGCATCATGCCCCACAGCACTTGGCCCTGCCAGAGCATTTCCTTTACCAGCTCGCTTTCGGTTTTGCCCCCACGTTCATTGAAGCCCCACATGTCAATGCAGCATACGCAGTACCCCATGTCTGTCAGGGTTGTAGCAAACGAGGGCTGCTGCAAGTAAGAGCTGCTATGGAGCAGTTCCTTACGTCCATTCGTATAGTTGCCCCCATGCGAATGGTTAAAAACGACCATTGGAAACGGACCGTTCCCTTGCAAGGGTGTAGCTACATAAGCGGGTACAGATTCGATCCCGTTCAAGTCCAGCAGGAGACACTCCAGTCGGTACCCCTCACGCTCTTCTTCATTCAACAGAGTTGCCGTTATAGGGCGATCTGCCGGAAGGTCTCCCAACAATGCTTGTAATTTATCCACGTTGTACCTCCTTTCATGTCCTCCTAATTCATCCTATTTTGTTCAGAAGGTTGTATCGTTACTTGTTCTATCAGCTTTTCGGGCTCAGCTGTATTCTTCGAATGGCAACGATTGATTTCAACGTCTTCCCCATTCTCAATATAAAAGGCAGGACCTTGATGATTTTCAATCGTCACCTGTTGAAAACGAATATCCCTCACGTTACCTAGATAAAAACCACGGTTATTCATATCTTCGATCCCTGTCATCATGGCCGGACGACCGGGAATTGCATTTTTAGCCATAGAAATATCAATATTGGAGAATGTAATTTCAGCAATATATTGTTCTGCTAGTCCGTATAAGAATCCAGCAGCCGCATGAACCTGTCGTGCCGTAATATCGGAAAAATGAATTCGTCTAAAGCACGGGGTTTCATCGGTAATCGGATAGGGATTTTTGTCCCACACATATTTGTCTTTGCCCCGAGGGCCGCAGAAATAATACAGGTTTAGAATAAATGGACAAATGACCTCCTCCATCACAATGTTGCTGACGCGGATATCCTCGATGATTCCGCCACGTCCCCGTCTGGATTTCAGACGTATACCCCGATCTGTTTGCTTGAACACACAATTGCTGATCGTAACATTACGAATATCACCACTCATTTCGCTCCCCAGTACAACTGCGCCATGTCCATGCACCATCGTACAGTTGGTAATCGTAATATTTTCACATGGAATTCGCTCTTGTGTATCTTCGGTCCCCGCTTTGATCGCAATACAATCATCGCCCACATCTATATTGCAGTTGCTAATACGAACATTGGAACAGGATTCAGGATTAATGCCATCCGTATTGGGGGAGTCCGCCGGGTTAAGAATGGACAAATTATCAATCGTAACGTTATAGCAAGCGATGGGGTTTACAGTCCAACTGGGGGAATTTTTTAACATAACATCTTTAATGGTAACCCGCTGACAACGGTCAAAGCTGATTAATTTGGGTCTCGGATACTGTAACTCCTCTGGATGATTTCGGTGCTTTTCCCACCACGGCTGACCATTTCCATCCAGCGTTCCGCTACCTGTAACTGAAATATTCTCAAGATTCTGTCCATAAATGCATGACGCATGCACTTCCCGCTGAACGCCTTCCCATCTGGATTCCACTACAGGGTAATCAGCCAGATCCGTACTGAAGGACAGAATTGCGCCAGGACTTACATGTAGTTCAATGTTATTTTTCAGAAAGATAGCACCTGTCAGATACGTCCCAGACGGAACAACAACGGTTCCTCCTCCAGCATTGCTGGCCGCTTCAATGGCAGCCGCAATCGCTCCCGTAGCCAACGTCGTGCCATCCTGAACTGCTCCATAATCTACAATGTTATACAATTGCATTTCGTTCTCTCCTGTCTTTTTTTGTGAATACGAAAATGATTTATAGACTGGGCTTGAAAATACACTGGAAAACGGAATAGGCGGAATGGTGCTGGACAAGTGTCAGCGATGGTAAGCACCTTCCGCCTGCGTAGTGGCAATTCATGTACACTCATGCTCAACCTATATCTTTATTTTTTCGTTTTCTTATACGCTTCCTCATACTCAGCAGTAATCCGTGATCCACCGGAGTTTTTCCAGTTTTCTACGGCTGCTTTAAATCCGGCTTCGTCAAGCTCACCCATAATAAATTTGAAGGAGGCGTCGGTAATGATTTTCTCCAGCTCTGTTCCTTGCTCATTAGCGGTGACTGAATCCAGTGGCACGGTCGGGTCCAGAACAGCAAATTCATTATTTTCTCGGACTAATTCATTAGCCAGTTCCTTTTCTGGATTGGCATCTTTTAAGTTATAAGTCACTTCACTTGGTCTGGAGCTTGAAAACGGCTGAACATCTGCTTGCCACAAATCTGTATTCGTAATTTTGAAGGCTCCATCTTTTTCGATTTTATAATGAGTGCCTTCAATACCACCGGTCATATACATATATACATCTTTGTCAATTAAATCATCTACAAATTGCAGCAGTCTCTTCAACTCAGCTTCTGTTTTTACTTCGGATTTCGGAAATGCCAGCAAACCTCCTACCCCGCTTCCCTCAGACCATACGTGGTATTTGCCATCTCCATTCGAAATCTTGTTAACTGGTACCAGCTTCAGCCCCTTTTGCAGGCCTTGGGACAAGGTTCTGAGGTTAGAGATATCGATCATGCCTGTATAAATACCTGCTTTACCTTGTGCAAATTGTTGCTGCTGGTCCGTTTTAGCGGTTACAGCAAAGTCTTTAGAGAGATATCCATTTTTGTATAATTTATTGGAATACTTTAAGGTCTCCAAATATTGAGGAGTATCAAATTCCGGCGTAAACTTTCCGCTTTCATCTACTTTCCAGCCATTAGGTGTGCCAAAGTAGGAACTTAAAGTTTTGAAGCTGCTGTAGCGTAGATCCGATCTGTCAACAAATCCAGTCGTATCCTTTTTTCCATTCCCATCCGGATCATCTTCTGTAAACGCTCTCGCAACTTCATACAACTCATCCAGTGTCGTCGGCACCTTCAATCCTAAGCGATCCAGCCAATCCTGACGAATGACCAGACCTGCCCGAGCCAGATTCTTCTGGAACGGAACGCCATACAGTACCCCTTCAATGGATGCGGCTTCTCGCACTTCAGGCGGGATCTTCTTCAAATTTTCATAATCATCCAAATACTTTCCTACATCCCAGAATAGTCCTGATTTCAATGAACTACGCACTGAAGAGTTAGTCATCATCGTCAGCGTCACCATATCAGCCAGTTCACCAGAAGCCAGTGCGGTGGTAATTCTCTCTTCTTTGGAAGCATCCGGCACCCAGTTGAACGTGATTTTAGAATTGGTGTATTCTTCAATTTTGCTTTTGATCGTTTCTGTAGGCGGAGAAGCTGTATGCAATACGTTTAACCAAGTGAACTCCAGTTTGGACTTCGGATCATAGGTTTGGCCGCTTTGATCCTCCCCCCCCTTATCACCACAAGCTGCTAAAAAAACACTCATGACCATTAGTACAGCAAGAAGGCCTGATACTCCCTTTTTCGTCGTGATTCCCTTTTTCATCGTGTTTGCTCCTTTTCTGTTTGTATATTCATGCCATATCTTCCTCTTTCACCAGAACCTCTCGCTCTATTTTGCTGAATACCTGATGCGTCATCCACATCACGAGATAGCCCATAATACTTGCTCCGGCAAAAGTTAGAATTCCTGGGTACAAGCCTAGAACCAATGCAAAAAGCACGACAATGGCTACAAAAAGAACAAGCGTATATTGTAAATACGAAAATCCAATCACGATCGACATTTTGACTTTCAGTTTGATACCTTTCCAATCATAGTGAGCCAGCAGCGGGAAAATATAGGCCAAAGAGATGAGATACAAAAAGGCTCCAATAAGCGTCACCACACGAACATACCAGGACGAGACGTTGACGATATCCACGTAGAGCACGTAACCCACAAGGCTGTAAAGCCCGCCAATGATTGCTGCTTCTTTAAAGCTTTCTCTAAAGTAACGTACAAACGTCGGGAAAATAGCGACTTCCTCATTGCCCCGAATCCACTGTCTTAAAATACTAAGCATAGCAACGGTTGCAGGCCCAACGCCTATAAAACCCAAGCCCAGAATCGTCGCAACCGTCCAAAGCAAATTAAGGTAGACCAGGCGCAGCAGGCGCATGCACCATTTGTTCATGTTTTCTACAAACCGTACCATTTTGCATCCTTCCCGTCGTCATTAGTAAACGCCGTCTTCACCAAATTTCTTGGCCAGTCGATTGGAGCCCATAATCAGGATTAAACCTACCACACCTTTAAAAAGCCCTACCGTTGTACTAAAACTTAATTGTCCATTCTTTAAGCCCGCAGTATAAATGTAAGTGTCAAAGATTTCGGCAACTTCGCGGTTTAAGGAGTTCAATAGCAGATACATATGCTCAAAGCCCAAATCCAACGTGCTACCGATCTTCAAAATTAACAATGTAATAATGACTGGGCGGATCGCAGGCAAGGTAACGTGCCATGTCTTTCTCAGGCGTCCAGCTCCGTCCATCTCTGCTGCCTCATACAATTGCGTATCTACCACTGTAATCGCAGATAGATAAATGATGGTAGACCAGCCCAGTTCCTTCCAAATCACTTGCCCGATGTAGACTGTTCGCAGCCATTGCGGAGAAGTTAAGAAACTGATCTTCTCACCACCTAGCGCGGCAATCATTTCATTCAGCACCCCACCGTCTACGGTTAGGAATACATAAGAAATCGAAACAATGATAACCCATGACATAAAGTGCGGGATGTAGATAATGGTTTGGATAATGTTCTTAAAGAACATCTTCCTGACTTCGTTCAGCATAAGCGCCAAAATGATGGGCAATGGAAAAAAGATTACAATGTTCAATGCAAACAAAACCAGCGTATTGCGAAGCAGCATAAAAAACGTAGGCTCGGTAAACAAACGAATAAAATGCTTCATGCCTACCCATGGACTGCCTGTGATTCCCTGAAAAGCTTGATAATCCTGAAATGCAATCACCAATCCTCCCATAGGAAAGTACTTAAAAATAATGAAGTATACCAGTCCGGGTAAAACCATTAGATAGAGCAGCTTGTGTTTCTGCATTCGTAAAAGGCTTTCCGTCGTTCTTTTGTTCTTTTTCATTTTCATGTTTGGTGCGGGGACACTTGAAACTTTCATTAGTTCGACCTCCTTCAAACGTTCCTGTATACGTTTTCAAGAGTATGCGATTTTCAGCATTCCGTATATAATCACCAAATGATAGCGTTTACAAAATTGGGTGTGCAGCCTACTTTTCAACCTTTCACCTTAGCTAATGATTACTACACAACCTAATGATCATTCGCTTTTTTCCAGGCTTAGGGAACACCTCAAGATTTGATTATATACGGAATTCTTTCCTCTTGATAAGGTTGCCATGTAAACGATTACGAGGAGGTCAACCACATTGACACAGCCATTACGAAAACAAAAATTACGAAAAAAAGAATCGCTGGGCAGCCGTATCTTCAACATTGTAAACAGTACACTATTGATTCTCATTGCCCTCACTTGTCTCTTACCTTTTTTGAATATCATCGCCAGCTCTTTTGCCTCAACCGAAGAAGTGATAGCCAAGAAGTTCATTTTATTCCCAGTTACTTTTTCCTTGGATGCCTACCGCTATATTCTGTCGACTCCCACCATTTTTAGAGGTCTCGGGGTTTCGGTCGGCGTAACGATCGTCGGTACAGTTGTAAGTATGATATTTACTGCTTTTATGGCTTATGGATTATCCCGAAGATATCTACTCGGCCGCAATACGATTAACTTCATTGTCGTGTTTTCTATGTTGTTTAGTGGGGGGATGATTCCAACATTCCTGGTTGTAAAAAGCATGGGGCTTATCAATTCGTATTGGTCCTTGATTCTTCCTGTGGCCATTAATGCGTTTAACCTGATTATCATGCGTAACTTCTTTCAGGCGCTGCCAGATGATCTGGAGGAATCAGCCAAGATGGACGGGTGCAACGATTTTGGTATCTTCTTTAAAATTATGTTGCCATTAGCCCTGCCTTCTATTGCAACCATCTCTCTATTCTACGCTGTTGCCTACTGGAATACGTATATGCACGCCATTCTCTATATCAATGATTCTGCCAAATGGCCAATTCAAGTCTTGCTACGTCAAATTGTAATCGTTTCCAGTGGTATGCAGGCAGAAGGGACTGCTGTAGATGTCATTCCGCCTGCGCAGACGATTAAGATGGCGGTCATTGTCATTGCGACCGTTCCGATGTTAATCGTGTATCCATTTGTGCAAAAGCACTTTGTCAAAGGAGCTTTGTTAGGAGCGGTTAAAGGTTAATTGGCTTGCTTCATCTTTCGGTAAGCTCCCGGTGTAACCTGTTCCTTTTTCCGAAAAGAGCGGATAAAGTTTTGCGAATTATGATATTGCAGTCGCTCGGCGATTTCTTTAATCGTCATATCTGTCTCAACGAGCCACTTCTTACCCATTTGCAGCCGGTAGCCCATCAGATATTCACTAAACGTCGTTCCGTATTCTTTTTTGAAAATACTGCTTAAATAATTCGGATTGTAATGAAGTCGGTCTCCAATGAGTTCTAATGATAATTCCTGGTCATATTCAGCACGGATAATAGCAGCAATTTTCTCCGAGAGACAGCGGAATTGCTGGTTGGTCTTCTCCTTCATGCTTTTTACCATGGGGAAAATAACTTGCTCTATCAGCATACGTTCTATCTCTTCCGGATTACGGATGTCCAGCAAACGATGATACAAGGCATGATTGTCTTGCGTCAGCAGCACTTCAATCCCTAATAGTTGCTCTAATTGGATGAGGTTATTCACAAACCGTACCAACAGCACCTCAAAGTTCATGGAATGATTGTTTTTTACCATCATTTCCTCCAATAATGAGTGCACGGTATGATATACCTGCTCTTCGTCCCCTATTCGGATGGCATCAAATAGTTTTGATTCCAATTCCGTAGGATAATGGAGCAGCACCGGACCTGAAATGACCATGGAAATATCTTCATAAAAAATAATCGACTCTTTGCCTAAATTTAAACGGTGATGCAAAGCTTGCTTGCTCATCTCACAGGCTTCTTTACTTTCTAATAAGTTATCATACGCCGTACTAATGCCGATGCTGATGGAAACATTTAAATACTCTTTTACGTTTCGAACCAAAAGGGTCGCATCATCCAAGACTTGCTTTCTCATTTCCTGTTCGCTCAACCCTGTCAAAATTAATATGGTGGCCTGAGTGTTATCGTTCAAAATGATGGGAAGCATTCGCTGCTGCTCTGGAATCGTTTCTTCTACGATTTTGTTAATAGCCAGCAGCAAAACATCTTTATCCGAGGGCTCTCGATCTCCCAGATTATCCAGTTGGACTAACAAGGTAATATACATTTGATTCTCGATCTGCGGATAACCCAAGCGTGGCATTTTTCGTGCCAATTCCTCTGCAGAAATACGTTTGCGAAACAGGTTGAGAATCAATTGCGTTTCCAACTGTGGCATTTCGGACTGAATGAGACTTTCCAAGCTTTCCTTCTCAGTTACAATGTTGTCGATGGAATTAATAATCCATTCAATTTCATTTTTAGAAGGTTCATTTTTGAAAGCGAAATTAGGATTTTTAGGCAAGCTTCGTTTTATTTGCTGAAATGGCTTTGTAAAGTAAATGGCAATGAAGTACGCCACTACCACCATTAAGAGCGTTAATACAAGTCCCATCATGATGATCCCAAATTTGGTCGTTTGAAAGGCATCCGCAATTTCTTTCTTATCTAATACTGTTAAGTAAGTCCAATTGTTATAGGCAGATTTGGCATAGATGACTTGTCGTGCAGGCTGCTGATCCGTTTTCTCCAAAGTTAGCATACCTGTGTTGTTCGGCTTCACTGTGGCTTCTGAAATATGCTGAAGCTGCTGGGTGGACAGTAATTGTTCGGCAGGCTGGGTTTCATACATTAAATCGCCTTGATTATTCAAAATAAAAACAGCCATATGATCCTCGGTTTGAATCGTATGATTTAACGTTTGTAGTGAAATATCCGACAGAGCAATGGCTTGCTTCTTCTTAGAGAATACAGGCAAGGTATTCACAAAACGGATTCCTTTATCTGTTTTAACCCAGAATAGTCCCTTCTCTTGGTGGTCGATATAGGTACTAATCAGCTTTTCTCGTTCCGTTTTCGTCAAATAGGACAGGCTACCATTGGAGATTCTCCAATTCTGATCCAGACTGATTAGTGAATATTCCGTTCCTTCTAATCCCATCGTAGCAATATAATTGAGCTGAGTATTCACATTCCGATACGCTATAAAATCTTTTTCTGTAATGGGATTTTTCACAACATCATTAAAGGAACTGGTCGTGCTATACGTATTAAAAGCATATTCAATCGTTTGAATTTTCTGCTCCAGGCTATTTCTGATCTGTGCCATATAGCTTTGCTTGGTATTGGAAACCCTCTCCACAACGGAGCTAATTGTTGTAAAATAGATGTAGCTTCCAAAACTGGCCACAAATCCTATTCCTAAAACCAGAATCGTAATAAAAATGGTGTAGAACATTCTTCCTTTTTTCATTGCGCTCCCCCTCTGGCTCTTTGCATCACATCAAAATTATAGCGCTTTCATAACAAGGTTTAAATCATTTTTTTCACGTGTGCATTATTTTTTACATCCGTATCATTCCAATTTAAGTTGATTTAGTTTGGTTTGCGGCAGATAAAAAGAAATTTGGAGGTCTCTTATGTTACATGTCGTTAGTTCTAAAGAACAGATTGTAAAAGAAGAATTTCCGTTAGACACTTCCTTTCTCTCCCTCTATCCCGTAGCAGTTCGTGAAGCTCGTCCTTTTATATTGGTATTACCTGGCGGTGGTTACGAGCATTTGGCCTCACATGAAGGAGAGCCTATAGCTCGGTGGTTGAACGATCTAGGTATTCATGCGGGTGTGCTGGAGTATCAAGTCGGTGATTTCGAGATTACTTCCTTGTTGGAGGATGTAGAACATGCTCTGCAATGGATTCGCCAAACATCGCATGACTGGCTGGTCATCCCTGACCAAGTGGGGCTCATCGGTTTTTCAGCAGGCGGTCACTTGGCCTCCATTGTCTCCACTATAGGGACGGTAAAGCCAGATCTTCTGTTGTTGGGATACCCTGTAATTTCATTTTATGAGCCTTATACACATATCGGAAGCCGTACGCATTTTTTAGGGGAACAGCCGACGCTGGAACAGCTTCAAGCCTTTTCATCCGATCGGCAAGTGACTTCAAAGACACCTCCAACTTTGATGTGGACTACAGCCAATGATGGCGCTGTACCGGTAGAAAATAGTCTGTTGTTCGCTTTTTCATTATCCAGGGAACGTATTCCGTTTGAACTGCATGTATTTGAGGAAGGACGACACGGCTTGGGACTGTCAGAGGACAACCATGAATGCCATCAATGGCTCAATCTGGCGGAAACTTGGCTTCAAAAACATGGATATGCTCGGGCGAGACAACAGATCACAACTCGACTGTTTATCGCCGGGGACTCCACTGCAGCTCAAAAAGGGGCTACCGAAAAACCGATGACAGGCTGGGGTGAACACTTGCAAAGCTATTTGGCACCGTCTGTTCATGTGGACAATCGTGCTGTCAATGGGCGAAGCACCAAATCTTTTATAGCAGAAGGCCGATTAGCTGATATTGAAAAAGATATTCTAGCTGGAGACTATCTGTTTATTCAATTTGGACACAACGATGAGAAAAAAGAAGACCCCACTCGCTATACCGATCCTGATGGAGATTATCGTCAAAACTTAATTCATTACATTCAGTCCGCTAGAGAGCGTGGTGGAATTCCAGTGCTATTGACCTCTGTAAGCCGCCGCCGATTCACCGCAAACGGTGAACCTGATCCGCTGGCTGTAGGAGCCTATCCCGCTGCCATGAGACAAGTAGCCGCGGAAACCAAAACACCCCTGCTCGATATTTTTGAAGCTTCTCAGCAGCTTTATCGTTCCATGGGTGAAAAAGAGTCCCAGCAGCTATTTATGTATTTGCCTGAAAAAGCGCACCCTAATTACCCCGCTGGTATAACGGATAATACCCATTTTTCTGACAAAGGAGCCAAACAGGTCGCCCAGCTTATAGCGGAAGCCATTCGTCAGTGTGCGGAACTGTCTGCATTAAAACAGCGTATGGTAGAAAGGAATCTAGACAGCGATGAGAGACTTGCACATCAACTTGTCAACTGATATCAAGAACTAGAAAGAATACAAATACGAAAAACGGGCTTGGAGCTAATCACTCTGACGTCCGTTTTTTATTCCGTGTGGATCAAAGACTATACAGCCAGGAGAATAGTTCAAAAATACAGTACAATAAAATGAATTTCTTTAATTGTTATATTTTAATTATTTTGTATCTTATAGGACTTTAGAATCGTTTTTTGTATTATTTTGACAACATTTGTCGAATAAAGCGAAATCAATAATTTTACATGGTATATTTTAGGAGCTCATATCATACATCAGGAGGAATTTTTTATGAATACTAAGAAAATCTTATTAACAACAGCAATGTCTTTGGGGCTAATTGGTAGTATCATCGTCCCTAGTGCGTCCGCAGCAGTAGGTCCTTCGCCAGTAATTACGCCTGTTGTAGAAGTTAACGGAGTATATTACAGAACGGCTACATTGCCACGAAATTATTCCTATGCGCTGTCAAATTACCCGGGCGATACTTATAAAGTGGCGAGCGGAAATGTCACAGTCTCCTCTTCCGGCGTGGTAACAACCACCACTGCAACGAGCGCAAGAGTAGAAATTTACGGCGGTAACGGTAAATTGAGAATGGTGTATACCGTCAAGGTAAACTAAGGTTGGAATAAGCGTTCCTGGGAGTACGGAGTCAACGATCATTATCAAAATGGTGATTTGATAGCGAGTTTCTTAGGCACTTTGTTAAGTGATTTCGAGAATATCAAAAGAAGCACTGTCCGTTTATTGGGGCAGTGCTTTTGTTTAATGCAATCGTAATTATTATTCGTACATACACCAGCAGTAGCTAGTTTAAATAATTTGTTTAAGTAAATTAGGCGTTTATCAGTATGAAATATTGTATTGTAAGGTGGTGGTTAATTTTAATGCAAGCTTTTTGGGTTTATTACTATCCTGTCGCTATGCAATTTGATGCCCGTCCCCCTCTATATCCAGAATTAATCAAACAACTTTACTTAGATAAAGAAGTAAATGTTTTTACAAACCAAGGAGTGTTGATTAAAGGAAAAATTACGATGTTTGGGATTCAACCGATGTTGCAATGGGGCGACCTTATGGATATGTATTTATAACAGATCATACGGACCCTTCAAAACCTAAATATTGCAACCTTAAATATACAGACATACAATGGATTGCATTCACCTAAATTTAGGAAGAAAAGCTACATGAACGTAATAGAAATCGAAGTATACAATATTTAACGGTTCCTACTGCCAAAAGTTTTGAGAAAAAAGGTAGATATGATATTGAAAAATGGGTTTATTTACAAAACCGCTTATATTGAAGAAGTTGATATTTCGTCTGGCGCTAATTTTGGATCTGTTAAGTTTTTCCCTCAGGGAGCACTACCAGATGCACCACAATTTACAACAGCTGATGATATTATAGCGATTGCTGCGGCAGGGCAGCTTGTTATACCTGGCGGAAGTACATCTGGTAGTGGTATGCCTGCCTGGTAGTGGTATGCCCGGTACTGGTGTGCCTGGTGATGGCTATTACCCAAGAAATTGGTATCCTCAAATGTATCCTTAACAAAATTATAGTTTTTCTTCCCCTTCCCCGTTTTGGGTATGTTATTATCCCGTTGCCTTTCACCTATATTCCTAAAACTATAAATTCTGATTTGCTCCGAAATTGAATAAAACTTTGAAGATGCTTGTTCAGTCACGATATAGTTATTGTAATTATAAAATATGAACAACTACTCTACTATAGAAGAACATGGTGGCAAGACTTCGGTCCACAATAGGTATTCCTCTCAAAAAAAGAACTTTATAAATTTGTTATGAGGTGACAAAAAACAAATGACATAATAATCTTTCGATCCGATCTGTTCCCTATCCCTCGATACCAAAAACGCTGATTCTCATAATTCCCAATACCTTTAGCGACAGTATTCAAAGGCGGTCGGCTGAGAAAAAAAGAGTATGTGCGACAGCTTTTGTTTTACAAGAGATAAAAAGAGCAGGAAAGGTACCTTCACTGCTCTCTTATTAAATTTATTTAAAACTTCAATCCTGACCAAGAACCAACTTTAGTTTTTCCTCCCGTAGTCTTAAGCCATTTACCCAATAAATTTTTGTGTTGAGATTCAACTTCGATCCATAATTCCTTGTTTACTACCCATATTGCAAATTTTATTCTCGTTACTATGCTTGTAGGGTAAGTACCTTCAACTCTATTTTTGTCTCTATTCAATACAAACTTTTGAACAGGTATTCCGGCAACTTTTGGCGTTACTTCGATTTGGCATTCATGTACCGTGTAACTTACCGACCCTATCGAGATACTAGCTTCTCCCGAATAAAGGAGATTACCTTTACCTCCAGTTATGGCACAATTTTGAGGTGTTGGTGTTGGTGTTGGTGTTGGTGTTGGTGTTGGTGTTGGTGTTGGTGTTGGTGTCGGTGTCGGTGTCTCACCGCCTAACACTTCTAAGCCACTCAATTCATCAGGAAGATAACTTAGATTTCCATAGTTTACTCCTGTTCTGTCACTAATAATATTAATCAACTGGACTCGGTTTGTATTCGAATCATAATCCCCTACTGTGGCGGTAATTGTCCCGGTTATATTTGGTACAGTCGTTCGGATTTTTTTGCCCTTTAGATTTTTTACTTCGGGTAAGGTAATAAGCTGAAGCGATCTGACAGATGAAATAAAATTTTGCTTTCCTTTTTTTCTTAATTGCTGAGCCGGACTTTTTCGGGAAGTTTTCAAACTTCCCACCTTGTTCTTCACAATCACCACTCCTTCGCTGATCAATATGATTGTTAACTACATGCTTAGCTTATAAAGTCATAGTTATAAATGTCCGGGCAATTTTCACTTTATTTATGTCATCAACTTAAAAATACTTCGACAAATGAATAAATAGGTATATAAGGACTTCTACTAATAAGATAGTATTCTTTGTGGAAACAGTGTCCCCCAAGTTATCCTTCTTATGGAAAAAGGTTTTCATAGATAAATTATTCAATACCATTCTTCCTTTTTCAAAAAGTTTAATTAAATTAAATTAAATTTATTTGATTAATAAGAGGGTCACTTTTAAGTTTCCATCTTGTAAATCACTTTCAGTAGTCCTGTGTCACTCTTTTCCTAATGCTTCTATAAACGACGAAAAAACCCTTGCTAAGCAAGGGTTTTTGAGGAAATGGGCCCTGAGGGACTCGAACCCCCGACCAATCGGT
>RCUE01000165.1_pt1 | contig 24184 bp, 18 predicted proteins | sample 2166111 | NCBI WGS metagenome assembly RCUE01 (sample SAMN09930795, study PRJNA488358) | compost metagenome | feature: garden; material: soil; isolation source: compost soil in phenylacetonitrile-enriched culture | place: Germany: Experimental Botanical Garden Goettingen | collected 2016-01-27 | reverse complement strand
TCCTGGACACTTGCGGTTATTTGCTCCGTGATGCTCGCGAGCTCTTCCGTTTGCTGTGCGATATGATTGGTGGACGCCACAATTTTATTAAACTGCTGCTCCGTCTCATTGGCAATTTTAATGCCGGAGTCTACATCCTGTTTTACGCGTTCCATGGTCTTAAGCGAATGCTCCATATCTTTGCGCATATTCTGAATCAACTCGGAAATCTGCCCGGAAGACTGGTTCGATTGTTCGGCCAGCTTTCTTACCTCTGAAGCAACTACGGAGAAACCGCGGCCTTCTTCGCCTGCACGGGCAGCCTCAATCGAAGCATTTAAGGCAAGCAGATTGGTCTGCTGTGCGATATCCGTAATGGCATGTAGCATCGTGTCGATCTGTTGAGTGCGTTCATCCAGCATTCTCATAACCGCATCGGTTTCATTGACGGAATGGTTAATCAAGTCCATTTGCTTCACCGTATGTTGTACAGCAGTACCGCCAAGGCTCGCCATTTCCATCGCGTCTGCAGACGATTCAGCAATAGTCAAGGAGCTATCCGTGATCCGCTGCATGCCTATTGAAATTTCTTCAAGCGAGCTGGTTGTCTTCTGGAGCATCAGTTGCTGCTCCTTCGCACCGGCCGCCGATTCTTGAATCGCGATGGTGATATGCTCGGTTGCCTGCCCAGTATGCTCTGCACCAAGGGTTAATTCTTTCGAGGAAGCTGCTACCTGCTTTGTGGACAGGTTTACTTCACCGATCAAATATCTAATATTTTTAATCATATGATTGAAATCCTGTGCCAGCTCGCCAACCTCATCTTTTGAATTCATTTTGACTTCTTCGACCGTTAAATCACCGTCCGCAACTGAGTTAAGCCGCTTTGCAATCATGATAATAGGCTTCGTAAAACGTCCCGAAACAAAGCTTACGATAATTGCTCCCAGAATAACTGCAATAGTCGTAATAATCAGGACAATATAAAGGACCTTGGTCGCCCCGCTGTTAAATTCGTTAAAATATGCTCCAGAACCGATGATCCATCCCCAATAAGGATCCCTTTCAACGTACGAAATTTTCGTCTCCACTTGATCTGTACCAGGTAAAGCCCATTTATAAGTGACGAATCCACCGCCGTTTGTACCGGCTTCTACAAACTCTTTTCCCACATGCACACCGTCTTCCGATACGGCATTTATTAAATCCTGGCCTTCATTTGAAGGGTTCATCACTGAAACGGCATCTTGGTTGACTGCCCACGGATAACCTGTTTTACCTACAGTATATTTAATCTTTACCGGTCTTTTGTTATTAGCATCTTTTACACCGAGCAGCTCGATGCGCAGTTTTTCCTGTGCTTCTTCCAATGTTAAATTACCGGCTTCGACTTGCCCATTGAGGAAACTAATCATACCAATTACCATTTGCACACTATTCTTAAGTGCTACTTTGCCTGATTCATTCATTTCATTCTTGGAAACAACATAAGAACTGATTCCAATCACGAATGTGGGTACAATTAAAATAATCAAGCACATTATGGTTAACTTCGTTCTTAACGATCTTACCTTCATGATTGATCCTATTTTTGTTTTCACTGAGATTTCCCCCTTAGACATCGATATACAGACTCAACCCACAGCTACGCTAATTACTAAAGGCAAAAGACTGTACATCATATATCGTAATAACATGCCAGGAAATGAAGCCCTTCCATCCAGTCAGCGATGAAGAGACCGATGTAGTTCATTTCACAACGAAAGAGCGACTCTATAATTAACGACGCCCATTGGGCCATAGAATGCAGGCCATTTTTTACTGTCTGAAGACTGGCTGCTGTTTTATACGCAAAATTAAATCCGTTTAACCGCAAATTTATCCGTCTATAGGCAGTAGCGTTTTGGTATGCTCCGTATACTTCTGCATAGAGAGAATCTTTAACAGAGGAGTGTGCGAGGATGAATAGAATAAAAGGGAGCATCTTTTTCAGTGTATTTGTGGCTATGCTAGGGCTCATGCTCATTGCTCCAATTATGCCGCCCCTTATTCGTGAATTAGGCTTAAGAGAAAGCCATTCCGGATTAATTATATCGCTTGGTTCTATAACGATGGCCTTAATGGCTCCAGTATGGGGAAATCTAAGTGATGCAAAGGGACGCAAGCCGGTGATTCTGCTTGGTTTCATAGGGATGTGTGTAAGCTGCCTGTTGTTTACACTTACTCTTTTTGCAGGATTAAATGGTTGGCTCAGTGGGGGGCTACTGTTAGTCCTGCTGATTGTTACACGCGGCTTAATTGGCGGCTTTATCCCGGCGGTGTTGTCATCGTCCCAAGCTTATATGGGAGATGTAACGGAAGGAGAAGAGCGTGGAAGTGGTATGGCTATTATTAGTGCGGCGAATGGGCTTGGGCTGGTATTTGGTCCCGCGATTGCAGGTGCCTTTACTTTAATAGGGCTGTTATGGCCCTTATATTTTGGAATTGTCATTGCCGCTGTTGCATTCGTGGTGTCTCTGCTGGCGATTCCGGCGGCCCAGCCCGTTATTCAGCAAAAACCCGCTCGAATTAACCCCCTCCAGCCAGGTCTAAGAATGTATTTGTTTGCAGGCTTGGTTACGATGATAAGTATTGTGACTATTCAGGTTATAGGTGGTTTTTATTTTCAAGATCAGTTAGGTCTTACATCCGAAGAAACAGCAAGAGTCGTGTCCTTTGGACTTATGTTCTCCGGGGCAGCGATGCTGATTGTGCAGATCATCCAGATGAAATGGCTTAAATGGCAGCCTAAGCCGATGATTTTACTTGGTTCTCTATTCCTGATTGCTGGAATGGCATTATTTCTGATTTCAGCCAGCTTGGTCGTTTACTATGCAGCGTTCTTTATGTTTGGCATAGGCACAGGCTTACTGATGCCCGGTTTTATGGCAGGTGCTTCGCTTTCAGTCAGTCAAGAGCAGCAAGGGGGAGCAGCGGGGCTGGTAGCTGCGGTACAGGGAATTTCCGCGATCATTGCTCCTATTTTGACGACCACCTTGTATCGAGTGGACAAATATATTCCCTTTACGCTTATAGCAGTCTTGGTAGCTGTTATGGCTGTTATTATGTGGGTAGTGAGAAAAAGAAACGGGAATAGTGAGCCTGTTCCTCATAAGGCAAAATAAATAAAAGATTGGTTAGATGAATCCATAGGCTTCCGGGGTATACTCACCGGAAGCCTATATCTATTATAATAAGTTATAAGAAATTTCAGGAAAATCAGAAGGAAGTGGGGGGCTTATGGAAATCCAGCAAAAATGGGTGGCACTAAACAAAAGATATAGTTTGTACGCACCCAGTCCCGAGGCTGTACAAGCCATGTACCAATTGAAGGAAGAGCTTGAGGGCTTAGAAAGCGAGCAGGCTGCCAGAATTTTGACAGAGTTGTATCTTCACCTGCATCAATACGAAGAGGCGCTAGAGGTTTTTATGTCCGTCATGAACCGGAAAAATAAAGCAGATTTGAAGAAACAGTGGAGTATTCAAGAGATGATTAATAGCCCGATTCGACTGCCGGTGATTAAGCCTTTAATCAAAGTAGCCAAGCGCAAGAAAACTTCCGATCTCCCTGTGTTTACTTATCATCAAGACCCTGTACGCACTCAGATCCTTAAATCAGGCTTTTTGAAAACGTGTTCCTGTTGTGGACGGCAGACCGATATCTGGTACGCGGGTCCCTTTTATACAGCATTATCTTATGAGGCGATCTGTCCTTGGTGTATTGCGAATGGTAGCGCTGCGAGCATGCTACAGGGAACATTTCATGACCCTGCTTGCTGTGCACAATTGGAGGAACCAAAGCTGGATGAGCTACTGCATCGGACTCCCGGTTATGAGGCATGGCAGACCGCCGCGTGGCTGGATCACTGTGATGACTACTGTGTTTTTATAGATTTTGTTGGCTGGAAGGAACTTGTCAGTAGAGAAATAGAAAATGATGTCAAACTGATGGTTATGCTTATTCTGGCTTTGTATAATGAAAAAGAGGCTAAGAGTCGAATACGAGAAAGCATGGAACGTGACGGATCGTTTCGGGGTTATTTATTTCAGTGCAGGCATTGTAAGGAATACCTCTTATATGCGGACTATGACTGAATCCAAGTGAATTTCCTGAGGTGAATGAGAAGGTGAAACCCAATTTAGGGGTAGTTCTAATTAAGGAGGAGTTCATAAAATTGGAGGAATGCAGATGGGGTGGGAGTATGGAATTAAGGTCGCAGATGTTAAGGATATTAAAGCACTAATGGAACGCTTAGCTGAAGCATTGCCTAGGATTGACGGATATCGGATGCAAAGGGATGAGGATGGTTTTGTTCTGCTTCAGAATAATTCTGATTGGCCTGAAGCGCTTCAGATTTCAGTGGAAGAGGCAAGAAATATTGAAGGGTTAGAAGATGATGAACCTTATATCTATTGTCTATTTCATATCGGCGGCGGAGATGCGATGGGGTTGAGGGAAGGAATGTGTAGGGCACTGGAAGAAGAGAAATGCGCTGCGGATTGGTTCGAGTTGTAGCCGAAGAGAGGAGTAAGAGAGAGTGACTAAGAAAGGAAAAACAGAGATTCAGACACTAATCTATCGCTATAGTGGTCCAAGAGCCAATATTGGATATACTTTTGAACCGCTGCGCTATGGGGATACAGATGAGCCAAAGCTGGAGGAGATGATCTTCATCTACGCAGATGACTTTGATATCGTGTTGTCTGCGTTAAAGTCCAAATATCCACTTGTCGATCCTGATACGGGAGAAATGTATGAGGCTTTTGATGCCTGCTGGGATAATCCGATTCCAGAGTCGGTATGGCATGAAATATTAACAGAATTGGATGCTTGGCCTGCCAAGGAGCCAGAATTACGCATATTTATCGATTCCTTTACAGCATGGGTCAGAGCGCATTTGAAGCAAGCAGATGGTATTATCGTGACCGGAAATCTGTAGAGGAAGGCAATGCACTGCAATCCGTATTTTCGCTGCCCCTCGCTTCGAGGGGCAACTGGAAAGCGAGCTGCTGGGTCAAATGCCTCGTTCTTTACATTGCATGCGACAGGCTCCTTATGGCAACTGGATTATTGACGTTGCTTCCGAATCCGGAGTAACTTTTGCTCCAATTTGGTATCACCCATAAATTTGCTGACAGATACAGCAAGCTGATATTGAATGGTCCCCATATTGTTAGCGGCAGGTTGAAGAACCCCTTTTATCGTTTGCCATAACGAAGTAGCCTGTCGGCTTTTTGCTCCAAAATGCATGATGATGTGGATACAGGCTGTAATTATATTGCGGCCAAGTCCGTACAGGAACCATTCTTTTTCCTTAGTAATAAGCGGAATGATGGTTGCCATCGTTTCCCAAGCTTCATCCCATCGTCCTGTTTCAATGAGCTTTTCTGCCAAGCTGGATGCAGTAGAACAGTAGTTACTAGAATTTTCTTCTATTTTCTCCATTTCAGCCAGCTTTTTGAGGGCTTCAATTTCACCTTCTGGATGGTTGCGCCATCTCTCATGATAAACGAGTGTCCGCAAATTTTCTTTGTCCCAATCCGTCTGCTCTCTGATCCACAAATCAATAAATAATGATAGGTATACATCTTCCCCGAGTTCACTCGCGATATTGATGCAATCTTCAAGATCAGCTGTATCTTTGCTGAATAAATATGTTTCCAAAATCAACTCAGGATCAAACCCGGCGTATGTATCGAAATTGGCTTTCTTGGCCTGCTGGAACAAAATTTGGTCCTGTTCACGCTCATACTTTTGCAGTAAAAAAACGGCATAGTATAGAGCATCGCCAATCCCCTGAAAACTGTTCGTTTCCCTATCTATAATCTCATTAACGAGCAGCCTTCTCACAATCGGTTCGTAATGCGGGGAATCTCGATCCTCACGATTATACAAAGCCAAAAGCACCTTCAAGCGATGGGTATAATTGGCATCACTTTTTCCATATTCCTCACTGTGTTGCTCCAAATAGTCAACCTTCGAAAAATCGGCGTGATCACTTATTAGACTCTGCAGCATTTTATCATAGGGTGCCATCATCTGATCCAGCAGCTTTTTGTAGTTCGTTTCCATTACTGTAATTCTCCTTTCACTGATCGGCTTAATACTACAATCCATATGTACAAAAAACAAGAGTTTTCCTTTTGAGTACTGCGCTGTCACACGTACATATTTTTCTAATAGACCCATTTTAAGATTCGATATGAGGGATGGACATTCAACACCTGTAAATCAAGCATACAACATGCAGGGATACAACATTGCGCACAACTAATGGAAGCGTTTTAATTTGAGTATAGAAACACAAAAGAAGATCTCAGGGAGGACATAAGATGCTAAAAGTGAAAGCGCTTATATGTGAACATGTAAACAATCCGATTGGACTGGGTTGTCTAAAGCCTCGATTAAGTTGGCAAATTGAATCTGACAACATATACGTTTTCCAAAAACGCTTCCAATTGCAGGTAGCCATAAATCCCGCTTTTGAACCGCTGCTCTGGAATCATTTTTCCTATTCGGAACAATCCATTTTGTTTCCCTATGAAGGTCCTCCACTCGAATCAGGACAAAGATATTATTACCGGGTAAAAGTATGGGCTCAGGGAGCGGGTGACACCGAACCCGAGGAATCGGAATGGAGTGAGATTGGCTTTTGGGAAATGGGGCTGCTCCATGAGCAGGACTGGAAGGCACAATGGATTACAGTGCAGGAGCGAAGCATCCATGAAAAGTTTCAGACAAGAGCCCCTTTTGCTGCTTCCAAGTGTTTTTCAGTTGAGGGAAAAGTGAAAAAAGCAGTCATTTATGCCACAAGCCTTGGTCTGTATGAGCTGGAGCTCAATGGACAAAGAGTAGGCGATGCCTACTTTACCCCGGGATGGACAGATTATAACGATCGTGTTCAGGTGCAAGCCTATGATGTGACTTCTACCGTTCGAGAACAACATAACCGCATCACAGCCACGGTGGGAGAAGGCTGGTACAGCGGCTATCTAGGCTGGCAAAAGCGCAAGGATACCTACGGGAACACAAATGCTTTGCTATTTCAAATGAAGATTAGCTATGAAGATGGCCGTTCAGAACTCATTTGCTCTGATTCTTCCTGGGAGGAAACGAGCTGTGCCATTTTGATGTCAGATATTTATAACGGCGAAATCTATGATGCTCGACTGGAGCAGCAGGCAGCCGAACATCGCTTCTTGAACGAACGGAAAATGATGCAGGTCGCCCCGTTTCCGTTAAGTCATCTGGTTGCTCAGGAGAACGAGCCTGTCCGTGTAATGAACCGATTAAAGCCTGTTGAACTGATTTGGACTCCTAAAGGCGAACTAGTACTTAACTTGGGTCAAAATATGGTAGGCTGGCTGGAATTTAAAGTGGAAGCCCCCGAAGGTACGGTTCTGAATCTGGTTCATGGTGAAGTACTGGATCAGCAAGGGAACTTTTACCGAGATAATATTCGTGATGCAGCGCAGCAGATTACGTACATTTGCAGCGGCAAGGGGACGGAGATATTTAGGCCGCATTTCACTTTTCAAGGCTTCCAGTATGTGAAGCTTGAGGGCTTTCCGGCTGGCGTAGCCATTGAAGATTTTACAGGCGTTGTTTTGCATTCAGACATGGCGACAATTGGCTTGTTCGAGACATCCGATCCAAAGCTGAACCAACTCCAGCACAATATTGTATGGGGACAAAAAGGGAACTTCCTGGATGTGCCGACCGATTGCCCGCAGCGTGATGAGCGATTAGGCTGGACCGGCGATGCACAGATTTTTGCCAGAACGGCCAGCTTCAATATGAATAGTGCTTCCTTCTTTCGAAAGTGGCTGAAAGATTTGGCTTACAACCAGCTGGAGAATGGGGCTGTGCCTTTTGTCGTGCCGGATGTCCTCAAAGGAACCTTTGCAGACAATATGGACCAAACGACAGCCGCATGGGGAGATGCAGCAGTTATATGTCCGTGGACGATCTATCAATGTTATGGGGATAAGCAAATTCTAGCTCAGCAGTATGACAGTATGAAAGCATGGGTCGATTATATTCGTGCCCAGGGGACCGAGGAACATTTGTGGGATACTGGTTTGCAGCTGGGAGACTGGCTGGCGCTGGATAGCGAGGAAGGAAGCTATTTTGGAGCGACCGATGGAACGTTGGTAGCGACTGCATACTTTGCGTATTCGACTCATATCTTGGCGCAGACCGCCAAACTGCTGAATCGCTATACCGATTACAACACTTATCAAAGCTTGCATGAGGGGATTAGAAGCGCTTTTGCGAACCGTTATTTTGATGACGCTGGCAAACTGACTTCTAATACCCAGACTGCACAGGTTGTGGCTTTGCACTTCGGATTGGTACCAGAAAAATATAAAAAGCAAGTGGTTCAGGAGCTCGTACGGCTGATAGAAAAAAATGATATGCATCTGGATACTGGCTTTGTAGGCACACCCTATCTATGCCTGGTTTTATCCGACAATGGCTATACAGATATAGCTTATAAAATTTTATTTCAGAAAGATTATCCTTCTTGGCTCTATCAGGTTGAACGGGGAGCAACGACCATGTGGGAGCATTGGGACAGTATCAAAGTGGACGGCTCGTTCTGGAGCACCGATATGAACTCGTTCAATCACTATTCGTACGGTTCAGTTGGAGACTTTATGTACCAAAATATTGCCGGTATCGATGTGCTTGAAGCGGGCTACAAAAAGTCACGGTTAGCACCCAAACCGCCTGTTAATCTTACTTCGGCCCATGGCAAGCTGGAGACACCTTATGGTGAGGTTGCTGTCCATTGGGAAATCGTGAATGAAGAAATGCGGATGACGGTTCACGTACCACATAATACGACAGCTGAGATTACGCTTCCGGGCGTTCTAGAGCCAGATGCATTACAACAGACCATTACTAAGCAATACCCGTCGATTCAGTATCCGCCTGGTAATGTGCCACAAGAGCTGGCCGGGAAATCAGGTTCTCCCGGAGAACAGGCGATTTTCGAACTGAGTGGAGATCATGAATTGACGTTTACCGTCGGATCTGGACAGTATACGTTCCAGTACAAATACAACCAGAGGCTAAATAACATAGACTAGAGGTGAGAAGCTTGATGAATATTAAAAACAAAATATGGTTTAAAACAGCATTGTTGTCCATTTCCTTAGTCCTGACATCAGCGAGTGCTATTTCAGCTATCATCCCGATGATGCTGAACCAATTACCGGGAGTCTCCAGTTCACTGATTGAAAGCATAGTTACAATCCCATCTTTCTCGATGATGCTGTTTGTGCTGTTGAGTGGCCCGATCTCTTCCCGCTTGGGTAAAAAAAATACAGTCCTGCTAGGACTTTTGCTCGTGGTCATCGGCGGAATACTTCCTATGCTCACTACGAACATTACATGGATTCTCGTGTTGCGTTTGGTGCTAGGTGCAGGTCTGGGGATGTTCAATTCGCTGGCTGTCAGTTTAATTAGTGATTTTTTTGAAGGGGACGAACGTGCTCAATTGGTAGGTTTTCAAAGCGCTGTACAAGGGCTCGGAAGCAGCTTGGCTACCTTTGTGGCAGGACAGCTTGCCCTAATCGACTGGCCGTTTGCTTTTTTGTGCTATGCGATCACTATTCCTATCGCACTGTTGTTCTTTTTTATCATTCCTGAACCAGAGCGTGAGGAGCCTACAGTGAGCACGACAGGAACGGGCCAAAAGAGTGGGGGAATGTCCCTACCTGTACTTGGATTAGGGGCTGCACTTTTCCTGTTTATGACCTTTATCATGATTGTGTATACCAAAACAGGTATTATGATTGCTGAAAAGAGTATGCCTAACGCAGGGTTTTTAGGGACCGCTTTGACGCTGTTCTCCTTGTCAACTATGATTGCAGGCTTCTTGTTCGGTAGAATATATAAATGGTTCAGAAATTACGCACCTTTTATCTCCAGTTTATTAACAGCGACAGGTTTTGTCCTGCTGTGGTTTGCTCAGAATGTGACCATGGTTACGGTTGCCATGCTGATCATTGGCTTTAGCTTTGCGCTGTTTATTCCTTATATTTTTACGATACTAACTAAAATCGTACCTAAAGGCAGTGAGACGATATCTATTTCGATTGCAATGGTAGGCTCCAATTTGGGAGCGTTTGCTTCGCCTTATGTTATCAAGTTAGTTGGGGTGTTGTCTGGGAATGAAACTGCCTCATTTTCCTTTCTCGTCTCTGCGATTGTATTTATGATTGCTGCGCTCCTCTGTCTGGGAATCGCTATTAGAGGAAAGGGAAGCAAAACACAGACGGCAGTTCACAGTTAATGGGAGTCTGAAGGAGGAGTCTGTGTTTATGAACCTTCATGAGTTGGATCAGTTGCTGAGAAGTAAAACTGAAATTGAACTTTTACAACAGCAAAACAATCAAGTGATTAATGATCTCTCCAAAGAATCGGAAAATGAGCGATTTTTTGATATAAATCAGAATATGTATCGAATGCCTGCTTTATTTTTCTTCGGAGAACATGATATTTATATTAGCAAGCACAACAGGTTTGCTCCGATGCTGGAGCACATGCATGAATTTATTGAGTTAAACTATGTTTACTCAGGTAAGTGCAACCAAATCATAGCGGGTAAAGAAATTGAGCTTTGTGAAGGCCAAGTGTGTGTCCTCGATAAGGATGTACCGCACAGCATCGCACCTTTGGGAGAAAACGATATACTGATTAATATCCTCCTGCAAAGAGAAACGATTTCATCCCTATTTCTACAGCGGCTATCTAAGAAAAAAAGTTTGATCGGCGAGTTTCTTGCCAATTCAGTCCTCCAGCATCAGCATCATAATCACTTTATTATTTTTGAGTCACAGCATAATGAAAACCTTCAATATATATTGCGTAGAATCTTGATCGAATATTTTTCCAGGCAAGAGGATTCAATGGAGCTGGTCAAGGCTTATTTGTCCATTGTATTTGGGGAATTGGTCCGTGTATTGGAAAGCGAGCATAATATTCACTTAAACCAGCAGGAAAGTAATATTACTTCTATTCTGAATTACATGGAAGAGCATTATCAGCATTTAAGCCTCCAGCAATTATCTACTCATTTTAATTACAATAGTACGTATTTAAGTAATAAGTTGAAAAAAGTAACCGGTCTTACTTACACGCAGCTTATTGCCAACATTAAACTTAATGCGGCCTATTCTTTGGTAGTCAATACCAACCTGCCATTCGAAATGATCTTTAAGCAGGTCGGATATAACAGCATGAGTTTTTTCTATAAAAAATTTAAAACAGCGTATGGTGCCACCCCGCAGAATATCCGAAACAAACAAATGAGGAAATGAAGGATACACAAGGACGTCCAATTCTAATGGGCGTCTATATTTGTTATAATATCGGCAAATTCATAAGCGGATGTTTAATAGGGAGGATACATTTTGGAAGCGGTATTAAGACGGCACTGGCCGGAGTGGGACGGGACACTACAGAGACGAACCGGAGGTTGGAATAATACGACGTATTTTGTTAAGAGCGGTGGGCGAAGTGGGGTACTGCGCATCTACGATACACACAGGGATCGGAACAAAATAGAATTTGAGCATGCGGTTTTGCAGGAACTGAGCAGGCATTCTCTATCATTCAGGGTTCCAATGCCAATCCGAACGATTACGGGAGAGACACTTGCACAGGTTGAGAAGGATAGTGGAAAATATGTGTGTCTGTTCGAATACATAGAAGGCACATCCCCATCGGAGCAGGATCCTAGCTTTGCCTATTCTTTTGGCGAGGCTGCTGGCGAATTATCTGCTGCACTTGAAACACTCAATCTTGATATGACTCCAGTCTATCGGCCGTATTATGCTTTGCAGCAATCCTATCCATTATGTAACCGGGAAGTAATCCAAGGCTTTTGTTTAAACCCGCCGGAGCCTCTAAAAGATTTCCATGAGGAGCTGCGTTTGATAGGAAAAGTATATGAAGAGATTATAGATTCACTTCATGCATTGGAAGAGTTGCCGCATCAGCTTGTACATGGAGATTTGAACGCTTCCAATTTGTTGGTAAAGGATTCTGACCCTAGTCAGGTGGCTGTACTGCTTGATTTTGAATTTTGTACGCTGGACGTTCGGGTCATGGATCCGGCGGTCATTTTATCAGGATTTTTGGGACAACCGGAGGAAACGACAGCTGTTCGTGATTTTTGCCGGGGCTTCAGCCGTCAGGTTCGTTTAAGCCAATCCGAGGTTGACGCTTTGCCTGTGTTAATGCTGCTTAGGAAGGTAGACGTTTTTCTTCATTTTATGAGTCGCTTTCTGGAAGGAACAGATCAGCCACACGTGCTGCAAGAACAGATCAAACAGATCACGGCCGACTTGCTCCAACTGTCTACCAGCAGTAGCTGGATTCAGGAGGAGTTAGTCCAAGCTAGAATAATGTATGAATAAACGAGCTACATGCCGTGTTATGTTATAATTTCTGGAATAACAGAAATGAAGTCTACTGAATTGTACTCGGAACAGGAGGAGCAGATGAATAGTTGGTTAACGAACGCGTTACGACCCTATTTTGGGCTGGAGACGCTGGAAGAACATTGGGACGTAGTAGAAATTAAAGAAGGATATTTTATTTGTATGGATGGAGATGTTATTCGCAAGCGAATTTCTTCCAAAGAGGATGCTTATGGAGAAGCTGATGTAGAGATTTTTACTCGTGATCGGGCATTTGTTCTGCCTAAAACGGCTCGTGGCAAAGAGAAAAAACTGAATTATACAAGTGTTTCGAGCATCACAGCAGAAGGTGTGTCCTTTTCAGCAGGCATTCGAAGAGATCGTAATATTAGTTATGTTACTGCTGTGAATAGCAAAACTGGCGTGAGATTGCCCATCACTGGATGTGAGCATTTACATAGTAAAGAAGAGATCATCGATTGGCTTCAACGTTACCCGTCGCTTGTGCCTAACGACTATGATCGTAAGGTGGAACGATTGAAGCATATGAAAAACCTGCGTTATAAAACCATTCCGGGAGACATCTTCCGCGTGGAAATAGACCTTTTTACAGATGGCTATGTACTGGTCGTCGGAGATTTGCGCCAAATGCAAAAGGATCAGTTGTTTGCAAAGGAGAGCATATGGAATAGTGTCATGACAATGCCTTTGTTCGTACGTCCGTATTTGTGTACAAGTCGTGACCGTTCAATAACTTTGGAATCCATCACGGCCGCCCCGTTATCTGATACAACCTGGATTGTCATGGATGATTCCTTTATGCGAGGGTCCTACGAGCGGATAGGGCATAAAGCGTTGGCGGAAGAGGATATTGTGTTTCCGATTGGTTACGGCAGTAGCATAGATAGCAGTAAAGAAAGAATATATAGACTGTCCTGGGGAACGGGCACAATTTCCAAACCGGAAGAAAAGACAGTGTTCAAGTCTTCGCGCGAATTGTTAAATAACGGTGTATATTCAGGTGTCATTGCAGACTGTTTTGGTCCTTGGGAAGAGCGGGAGTGGCACCACACGCTGGATAACCCGTTGTATCGGGAAGAGCGCCGAAAAGCACTGGCCGAATTCGGATTCCCGGAAGACATTTCGTACGATGAGTTCAATCGCCAAACAGGAGGACTGACGCGTTCGGAATATCTCGCATATTTGACAAGGACTTATAGCGGAAAAAGAAAGATGAAATGACACGGTTATACATCCTTTTAGGAGGTACGAATGAAATATCTTAAAGATTGTCCGGAACCAGGCATGGGAACCTGGTATTTTGAAATAGACTCAGACGGCGTAGCCTATCGGCAAATTGTGATCCAGGATGACGGTACTTTTATTGCTTCTAATCGTAAGCACGAGCAATATCATTTCTTGTTAGCAGAGAAAGCGATTGATGATACAGAGCCCTATTATACGAAAATTACAAAAAAAGAGTTTGAAGAAATCTGGTCCAGCAATCTTCACACCTCCAACAAGGAATGGCATCAAGTCAAAACCGCACTGCCGGTTGGGACTAAGGTAACTGGATATATTGAAGCCTTTTTTCCACACGGAACACTAATTCATATTTTCCAGCACAATGCAGTCGGATTGGCAGACACCCATTCATATGCGGAAAAGGCCCCATCCGAGTGGATGTATCCGAGGCATGAGATCACGGCGATTGTCCAAGGCTACGACGAGCTGAATCAGTGGGTGATTTTAGAGCAAACGCAGGTTTTCGAAAATCAGTTCAAAGGTTGAAAGATAGATATCGGAATACAGGAAGGAGAATGGATATGCATACGTTAACGGTTGATGAGCTGGTGGATCAGGACAACCATGCATGGGAAGAGGTCAGAAACATTCTGCAAGAAGGGAATAATCCATTTCGCATTGTACCGGCAGAATCGGAATCTGTTAGGGGAGATTCGCTCTACCGTTTGCAAGTGAGCACCAAATCGTACTTGGGAACGGTTGCCTATGAAACAGGAGGGATCATATTTGACCACGGATGGATCACCTTACTGGGTGCAGGTGGGCCTGAAATTTACGGTAGTTTGGCTTCGTGGAACGGGCTGCAAGAGCCAGCGAGCGTTCCTGCACTTGGGGGAATGCTGATTGTGGCCTATGATGCAGCAGGTGGCTTCTTTGGATTGGATACAGGGAAGTTTGGACGTAGCGGCCATATCTACTATTTTGCACCGGATGCATTGGAGTGGGAATCCACTGAGCTGGCCTATTCCGGTTTCTTGAGCTGGTTGGCTGAGGGAGATTTGGGCTTGTTCTACCAGACATTCCGCTGGAATGGTTGGCAGTCGGATATGGAGCAACTTCAGCCAGGAGAGGTATTTGCTTATTATCCGCCGCTATGGACTCAGGAAGGTGGCGGAGAGACCAGCCACAAATCACCTATAGCACTAACAGAAGCGTGGCAGGCGGTGACGGATCGGGAATAGCCGCGAGTGGGGAGGGGGACATAAGATCATGAATCATTCCATTCAATCCAAACTGATGCAGCTGAATGAAATACTTTCTCAAAATAACATTGACCATTACTACATTTATGATTATACAAGTCGCCCCAAGCTGGTACTAGCAGGGAGCTTTGACTTTAGCTATTATCACAACATAGAGATTACATTTTACGAGGTCTCGTTTCTTTCCTGTCCGGGTGGTGTATTTTCAATTGAATGCTTTAGACTGGCTAATGACAAGGAATTGGAAATGTTAAAAACTGTCTCTTACGGATTTCTTGAGGGGCCTGTGATTTGTATGGAGGATCAAACGTTTGGTACCCGATTTTTCATTGCTGCGGAAAGCTTGGATTACGAGCTCAAGACCGTTTTTTACTATAAACGTGAGAACCTTCAACCTCATGAAAGTGTGGCTGAATGGGTTGAAAAAGATGGAGAAGGTTGAAAAAGATAGCAACAACAACTTTTAGAGACGTGAAGGTAGGAGGGTGGTTATTATGTGGAGTATTCACTTTGAACATCAATTTATAAAATGTCCGGAAGCAACTGGTGAACAAATCGCGAATTTTTTGAGCACATGGAACATCAAGCTATCGAAGCAGGAAATTCACGAAATCCAACAAAGACAAGTGAACCCTTTTCCGAAATCGTCTCCATTTTATGATCAATATAAACCGCTAGATCCTGTTAGCTGGCATTTGCCCCAAGGACAATTTCCTGATAGTTACATAGAATTGCTGAAATATTCTAATGGCGGTGAATTTCAGAATGGAGAACGTTATTTCCAGTTTTTCAATACTGAAGATTTGAGAGAAATGAACCTCGCCTACGAGCTGCCAGAGTATATGCCGGGTGCCGTGTCGTTTGCGATGGATGGATGCGGTAACCACTATATGTTTGATATGAGAGAGGAAAAAAGAAACAATGAATATCCCATTCTTTTTGCTCATTCTGGTAGTTTGGGATATGACGAATGTGAACAGGTTGCCCATTCATTTATAGAGCTGTGTACGGAAAAATGGGCATTGTATTGATATCTTGACTAAACATACGCTTTATTCCCCCTAATTCATCCAGTAGAAAATGTAAAACCCGCAAGCTGGACCCTTTTTGCCAGGTCTATTTTGCGGGTTTTTAACGCTACTTATTTTCATTTATCATTTCCATTAAAACTTGAGAGACGATCGGTAAGGTGGTAAAGCCGTCACTTTGTAAAAAGTGTCCTCCATGATCTAATTCGTGAAAATCAGCCTGGATATCTTCCGCTAGTTTCTTACTAAGTGCAAAGGGGACAATCGCGTCGTCCTTTGAAGCTATAACTACACGCGCTTTTAGCGAATCCATGATCTGCTGATGATCCAAATGGTCATTTGTAAATTCATCTAATGACGGCAGGCTTGGCACTGGGTCAGTAAAACCGGAAACGAAAACGGCGCCACCTAGTGGTTCAGGGATGTTGACTTGCTGCAGGTATCTTAATATGGATACACAACCCAAGCTATGACCAATAAAATAGGTGTCTTTATGTAGGGCTTTAATATTTTGCAATAGGTGCTCAATCCACTCATTAAGTTTGGGGGCTTGCGAGTTGGGCATATCTAGTATATTTACCGAAACCCCGTCTTCCTGTAATTTGTCTTGTAACCAAGGAAACCAATGATCTGTTGGCGAAGCTGTGTATCCGTGGATTATATATACTTGTTTTTGATTTTGTAGATTTGTCACCATACGTTCTCCCCCATCATCCAGTGTTTAGATCTTAGTTTGCATATGTGTCCCACTTCATGTAAAAATCCCTCTCTAGTTTACCAAACATCCAATGCTTATGAGTACCTAAAATTGTTGATTCATGTAGCAAGCCTATGTATGAATTTGCCTATTATAATATTCATTATTTTTGCAGTACTGTAATTTGGCTAATAAATTTAAGCGCTTTCTACCGATATATATAGCATCACGTTTTGTGATCTGCTTTATTTTGTTGTATGGAGGGCAGCATCAAGAGGAAGACCAGAGTACTCGTGAAAGTTGAGAGCAGCGTGAACTATTATCCATAGACGAGCTGGAGGGGTTTGAATGAGTAACCAACTATCGGACAGGACTAAAAAAGGAAAAGGTTTTAGAGATTTAGAGATCACGACAACGATGATCTCCATGATTATGATCAGCTTAGTGGGTTTGCTCATTGTATCGTTGGTAGGAGTTATCGGTATGTATCAAGCTAAAGAGGGTCAAGGTATTTTGTATACAGATCGCTTTCAACACCAGACGAATATTCTTGAGGTCAAAAGTGACTTTTATAACATGCGAGCCAATTATACAAAAATACTCGACAATAAGGAGTATACAGATAAACAGTATAAGCAGGTGCAGAAAGGAAAAAATAGCGTTACAACTGGGCTAAATGAATTTTCACAAAGGACATTGGATACTAAGGAACAGAAATTGTTTGAGGAACTACAGAGGAGTATAGACACGTATTTTCAGGACATCGAACAGATCATGGCCGTCAAAAAGAATACTGGAACCTATGACACAGAAGAGAGAGGCCGGATCAATAAATCTAGTACGGCCATTGTTACGATGCTGACTACGATTTCAGATTATAACAATGAGCAATCCGCCAACCTATATCAAAATACGCAAAACGAGATCAAAATGCGCACAATTGTTTTAATCACAGTTCTTGCTCTCGTGTTGGCTGTTCTGATCACAATCTCCTTTGCAGCCATTCGAAATATCCGTTCCCGGATGAGCACCATTACGAAATACTGTGAAGAGATTACCCAAGGAAATTTAACGACAGCACTTGATCCTGCCTTGCTCAAAGGAAATAATGAGATCGCTGTTATAGCTCGTGCCATTCAGCAAATGACAGATTCAACCTCAATGGTCATCACAGGGGTGATCAATGAGTCACATCAAATTAACCAACTGAGTGATCAGACGAATCATAATATGACAGATCTCAATGAGCGGATTCGCGATGTATCAGCCACGGTCGAACAGCTGTCAGCAGCTATGGAAGAGACTTCGGCATACACCGAAAATATGAACCATTCTGCGGAAGAAATGCAGCGGGCAGCAGAGTATATCTCGGTCAAAACTCAAGAAAGAGCTCAGTCTGCCTATGATACGAGTGTAAAAGCTGAAACATTGAAGCAGGCGGCTAGTCAATCCAATAAAGCGGCCAAAGAAATTTACCAAAAAGCTAATGAAAAGATGACGGAAGCGTTAGAGCGAGCCAAGGCAGTAGACCAGATTCGTATACTTTCTCAGTCTATCTTGGAAATTACGGCACAGACCAATTTGCTGGCCCTAAATGCATCCATTGAAGCAGCTCGTGCCGGTGAGTCAGGTCGAGGGTTTGCGGTTGTAGCTAACGAGATTCGTAAGTTGGCAGACGGCTCCAAACACGCGGTAGACCAAATTCAGAGTGTTACTCAAGAGGTTGTGCAGTCTGTAGAAAATCTGACTACCAATGCAGAAGAATTGCTGCACTTCCTGCAAGCCCAGGTAGGCAAGGATTATCAGCTGCTTGAGGATACAGCAGGGCAATATTACAATGATGCTGTTGAGCACACGAACACAGTCAATGATTTGAACGCCACCTCTAAGCAGGTAAATGAAACCATCCAAACCATGGTGAGAGCGATCCATGAGATTGCTACCGCCAGCGAACAGTCCGCCATATCTACCCAACACATTGCTGAGAATATGGTGTCTTCAACGGAAAAATCTCGTGAAGTGGCATACCAGTCTGATCAGGTGAAGGAAAGTGCAGCTCGACTGAATGAACTGGTTGCAGGCTTTAAAATTTAATGAGGACCATACGGTGTTGGTATTTAAATGAAGGGAGAAGAAAAATATGGGAACTAATTTTGAAGAGGTAAGTGTATTGTCGGTAGTTATAAAGAGTTACATTATTTTTGAGGATGAAGAGGAAGGATTAGGCTATGAGATTGAAATAATAGATAGTTTAAAACATCCATTTTCTGATTTCAAGGTTAGGGTATTAAATATTGAAAAAAAGTGGAAGGATAAGAAGCCTGGTCCAACAATATTTTTGAATGTTGGGCATAGAGAAGAAGTGGAATTATATAATGAAGTATGGAAAAGAGAAATAAAAAAAATTTTTCACGAAGCTACAGAAAACGAAAACTTCTTAGATTCACTTGATAGGGAAATAAAGGAGCCGCATAATGTAATATCTCAGAATCTCTTCTTTCTCCTTTATGTTAATGAGCTTTTTAACAACGAGGTTTTAAAAGCCCCTTACGGAGGAATAAAAGAATTAGAAGAAGACGATTTATCAATTTCATTTTTTTATGGGATTGAGGGATACAAAAATTATGAATCGGACTTTGTAAATGACATAATTAATTTATGGATAGTAAAAGAAAAGCCTTTTTTAAAAGGCTATCAATGTTTTACCCGTTCATTTGTCTTGGGGGAAAGTATTAAAGGAAGAAGGATAACAACGATGATTGGAAATCCAGAATCTGATCATGTAAGTCTTCTAGTCGAAGGAGGACTACTTATCCCTCTTAATGAAGATGGCTACAAGAACCTATCTTATATAGATAGCCAATATATTAACCAATGGACGGTTAAAGATGTAGAAATGATTCTTAAAAATCCTGTATATGCTTATGGAGTACAGTTTGAACCAGCAGAATTATTCTATGATTGGCAATATGTTTTATTATACGGATTGGCAACATTACCGATTAAAAAGTATCCTATACAAAAACTAGAGATAGTGTACGAAAGTTTTATGGAGAAAGTAAAACAAAACATATGTTACTTTTATAAAGCTGAAGTGATTTTACCAGACAAAACTGAATTCTTGAAAGTAGTGCAGAAAGGAATAGATCAGTTAAGATCTTATCTAACTGGTAGCGAAGAAGAAGGAATCTCCAAAAATATTATCTTCCTTATGAAAAATAGATATGCTTTTTTGCCGATCATTTATAACTTTTTAGAAACATTTTTTTGGAAAGAAGTTAATGAACGGTTTGAAAAATTAGAATTTAGCATGAAAGAGTTTGGTGATTTACTAGATGAAGCTAAAAATTTAAAGAGTGGTTATGAGAAAGGGTTACTATTTGAAGAGGTGGCAAGTTATTTTCTACGCAGTGTGTATGGCTTGAAACTTATGGGTCACCGCATTAAGGAAGAGAGAGAGGAAGTTGATCTTTATTTTTGTAACGTGTCTCTTGATTCGTTTCTTTGGAATTTAGGGGCTCTAATCTCTGTTGAATGTAAAAATAGAAAAGAAAAAATTAAGGTTTCAGATATCAGAAATTTGGTTCCTGTAATGGATTCTAAAGGGATTAAAACATGTATTGTTTTTAGTATGGCAGGTTATACGCAGATTTCATTAAAAGAGATTGAGCATCAGTTTGTAAATGGAAGAAACATAATTCCACTTAGTATGGAGGATCTTGAAAAAGTGTGTTGCAATTATCCTCCAAATAAATTGTTAGCAGATAAAATGAAGGAATTATTCACAGCTACTGAGAATGATCACAGATTACTGTATTAAATTAAAAGCATGAAGTATAACACATTCATAGGATTCAAAGATGAATATATCAGTCTTAGAAAGATGGGAGATTATGAAAAACAATTATGATTTTCACGCATTATTAGATGACGTTGAATTTGAGGCGTTGGCAATAGATATTGTTCGAGTTCGAGAAAATTTAGAACCCAATGTATTTCGCAGATATCCTAAAGGTAGGGATGGAGGCATTGATGGGTATAGGTACAGTGATAATACTATTATTCAAGCAAAATGCTATAAAAATGATTTTAACATTTTGAAAGGAAGTTTGAAAAAAGAAGTATTAAAGTTGCGTAATTTGAAGCCGAGTCGATATATTTTAGTAACATCAGTTGGATTGAATAAAGAACAACAAAGGGGAATAATGGATTTATTTAAAGGATACATCCATTCTGATGAAGATATAATTGGTAGAATAGAACTAAATGAGTATCTTGCTGACCCAAAGTTTTCTATTATTCAATTAAAGTACAATAATTTATGGACGCCTAGTACAGTAGTTTTTGAACATATTTTAGAAAATATTATTTTGCGTGGACCCAATAATTTTAATCAATTTCACTTAAATGAAATGAAAAATAACGTTGAGTACTACATAAAAACGAAAGCTTATCATGAATCACTTGATATTATGGATTCACATAATTGTTTATTGGTATATGGTGAACCGGGAATTGGGAAAACGATGCTAGGTTTTAATATAGCGTTCCATTATTTGATGCAAAATGAGGAGCTTGATCTTTTTTTTACAGATACTATTGAAGATGTGTATAAATTTTATCGCTCAGATAAAAAGCAATTATTTATAGTAGATGACTTTTTAGGTGTAAATTACGTCAATAATCAGATCCAAAATGGTGAATCTAAAATTTATCGAATGCTTAAGAGCATTATTAGTGGAAATAATCATAAAATTGTATTGATTTCGAGAAAAAATATTCTTTTTGAAGGTATGAAATTATTACATGAGTTAAAGGTAATAATTCAAAATATGAGTGTTGAGTTATCTTCAACTAGCTTAGAAAGCTCAGACAAGATGAGGATATGTTGGAGTATTCTAAAAAAGTCAAACTTACAGTACAGTCTTTTGCACAGCATTGTAATAGTTTCTGACAAAATTATTAATCACGATAATTATAATCCCCGATTTATTAATGATGCGATCCATCTTCTTTCTAAAATAAAGCATGATGGTATGTATCCGGGAAAAATACTGTTGGAAACATTGAAGAATCCCAATGAAATTTATGAGAGAATGTATAATCACCTTCATGAGACTTCAAAAAGTGCAGTTTATCTTGGTGTATGTATGGCGATCTTTGGATATCCGGTTGAATTAAATATTTTAAGAAAATGCTACGGGAACTTACAAGAAAGTCTTCCTTGGGAAGAGTGGCAAAGTTTTGATGATGCTTTAGATCAATTGTCCGCCTCTTTTTGTTTCGTTAGAGATATGAATTTTATCAGAACATTGACAGGTATTGACTTTGAAGCAAAAAAAACAATTATAGGATTTAACAATCATAGCATGATGGAATTTTGGAGGCATTTAATATCGAAAAATTTGTCACTGTATGGGCTGAATCTTATTAAGAGTGTTAATTTAATGAATCCTATTTTGTTTTTCGCTCACAATTTACTTTTACTAAATTTAATTGATGAACATAATAATATGGAGTTTGAGCAGACAATTATTCCAGGAATTATTGATAGAATCGCTAAAGACTACGAACGTTTAGATTTTATCTACTCCAATGGAATCGAGGAATACTGTACAGATGATAGATTTACAGACTTTTATTTCTCTTCAGATTATACCAACAGTTACAATCTTAAATTAAGACAAATATTAGATTTGAATGAACAATATAACTCTCAAAAATTAAGGGATGTAATAGAAAAGTTAAAGGCGTTTTTTATTAATAGTTTGTTAAAAGATGACCGTCATGCACTTTCCGATGAAGAGAAGTATGGCGTTCCTAAGATTGTCAATAAGTTATTAAAGCAAGGGTTCGAAATCCCTGCTATGAAAGAGTTATTAGATGGCTATCGCTCTAAAATAAATTTTTTGAAATTTTACATCGTCTTTTATGAATTCAGAGATATATATGGTCAAGACTTTGACTGCTATCTCCAGGAAAACTACAATGAAATTTCTGATAAAATTATTTGGCTTATTGGGGATGATTATGACTTTTATGCATCCGATTATTTGGAAATTGAGATCGAGAATTTGTTATTCGGAGACGCTCCTGAAGCGATCCAATTATATAACGTACAGGTTAAAAAAGAATCCCTTAAGGCCATGAGAATATTGGAGAAAACTCTAAATTGGGACGGATATTCAGTAAAGTGGAATAGAATTCATTCTAACTTTGAAGAGACTACAAATCGTAATCCTAATAAAAGCCAAGTCGAATTTCATGAAGATGATGATATCTTTGTAGAAGAAACAAGTGAAAGGGATTTTATGGAGGAGTTGCTTCCCTATATACATAGGGATGATCAAGATAGTTGGGATTCTTTAATTAATTTAGCTGGAATAGTAAGCTGTGAAATTACTATCATGGATCGAGTTCAAGAAGATTTGTTCATGGGAAAATCTAAATGGAAAGGAACATATTATTCTACTGATCCGCTTTTTCTCGCGAAAATTGTTGATGAATATAAACGAGGTAATAGAATAGAGAATCAGATTCGCAATTTCTTCGACAACATGTTTAGTTCAATTGATTGTTCCGAATATGAAATTCTTACCAAGATTGCAGTTGCAGCGCAGGAACATAATGAAATGTATTTTAATCGGGATAATTTGAAACAATGGCTCAATATATCAAATGAAGAATGGAACTTGATTAAAGAAAGTAGCTACTTGGGGCATAATAATGGATGGTTGTATTTAATAGCCTCTGAGATTCAAGTTTATCTATTATGTAAGAATATTAATGACCATTCATATAATAAAGTCAAAATTTTGAGCTTGATTGACTGGATTATTAACGAGTCCGAATTTCATACTTATATTTATAATGTATTTTGTATTCTTGTTGAGTTTTTTGCGGATGAAAGTAAAAATTATTTTTTGGAAAGCATTCAATCTTTTATTGAGCACATAAAGGAACTGAATGGTACAGAACAATTGGCATTTGGTTTATCTTCTGTCTATACACTTCAAGAGATGAACGATAAAAAAGAAGTATCGAGTACAATTAAAAATTGGACTTTACTTAGGTTTTTAGAAATGTTAGAAGTAGAGTTTAATGAAGTGACTTCTGATTTGTCTTATGATTTATTTCAGAAGATCGCCACAAATAAGTATGAGACAGAATGTGCAATTGATTATGAATATTGCATAGCGCACCCAGAAAAGTTGGCTCCATTGCTTAACACTTCTTCAGTTGAACAAATTATAAAGGATGATCTAACTAAGATTGATAATTTCATCGAACAATATTTTTGATGAGTTTTCTTTATTTAAACAGCCAGCACCTTTGTAATAAGATGTTGGCTGTTTAATCACTATTTTGTCTAGCCCTATTTAAACAAGACTACAGTCATGCGTCCAAAGCCTGCAACTCTTCCTGTTCAGCCATTTGCATCAGCTTATAAATCTGCCGTGCTGTGTTCACATTCCGCACCGTCATTTGCTGATACAGCT
>RCUE01000164.1_pt1 | contig 24222 bp, 25 predicted proteins | sample 2166111 | NCBI WGS metagenome assembly RCUE01 (sample SAMN09930795, study PRJNA488358) | compost metagenome | feature: garden; material: soil; isolation source: compost soil in phenylacetonitrile-enriched culture | place: Germany: Experimental Botanical Garden Goettingen | collected 2016-01-27 | reverse complement strand
CGTCTTAAACAAAATTAACATAAAATAGGCTGTCGAGACTTTCTCGACAGCCTGAGCAGACTCTTGCGAGTCTGCTTTTTTTCCTGCATAGTTATCACATAAGGCTACAGACATTACTGTCAGTAGATGTAGAGAAGGGCGGGAACTGTTTTGGACAAAGACTTGCGCTATCCGATAGGATCATTCGTTGTTCCAGACACCATTACAGAAGAACAGCTTATCGCATGGATTCACGACATTGCTGAATTGCCTGCACAGCTGCGTCTGGCGGTCGAAGGACTGAATGAGCAGCAGCTAAATACGCCTTATCGTGAAGGGGGCTGGACGATAAGGCAGGTAGTTCATCATGTGGCAGACAGCCATATGAACAGCTATATCCGTTTTAAACTGGCGCTGACGGAGGATACACCGACGATCAAGCCATATGATGAGGGACGTTGGGCCGAAATACCAGACGCCAGGGAACTTCCACTGGAGCCCTCGTTGCAATTGCTAGAAGGACTGCATGAACGGTGGGTGACCGTGTTGCGATCGTTGGGAGAGGATCAGCTACACCGATCGTTTATTCATCCTGAATCGGGCCAGACGATCCGCCTGGAACGAAACATCGGTATCTATGCCTGGCATGGCAAACATCACACAGCTCATATTACTTCCCTGAGAGAACGAAATGCATGGTGATTTTTAAAACTAACCCAAATGGAAAATAAAAAGGAATAAGAAAAGAAACCTTCAATCCCACTTTAATCGTGGTTTTAAAGGTTTCTTTTCTTATTTCCTCACAAGGCTGATGACTTGGACGAGGTTGATTGTTCAGGTTCATCGGAGGCTCCAGACAATGTGGAAACAGAGGTCACCTCTGTATTAACATGACGGTCGAGCCAGTCTACGATGTCACTCATCACCTCGTCGCGGTTTGTTTCATGAAGCATCTCATGGCGACCATCAGGATAGAGGCGATACTCTATGTCCTGAAGCTCTAGGCTTCGATACATTTCCACTAGTGACAACACGCCTTTACCGAACAAACCCACTGGATCACGATCCCCGGCAAAAATATAAACTGGCAGTTTGGGATTGATATGTTTCAGCGAGGAAGGCCAATGGATTTCTTGCAATAGCCTGAAAAAATCCAGAAAAAAGCCTGTCGTGCAAATAGCTCCACATAATGGGTCGTGCACGAACTGATCTACTTCCTCAGGATCACGGGACAGCCAGTCGAACGCTGTGCGCACCGGACGAAAGGCACGATTAAAGCCTCCAAAGACCATAGCGTTGAGCAACATACTGCGATGATCCATTCCTTGCAGTTTGGCTTGCAGTAGAGCAACTTGCTCTCCGAGTTTTAGAAGACCACGTCTTCCGTTGGTTCCCGATAAAATAAACCCATGATACGTCTGCCGATCGTCATACATAATTTTCTGGGTTAAAAAGGACCCCATGCTGTGACCCAGCAAAAAACGAGACTGTTCAGGGAATTCCTTAGCCACAATTTCGCCTAGCTCCAGCATGCCATTTGCCATTCGATTAAACGCATCAGCTCCTGGCATACCCAGCTTATCAGGATCACCAGCCGTGCGCCCGTGACCGATATGATCGTTGGCATACACACCGTAACCGCAAGCAGTAAGCTTTTCGGCCAGTCGGATGTACCGATAGGACGTCTCGCACATACCATGCGAAATTTGAACAATCCCCTTAATGGGCAAATTCTGATCGGGCAGCCAGCGGTAGGCAAAAAGCTCTGTTCCATCATTTTCAGCGATGGTGAAGGTGTATTCCCGCATAATTAGACATCACATCCTTTAAGCTTTAAGGAAGATAAGATCTAAGTACGGTCATTCCGTCATTCAGCGTGTAACCGCTCAGGTTAGCGGGCAACAGGAAGCAATCTCCAGCTTTACAGGAAAGAGACTCGGTATTATTGTTCCATGTTATGGTCCCACTGCCTTCACAAATCACGAGAATGGTGAAGCTGTCTTCCGTTGTAGAAAGTGCCCAACTTCCATCTACGATACCCTTTTCCACAACAAAATACTCACAGGCTGCCAGCTGGAGCCATTTTCCAGGCTGTAAGCCGTCCGTTTTCATCGTTGTTGCGCCTGCACCTGCGTAGGAGGTTACATTGAGGGAATCCTCGATATGCAACTCACGAGGCTTGCCATCCAGTCCGGGGCGATTATAGTCATATAAGCGATAGGTAGTATCCGAATTTTGCTGGATTTCAGCAACGACAACGCCTGCACACAGTGCATGTACGGTTCCAGCGGGGATGAAGAATGTATCGCCTGCTTCGACTGGAACCTGGCGCAAACTGCCGAGGATGTCCCCACTTTCAAGAGCTGTACGCAGACTCTCGCGGGTTACACCTTCGGTCAGACCATAAATAATCTTGGCATCCGGCTTGGCATCAAGCACGTACCACATTTCAGTTTTTCCTAATTCTCCGGCTGGAAGTCCTTTGTAATCATCTGTCGGATGCACCTGAACGGATAAGTCATCATTACAATCCAGTAGTTTGATCAAAAGTGGGAATCGTCCGCCTTTTTCCGATACACCCTTGGCCCCGAGCCAATCTTGCCCGTAGGTCTCGCGAATTTCATCCAGTCCTTTGCCTGCCAGCTCACCATTGATGACCGTTGTTGTTCCGTTTGGATGATCGGCAATCATCCATCCTTCCCCGATATGTCCTTCTGGTGGGGTTAGACCAAATTGCTCTAAGGCCCGTCCTCCCCAAACTCTCTCTTTGAACTCAGGTTGAAATTGCAGCGGGTATGGCTTTAGCATAATTTCTCTCCTCCATAATGAGTAAATGAGTGTGATCTAACAGAATAGGGAAATCAATAACGTGCTGATGGGCAATAAACTGGGATGAATAGCGCCCAAACGAGCTAAAAAAATGATATATGTAAGGCGGCTAAAAAAGCCGCTCATAACCTGAGTTTAAAATCCGACATTATTTCTTCTCAACTGCCACTACGTAAGGTGAAGCGGCTCGTTGTAATTGACGATAAATAATGCTTTGACCGCTGGAGACCGGGAGAGCAGAAGCCCATTGAAGAACGGCATTTGCTTCTTCACTTCCTCCAGCATGCCCTGGATAGAGTACGGCAGTCAGAATGCCGCGTGGTCGCAGCAATTGTAAGGCAGCATCCAGTGCGACGAGCGTACTGTGCGTATGCGTGATGACCGTAGGATCGGCGCCTTCGGATGGCAAGTAGCCGAGGTTAAACATGACCGCAGCGACTTTGCCATGCAGCATGTCCGGAACGGCCTCCCGCATTTGCTCATGACCTTGAAGTAGTAGCGATACTTCTGCTAATGAAGGTGAAGCGTTTTCTTCCAGTCGACGACGGGCGCAATGCAGTGCTTCTTGCTGGATGTCAAAGCCATAGACACGGCCCCGTTTGCCAGCAGCTTTTGCCAGAAATAACGTATCTGCTCCTGTACCGACGGTAGCGTCTATAGCAGTATCGCCTGGCTGCACCCGCGTAGCCACCAATTGATGAGCGTAGCTCAGGACGGATAGGAATCCCATTTAAGGTTGCCTCCAGTATTTTCCCTGCCACGTTTCGCGTGACTTCAGTTCATGATCAATGGCATTGAGCACTTCCCATTTTTTGAGCGACCACATGGGTCCCACTAGCAAATCGCGTGGGGCATCTCCGGTTAACCGATGAACAATCATTTCGGGAGGTAAAAACTCCAGCGTATCAACAATCAGCTTCACGTATTCGTCCTTTTCCAGAAAGCGTAGCAATCCCGCTTCATACTGCTTGACCATAGGCGTTTTGCGCATGAGATGCAGCAGGTGGATTTTGATGCCCTGCACATCCATAGCCGCTACTGCACGTCCCGTATCAAGCATCATTTCATGCGTCTCTTGGGGCAGACCATAAATAATGTGGGCGCACACGCGGATATTCCGCTTGCGCAACTTTTCCACCGCCTCCAGATAGCATTGAGTATCATGAGCGCGGTTAATCAGCTCTGAGGTCGATTCATGGACGGTTTGCAGACCCATTTCGACCCACAGGTACGTGCGTTCGTTTAGCTCGGCAAGGTAATCCACTACATCGTCAGGCAGGCAATCAGGACGTGTAGCGATGGACAGACCGACAACGCCGGGCTGCTCCAGTATTACCTCAAAGTATTCTCGCAGTTCCTCAACCGGGGCATACGTATTCGTGTAGGCTTGGAAATAGCCAATATATTTGGCGTTTGGCCATTTTAGATGCTGTCGATCCCGAATCGTATTAAACTGGGTGACCAGATCATCACGACGACGCCCGGCAAAATCACCCGATCCGCGTGCGCTACAAAAGGTGCAGCCCCCTTTAGCGATGGAGCCATCGCGATTCGGACAGGTAAAACCCGCATCTAGCATGACTTTGAACACTTTATTTTGAAATTGCTCACGCATTTCGTAATTCCAAGTGTGGAACCGTTTATCTCCCCACAGGAGAGGAGCAGGCAATAAATCTGTTTTCATGGGTGTACTCCTTTTTTTACGATCACCCTATTGTAACAAAAATTAGTCTTCATTGGGAATCATTTGACCGAACAAGTCAATAAAATGTGCGGATTTCACGGCGTTGCGGATTGAAAAAGGTTACACAATATGTTATATTGTAAGCGGTACCAGACATACAATAAAAGGACTGTTTTCGATCCTGAAGATAAAAGTTATCCGTTGCTAATGATTATTCTTCAGGGAGGCAGCTATGCTGTTTCTATCGCCTGTTTTAGGGTAAGTGCACGTCGGTTCCATCACAAATAACCCGTGAGGTGATCTTTTATGAATGCGCAGGATAAGACGCGTATGGATAAAGTTACTGTTGAGTTAACCTTTGATGAGGCGTTGGCATTGACTGGTGTCCGTTTTGGGCAGGATCGTCAGATTGGAACGACCGCACGTCAAAAAATCAGAGCGGCTTGCCAAAAGACAATTGATTTTTCACCTGCTGATGGGGTAGACTATGAACAATTAAATTAGTTGGACCCCAATCCAAATATATTGAAAAAGGAATTTCATTTCCGTATCTTCAAGCGGGGGTGAAATTCCTTTTTCCTTGATAACAGAGTATATGGAGGAGTAACATGCGTTTACGCGGAAGAAAAGGAATACGGGAAAGTCTGGAAGAACAGCAGGATCTAGTCGTCTTGGAGCCGGCACAGTATAAGGGGAAATGGCAACAGCTTTTTGGTAATGATCGTCCCATTCATGTAGAGTTCGGTATGGGTAAAGGGCAATTTATAAGCCAAATGAGCTTCCGGAATCCAGAGGTTAACTATATTGGCTTTGATATGTATGATGAGCTGGTTCGCCGTGCAACAGAAAAGTCCCGTCTGGCCTGGAGTAATTCAGAGGTTGATACGCCGCCTAATATTAAATTGGCACTGGCAAACATTGAACAGATCGAGAATGTTTTTGAACCAGGAGAAATTGAACGCATTTATCTAAATTTTAGTGATCCTTGGCCTAAAGCCAAGCATGCACGTCGTCGTTTGACGCATCCGCGTTTTTTGGACAAGTACCGTCAGCTTTTGAACAGCAAAGGACAAATTCATTTTAAGACTGATTCGGAGACACTATTTGAGTTTTCTTTGAATTCGTTTGCCGATAGCGGTTTACAAATGACGAATATTTCGTTAAACCTTCATCGTGAGGGGATCAACGAGGAGCATGTCATGACGGAATATGAACAAAAGTTCATGGGCAAGGGTATGAATATTCATCGAGTCGAAGTGCTGATCGGCCAAGATGCTTTGGAAGAGTACGGAAAAACACGCCTTGAAAAGTACGGGAAATAAAAAAAAGATCAAATGGATAAAATAAGACAGGGTGCTTCCTTTTAGGAAAGCACCCTGTTCGGTTCCAGTATATCCAAAATACTCTGTGCGCTCTGAAGAGGATAATATCGCGCTACATTATGGATGTGCTCCTGTCGCTTGCGAACGATTTCTGGAAAATCGTATAGCAGTCGGTTCATCCATTTAACGACAACATCCAGCGAAGTAATCGGTTCTCCGAAGCCTTGAGCCGTAAAGTATTGACAATTTTCCTCCTCCTGTCCAGGGAGAGGTTTGTGAAACAGCATCGGAATCCCTTTAGCCAATCCCTCGGTGCATGTCATTCCGCCGGGTTTGGTGATGAGCAGATTCGATACCTCCATTAATTTGTCGATTTCCCGTGTAAATCCGAAGATATGAATATTTGGATGATTAAACCTGGGATCTAATTGCATTTTACGACGAATTTTATCATTATGCCCCAAACAAAAAATAAATTGAATGTTCTCTCTCCACTGAGTAAGCGAACGATGTATAACTTCGTCATTCATAAGGCCCCAGCCGCCACCCATAACGAGTACGGTCGGGATGGGTTTAAGTCCAAATTGTTCTCTAATTTCATCGTGCCCAGGATGTTCCCAAAAATTTGGATGAACGGGAATACCGGTCACCTGGATTTTCGAGACGGGTACTCCGCGTGCTCGCAGCTTACGCATGACTTCAGGCGTAGATACAAAGTACCGGTCAACCTCGGGACTAATCCATGTTCCATGTGCATCGTAGTCTGTAATAACAGTACAAAGCGGAACATGTAAACCTAAGCGCTTCAAACGTGAAATTACCGCGCTTGGGATGGGATGAGTACATACCACCAAATCGGGACGAAGCTGCCGGAGAATGTTTCGGGTCTGCGTGTAGAACAGACGGTGCAAAGCGAGCGTTGTAAGACGGTTTAATGATTTTTTGTACTGATGACGGTAAACCAATCCGACTAGGCGAGGCTGCGATACGACAGTCTTCTTGTATGCTGTAATAATAAGGGGGGCCATTCTTGGATTCAAAAAACTCCCCAGCTCCAGCACTCTTGTCTGCACATTCGGAGAAAGCTTCCGCAAACTGCTTGAGAGCGCGTAGGCAGCTTGAGTATGTCCGGCACCGAAACCTTCCGATAATAATAACACTCGTTTTTTAGCCACTCTCATTTCACCTGTTCCTGCTGGGATGTTCTCAATCATACCATATCGGCTTTAAGGCCAGAATGCAACCGTTCCTATTGCTGCAGACGTTCCGATGACCGCTCCTGCGAGTACATCCGTTGGGTAGTGAAGACCCAGATAAATCCGAGAAAAACCTACAATTGTCGCTACAGGCAACAGCAGCAGTGTTAGCATCGGTGACTGTAGCATAAAAGGCACGGTAGCTGAAAAAATAGCGGTCGTGTGCCCTGAGGGAAAAGAATGGTCCGACAAGGGGTTACGGAATGTATTTGTACCTGGTAGCGCTAAATACGGGCGAATCCGTGGGTACAGCTTTTTAACGATAGCTACGGGGATGTGACTGACCCCAAGAGCGATGGCTCCCTTCATACCGGAATCTTTCCACGGGTTCGGAGCGAGCCACCAAATAAGGAGTGTGGAGGCTATAGTAAAGGTAGCCCCGCCTAAATGTGTGAGATAATAAAGCCAGAAGTTCAAAAAACGGTTGTGTAAGCGTCCGTTGATCCATTTGAACAACTGCTGCTCCAGATTTACAAGTTTTACGACTAGACGTTGCATTTGGTTTCCTCCGGTTGCCGGTTCAGGTCAGTCGGCAAATATTTTGAGTCATTTTGACATAATCAGACCATAAGTAATTATTCTCTTGCTCTCATCATATTTTTAAACGCTGTTCATTTCAAGAATCACTAAATATTCATAACTTACTTGGTTCAATTCTACACAAAAATGTTAATGGAATATAAGCTGTATTGTATAACTTTCTTTGCGTTCATCCGTCTAATAAGATAGAGTGTTTAGAAGTGGTTGCTAATTGGCCCACAAAAAGGAGGGACCAAAGAAATAAAAAGTTAGCAAATGGATGAAAATAAGACCTAAACGTCATGAATGAGAAGTCCAGCGCTGCATTCCCGGTTTAAACGGGAGTTTGTTGTGTTTTTTTGCTGCTGAGACCGGTTTAAGGGCTTTGACAAAAGATTGAAAACCAACGAAAATCGTAATGGCATTCCTGTGTCAGCCAAAAGGGGGCTGCGCACAGCCAATGAAGAAAGCAAGGGTCGGGTCAAAAACTACAGAAAAGGCGCGAAAAGCGCCGCAACTTGCGCTACACAGATAGAAAACAAACAAACGCAAGATTTTAAGGGGTATAAAAAGGGGGTAACAAGAGATCATGTTAGACGCTATTTTTGTGACGCTCCAGGTCATACTGGCGGTGATCGCAGTCTATCAGTTTGCATTCTCCTTGTTCGGATTGGTTCGGAAGAAAAGGAAAGAGCACGCGGCTCCAGAAAAGTCATTTGCCATTTTAGTCGCTGCCCACAATGAAGAACAGGTTGTCGGAGCGTTGATGGAAAATTTGAAGCAACTTGATTATCCGAAGGAACTTTACGATGTGTTCGTAATCTGTGATAACTGTACAGATAAGACTGCGGACATCGTTCGCGCTCACGGCATGAATGCTTGTGAACGTACGAATCCGAATCTGCGTGGTAAAGGCTACGCTATTGAGTGGATGCTCAAGGAATTATGGGCTATGCCACGCCAATATGATGCCATTGTCATGTTTGATGCTGACAATTTGGCGCATACCAATTTTTTGAGTGAAATGAACAATGATCTGTGTACAGGTGCCCGTGTTATCCAGGGGTACATTGATACTAAGAATCCTGAGGATTCTTGGATTACAGCGGCATACGGGGTATCTTATTGGTACATCAACCGTTTGTGGCAGCTGTCACGTCACAATCTGAACATGGCTAATTTCCTCGGTGGTACAGGCATGTGCTTTGAAACAAATCTGCTTAAGGAAATGGGCTGGGGTGCGACAAGTCTCGTAGAGGATTTGGAATTCACCATGCGCTGCACGCAGTGCAACGTATATCCAAGATTTAATTACGATGCCAAGGTATATGATGAAAAGCCGTTGACGTTCAAAGCCTCGTCCAGACAGCGTCTGCGCTGGATGCAAGGTCATTTCACGGTCGCTCGTCGTTATTTCTTCCCGTTGCTGTGGCAAAGTATCAAGCATAGAAGCCTGATTAAATTCGATATGGCTCTTTATGGTCTGAACGTGTATATCGTACTGCTCACCTTCTTGATGACAGTAGCTATGTGGATAGATATCGCCTTCTTTGGTGGACCTAATATCGAGAACATCTATGTACAGTTACCAGCTTGGACCGGTGTTATAGCTATTGGTTTGAATGTTGCTACTTTTGTGCTCGCAATGATTTTGGAAAAGGTCACATTCAAAAAAGTATATCTGTACTTATTGCTGTTCCCGGTCTATGCGATATCGTGGTATCCAATTACGGTCTATGCGTTCTTCACACAAAACAACAAGCAATGGAGCCATACCCAGCATACGCGTGTCGTTCGCCTAGAAGAGGTTCAGAGCAAGCAAGGGTAATTAGACGGTGGAATAGGACTAGAGATCGGTGTCATCAATTTTTATTAAAGTGTTGACACCTCGATTGCACCGTGATAAGATATTTGAGTATGTTAATTGAAAAGTATGGATTAACAAGTAGAAGGTCCGACTTCTCACCTGTCCGGTATTGCCGGCTGGTCATGATCCAATGATTTGTGAATTGAACTTTCATGATGAATTGAGTATCAGACAGGGATGTCGGCTGTGTAGTCGTCATCCCTTTTTTGTGCTTAAACACAATACAACAATAACAGGTTCTGGAGGTGGAGGGTTATTAGTAAGGAACATATGATCAATGATGAGATTCGAGTGAGAGAAGTACGTCTAGTTGGTGCGAACGGTGAACAAATCGGGATTAAACCGACGCGTGAAGCTTTGCAAATGGCGATTGACGCAAACTTGGATCTCGTGAACGTGGCGCCTCAAGCGAAGCCGCCCGTGTGTCGGATTATGGATTACGGAAAATTCCGCTATGAGCAACAGAAGAAAGAAAAGGAAGCCCGTAAAAACCAGAAGATCGTTGACATCAAAGAGGTATGGTTCCGTTCCAACATCGAGGAACATGACTACCAAACCAAGTTTCGCAATGTGGTGAAGTTCCTGAATGAAGGGGACAAGGTGAAATGCTCCGTTCGTTTCCGCGGTCGTGAAATTACTCATGCTAACGTGGGTCAAAAAATTCTCGAACGTGTGAAATTGGAAGTTGCTGATCTTTGTACCGTGGAGCGCCAACCCAAGCTCGAAGGACGCAGCATGATTATGATATTGGCTCCAAAGAGTCAATGACAAATTAAGGAGGAAGTTCAATGCCTAAAATGAAAACACATAGCAGCCTTAAAGGCCGCTTCAAAATTACCGGTACTGGTAAAGTAATGCGTTACAAAGCTTACAAAAACCACTTGCTTTCCCACAAATCCAAACGTGCAAAACGCGTTCTGGGTACTAACCCTGAGATGGCACCTGGGGACGTTAAGCGTCTGAAACAAGGTCTTGCTAACCTGAAATAGCACAGCACGGCAATGAAGGAAGTATAAACATTATTTGGGAGGTCATTTGATATGGCAAGAGTAAAGGGCGGATTCGTCGTTCGTCGTCGTCATAAAAAAGTATTGAAGCTTGCTAAAGGTTATTTTGGTTCCAAACACCGCATTTTTAAAACAGCTAACGAGCAGGTAATGAAATCGCTTGTTTACGCATACCGTGACCGTCGTCAGACGAAACGTAACTTCCGCAGACTGTGGATCGTGCGTATCAACGCAGCAGCTCGTTTGAACGGTTTGTCTTACAGCAAATTGATGCACGGCCTGAAATTGGCTGGTGTGGACATTAACCGCAAAATCTTGGCTGATCTTGCAGTCAATGATATTAATGCATTCAACTCTTTGGCAACTGTTGCTAAAGGCAAAATCAACGCTTAATTATTCATAATGAAGGCGTGGAAACCACGAAAGTGGTAAAGAGGTATCCCAAGCAGTACGCTGTGTAGGGATGCCTTTTTTTGTACATACTCAATGGTACGGAAAAGACTTTGTTTTCTCCAAAATACGAATAAATATGACGTAGGATGGAAGAATGTATGTTTTTTTTAAGATTGTAGCGCTTACATTGTTGAGGTTTTAAAAAAAATTGACCCAAGGTTATTAATTGTCTAGATTTTAGCCGATCATAATTGTATAATCTCTAAAGTAAGTCTTCTGTACGATCTGTCTCGTCAGTAAATGACATGCATGAGCATGTACATGTTCAACGAAAAGAGACAGTCCAGGGATCTAACACTAAGGGGGAACAGTATCAGCATGAAGAAAATGTTCAGTATGTCTTTGGTTATGCTGCTGGCGATCTCGGTCATTCTCGCAGGCTGCGGTAACAAAAATCAAGGTGCGTCCAACGCAAATGGTGGAGACACAGGTGGTTCTGCCAAAACATCGAATGTCCAAATCGGCATGGTTACAGATGTGGGTGGAGTAAACGACAAATCGTTTAACCAATCTGCTTGGGAGGCACTACAAGCCACTGAGAAAGAATCAGGCGTTAAAGTTAAATACCTGCAAAGTAAATCCGATCAAGATTATATTCCTAACCTGAACCAATTTGTTAAGGGTGATTTTAACCTGACTTGGGGAATCGGTTTTAATCTGGCGAATGCGATTGGACAAGTAGCGAAAGACAACCCGAGCAAGAATTTGGCGATCATTGACAGTGTCGTGGATGCGCCTAACGTAAAATCGGTTGTTTTTGCTGAAAATGAAGGTTCCTTCTTGGTGGGGGTTGTAGCTGGAAAGCTTACTAAAACAAACAAAATTGGTTTTGTGGGTGGACAAGATAGCCCGTTGATCAAACGTTTTGAAAAAGGATTCGAAGCAGGAATTAAAGCTGTAAATCCAAATGCAAAATTGGAAGTTAACTACACAGGTGCATTTGATAAGCCGGATCTGGGTAAAGCAGCGGCTGCGACGATCTATAACAGCGGTGCAGATATTATTTTCCATGCAGCTGGCGGATCTGGTACAGGTGTATTTAACGAAGCACTCGCACGTAAGCAACAAGGTCAGCAAGTATGGGTTATTGGTGTGGATAAAGACCAATCGCTTGAATTTGGTGACGACGTAACATTGACTTCGATGGTAAAACGTGTAGATGAAGCTGTAAAACGCGTATCTAAAGAAGTAATTGACGGTAAATTTAAGGGCGGTGTCGAAACACTGGCTCTGAAGGATAATGGCATTGGTTTGGCAGACACTTCAACGAAAAACGTACCTAAAGACGTGCTTGATCTTGTAGAACAATACAAGCAAAAAATTATTAAGGGCGAAATTACAGTTCCTTCGAAATAAGTTTTGGATTGAAGAATATAGAGGTGGCGACAAGGCTGGTTCATAAGACTAGCCTTGTTCTTACGTCTGGAGTTATATGGATTATAACGGGCAAAATCAGCTCATTGGAGCACATACTATAAAGTGTATAAGGGTGATCTCATGGATGCAGCGACCCCCGTCGTTGAGTTAAAGCAAATTACAAAACGATTCCCCGGCATCGTTGCCAACGACTCCATCAGCATCAAGCTGCATAAGGGAGAAATTCATGCCCTTTTGGGTGAGAATGGCGCGGGTAAATCTACGCTTATGAATATTCTTTTCGGACTGTATCAGCCGGATGAAGGGACCATTGAAATCGGAGGTAAACCTGTACAGATTGATAGTCCAAATAAGGCGATTGATCTGGGGATTGGCATGGTGCATCAGCATTTTAAACTCGTACAGCCGTTTACCGTTACCGAAAATATTGTCCTGGGCTCGGAGCCACGTAAGGGTCTGAAAATCAATTATAAAAAGGCTGCCGCAGAAGTACAGCGGTTGTCTGAGCAGTACGGCCTTCAGGTGAATCCGAATGCCAAAATTGAGGATATATCTGTGGGTATGCAGCAACGTGTAGAAATTATTAAAACGCTTTATCGCGGTGCAGATATTCTGATTTTCGATGAGCCTACAGCTGTACTGACACCACAGGAGATCACTGAGTTGCTGGACATTATGAAACGTTTGGTGGCTGAAGGCAAATCAATTATTCTTATTACTCATAAACTTAAAGAAATCATGCAAATTGCGGATACCGTTACGATCATTCGCCGAGGTCAGGTTATTGATACGGTCAAGACGTCTGAAACAACACCAAATGAGCTGGCTGAGAAAATGGTGGGCCGTCGTGTGTCCTTTAAAGTGGACAAGCAGCTTGCGCAACCAGGACAAACGGTATTGGAAATGAACAATGTAATTTCTAAAAACAAGGATGGTATTCATGTTCTAAATGAGTTGAACCTGCAGGTCAAGGCGGGCGAGATTTTGGGGATTGCCGGAGTAGATGGTAATGGACAGAGTGAGCTGATCGAAGCTTTGACAGGCTTACGCAAGGTGGATGGCGGGAGCATTCGTTTGCTCGGACAAGAGGTGGCCAATCAGTCACCACGCAAAATTTCAGAGGCAGGCGTTTCACATATACCAGAGGACCGTCATAAGCATGGGTTGGTGCTCGATTTTTCTATGAGTGAAAATATGGTGCTGGAGACGTATTACCAGGCGCCTTACAGTAAAAATGGTTTCTTGAACAAAGATGCTATAGAGAAACAGGCTAAAAGTCTCATCGAAAAGTTTGATGTTAGAACACCGGATATTCACACGAAGGCAAGAGCATTATCTGGTGGGAACCAGCAGAAGGCTATCATTGCGCGTGAAATTGATAAAAATCCGGACCTTCTCATTGCAGCACAGCCTACACGCGGTTTGGATGTTGGAGCTATTGAATTTGTCCAGAAACAACTGATTGCGCAGAGGGACCAAGGTAAAGCTGTGTTGCTCATATCTTTTGAACTGGACGAGATTATGAATGTATCCGACCGAATTGCTGTCATCTATGAGGGCAAGATTGTCGGGGAAGTGCTGCCAGAAGAAACGAATGACCAGGAACTGGGACTGATGATGGCAGGAAGTGCAGTGAAGAAAGGAGTAGAGAATGGCTAATCTATTGAAAATATTCACAAAAGACTCCTTTGTACTGGCGCTGGTCTCTATTATTTTGGGTCTCCTTCTGGGTGCTATCGTGATGCTGATTGGCGGGTATGACCCTATTGTGGCCTATTCTGCTTTGTTTAGCCGTGTATACGGAGATTCTTATAACTTTGGAGAGGCTATCCGCGAGATGACTCCGCTGATTTTGACGGGGTTGGCATTTGCTTTTGCGGCCCGCGCCGGATTGTTTAATATTGGTGGCGAAGGTCAGTTTCTGGTAGGTATGACAGCTGCTTCGATTGTGGGCATTAAACTCCACGGACTGCCAGCTATCATTCATGCACCGCTAGCTGTGATTGCAGGCGCAGTTTTCGGAGGCCTGTGGGCTGCGATTGCTGGCTATTTGAAGGCCAAACGAGGCGTGAATGAAGTTATTACATGTATTATGATGAACTGGATCGGCCTGTATTTGGCTAATTTGGTGATCAATCAGTTCGCACTTATGGAAGGTGAGAATCGTTCTGTGGATATTCAGCCTTCTGCTTCAATTTCCATCGAATGGCTGTCCCAGATGATGGGGAATGCTCGGGTACATTGGGGTACGGTTATTGCTGTGCTGGCAGCAGTCTTTTTCTACATTTTCATGTGGAAAACAAAGCAGGGCTATGAGCTACGGGCTGTCGGATTTAATCAGGATGCATCCCGTTATGCAGGTATGAATGTAAATCGTAATATTATAAAAGCGATGTTCATTAGTGGAGTTTTTGCCGGATTGGCAGGGGCCTTTGAAGTGCTGGGAGTATTCCATTATCAATCTGTCATGGCAGGATCACCGGGAACGGGTTTTGACGGTATCGCTGTAGCTCTGATTGGGATGAATAACCCATTTGGTGTGCTGCTTGGTTCTGTTTTGTTCGGAACGCTTACGTATGGTTCTGCGGGGATGAGCTTTAGCGCAGATGTACCGCCCGAAATTATCCGGGTTGTCATCGGCTCGATTATTTTCTTCATTGCGGCCCAAGGTATTGTACGTTGGGTTGTGAAGCCGCTCTACTCCAAGCGGAAGAAAGAGAAGGTGTTGTAAAATGAGTTGGTTAACACTTGGTGAATTAATCCATACAACGCTCGTTTTTGCGACGGCGATTATTTTTGCGTCTCTCGGCGGAGTTTTTTCAGAAAAATCCGGTGTGACGAACCTCGGGTTGGAAGGACTTATGGTATTTGGAGCGTTTGCAGCGGGTGTTGGCGGATTTTATGCCGAGCAAGCTGGACTAGGAGGCACCTCTGCGGCTTGGGTAGGTGTGCTGTCAGCTGCGGTGTTCGGTATTCTGGTTTCGCTAATTCATGCTGTAGCCTCTATTACCTTTAAAGCTGATCAGGTAATAAGTGGTATAGTTATTAATTTTCTGGCAGCAGGTAGTACGCTGTATATGGTCAAGCTTTTATTTGAGGGTGATGGTGACACCGGTCGGATTCAGGGTTTCAACGAAATATCCATCCCTTACCTTGTGGATATCCCGATTGCAGGAAAAGCCTTTTTCCAAGCTTACCCAACGACATATCTAGCCATTCTATTGGTTGTTATTGGATATTTAACCTTGTATAAAACACCGTTTGGCTTGCGTTTGCGTTCCGTTGGGGAGCATCCAGGAGCGGCCGATACCGTGGGAATTAAAGTAAATCGTCTTCGTTATATTGGTGTGATGATTAGTGGGGCGTTGGCTGGGATTGGTGGAGCTACAATCACTCTGACTACAACCAACATGTTCTCACACAATACAGTTTCGGGGCAGGGATATATTGCTATTGCCGCTATGATTTTCGGTAAATGGAATCCGCTCGGTGCTTTTGGCGCAGCAGTGTTTTTTGGTTTTTCACAAGCCATTCGCAACTATGTGCAGCTGTTCGCATGGTCACAAAGTATTCCCCAGGAAATTATTTTTATGTTGCCGTATCTCCTGACGATTATTGTACTGGTAGCGGCTGTCGGACGTTCACGCGCTCCGGCCGCTTTGGGTCAACTTTATGATCCAAGCAAGCGTTAAACTTATAAACAACTGATGCTGTATGTTTTGCAAAATGTACATGGGTGTATAAAAAAATCTGGTATCTGCATATGCAGGTATCAGATTTTTTTATATTGTGCAGGCATTTAAACATACGCTACTGGCATGAATGGAATAGACTGTGCTATGCAGATTGGACGGGACGCTCGGCCCCTGTCAGCTCCGGTCTATTTTGTGGTGGTGATGAGCTATCAAGGAGCCGTTCAATCTGTCCATCCGTTGAGAAAGAAGGAGGAAATACGATGAAACAGGCAGTAACCAGAAAGCAGGTGGAGAAGCTTGTCGGCAAAGTCATCTTTGCTACTCGCAAGGATGGTTCCCAGGTCAGCGGCAAGCTGATTCGCATTTCGGGTAACCGACTGGTTCTTCAACCAAACCGCAAGAAAAAAGTGAACACGAAGGCAATTATTCCTCTGGTGCTGTTTGACTTGCTTGCCATCGGCACAGCTCCATACATTGGTGCCTATGGTGGGGGATATGGTGGCTACGGTCCGGGCTATGGAGGACCAGGATATGGTCCGCAACCAGGCCCGTATACAGACGGGGGATACCCCGGGGTAGGATATCCGTATTACCCTAATTTATTTTAGTCATACAAAATCCTGAGCCCGAAAAAGATACTTTTTACAGTAACTTTTCGAGTTCGTGGCATCGGCTCAAAGCTACGTATCGCAGCATTTGATATTGATGACGCAGATAAAAGTGGATCCCCCTGATATTGTCTTCATCCACCATCACTTTAGCCCGCTTGCAGCGACGCAGTCGTCCGTAGTGTTCGGCATGCTCAAGCAGTTTTTTTCCGTATCGCATACCTTGATGAGCCGAAGAGATTGCGATCAAATCAATGTATAATAGTTCGCCATGCAGCATAACATGAATGAAGCCAACAACCTGTGCATTATCCGGTCTGCAAGCTACAAAAGTGATGCCCCGGTTTAAGCGCCGGGGTAATTCTTTGCGTATTTGTTCCATTTCCTGGGCACTTAAATGTGATAGGGGGACAAGCTCTTGCTCGATTAGACGAAAGATGATGTTGTCATCTTGAGAGCTGCGTTTTCGAATCATAAACGGGCCTCCTTTTCTACCCTTTTAACAAGATAAGACGTGGCTTTGGAGGAGTGTACTGTCTCACCGTGTGGTCTTTTTTATAATATGCGGGTACCTCTTACAAGCGTGCGACTCGGAGGTGCTTCAGAAAAGAAACATAAATTTTTATGAAATATGGGTATTGACTATCCCAGATGGGAGACATATAATGTGTCTAAACATTTGAAAGAATGACATGAACTCAACGGCAATGAAGAGGACGAAGTGATTAGGGCTCTTTTGTTCAGAGAGTGAGGCATTAGCTGCAAGCTTCACCAAAATCCCTTTTTAACGAGCTCACCTTGGAGCTGTTTTCCTGAAAAGTATTTGGGCCCGATGGTATTAACGGCGTACTAAATCACCTATTAGGGAAAATCGTACGGTCTACGTTACAGACGCCAGATATGGAGATCCTTTGTGATTTCTGTACCTGCCAAGGTTCGATATTGCGAAATATCGGGCAAACACGGGTGGTACCACGGAAGCTACAGCCTTTCGTCCCTCAGTAACAGCAAGTCTGTTCTAGGGATGAAAGGTTTTTTTGTTTTTACAAATGTCAGATGTATGTAAATTTTGTAAAGGAGGATGACCAATGAGTGCACAAATTCCTGAAGTTAGGTCAACCAATGAATTACGTGAAAAGTGGATGAAGCCTGAAGTGATTACAGGTTCGGAAATTTTACTCCGTAGCCTGTTGCTGGAGGGAGTAGATTGTGTCTTCGGATATCCTGGTGGTGCAGTGTTATATATCTATGATGCCATGTATGGCTTTAAGGATTTCAAGCATGTCCTCACTCGTCACGAACAAGGAGCTATTCATGCGGCAGATGGTTATGCACGGGCGAGCGGTAAAGTGGGCGTCTGTATTGCGACTTCCGGACCTGGAGCGACAAACCTGGTAACTGGTATTGCGACGGCTTTTATGGATTCGGTGCCGTTGGTGGTCATCACGGGTAACGTTGTATCTTCCCTGATCGGTACGGATGCTTTCCAGGAAGCCGATATTACGGGAATTACAATGCCGATTACGAAACATAGCTATCTGGTAAGAGATGTAGAGGATCTACCGCGAATCATCCATGAGGCATTTCATATTGCCAACACAGGGCGCAAGGGACCGGTACTGATTGATATTCCGAAGGATATTTCTGCAGCCCAGACGTTGTTTGTCCCACAAACGGAACCTGTGACCATGCGGGGTTATAACCCGAAAGTGTTGCCCAACAAAATTCAACTAGACAAGCTAACTCAAGCTATTTCCGAAGCAGAACGTCCATTCATTCTGGCAGGTGGAGGAGTTGTATACTCCGGTGGACATGAAGCACTTTACGAGTTTGTTCGTAAAACGGAAATTCCTATCACGACAACATTGCTCGGATTGGGTGGTTTCCCAAGTGGACATGAACTGTGGACGGGGATGCCGGGGATGCATGGAACATACACCTCCAATCAGGCGATTCAACAGTCAGATCTGTTGATCTGTATCGGAGCCCGCTTCGATGATCGGGTAACAGGCAAGTTGGATGGGTTTGCTCCTCAAGCTAAAATCGTCCACATTGATATCGATCCTGCTGAAATTGGAAAAAATGTTGCAGCGGATATTCCTATCGTGGGTGACGTGAAGGCAGTGCTGGAATTGCTGAATCAGGATGTGAAACGTGCGGACCTGGCAGATGCATGGAGAGCGCAAATTCAGCATTGGAAGAATGAGAAACCTTATTCTTATAAGGATTCTGAAACGGTGCTTAAACCACAATGGGTTGTTGAGTTGTTGGATGAAACGACCAAGGGTGGTGCAATCGTAACGACAGACGTGGGACAGCATCAAATGTGGGCAGCGCAGTATTACAAATTCAATCAGCCACGCTCATGGGTCACCTCTGGTGGACTCGGTACGATGGGATTTGGTTTCCCTTCTGCAATCGGTGCTCAAATGGCCAATCCCGACAGATTGGTAATATCGATTAACGGGGACGGCGGTATGCAGATGTGTTCGCAGGAATTAGCCATCTGTGCAATCAATAACATTCCGGTTAAAATCGTAATTATCAACAACCAGGTGCTTGGAATGGTTCGCCAATGGCAGGAATTGATCTATAACAATCGGTATAGCCACATTGACTTGGCGGGAAGTCCGGATTTTGTGAAACTTGCCGAAGCATACGGTGTCAAAGGGCTGCGTGCTACGAATAAGGAAGAGGCACGTCGGGCTTGGCAGGAGGCGCTTGATACACCCGGACCGGTCGTTGTCGAGTTTGTAGTCAGCAAGGAAGAGAACGTATATCCAATGGTGACGCAAGGTTCGACAATTGATCAAATGCTGATGGGGGACGAGTAAAATGACAACAAAAAATACCATTGCTGTACTGGTAAATGATCAACCCGGCGTTTTGCAACGTGTGTCCGGCCTGTTCGGTCGCCGCGGCTTTAACATTGAGAGCATAACTGTGGGACAATCGGAAGAAGTTGGATTATCCCGTATGGTCATTGTGACTGTAGGGGATGAGAACAACCTAGAGCAGATTGAAAAGCAGCTTTACAAGCTGGTTGATGTGATCAAGGTCATCGATCTCAGTTCCAAACCAATGGTAGCCCGGGAATTGGCGATGATAAAGGTAAAGGCAGAACCGCCTCAACGGCCAGAGATTATGGGCGTGGTAGAAACATTCAGAGCAGCTGTAATTGATGTTGGAACGACGAGTTTGATTGTACAGGTCATTGGCGATACAGAAAAAATTGATGCCATGATCGAGTTGTTGAAGCCTTACGGTATTCGGGAGTTGACTCGAACCGGGGTTACAGCTATGATACGTGGCAATGCTTAATATGGAGCTTTAACGAATTACCGCTTATAGCGCATTACATCAATAAAGAACCGCCCGCATAAGAGCGGGGACTCGAAGAGATTTTTAGATGCTAATCACGAGGGAAAGTCTCTTGGAGTACCCGCTCATTATGAAGGGTCCAATTAAAAGGAGGAAATTAACCATGGCAGTTACAACGTACTACGAAAAAGATGCAGAACTCAGCGTATTGAAAGGAAAGACAGTGGCCGTTATTGGTTACGGTAGCCAAGGGCATGCTCAAGCACAAAACTTGCGTGACAGTGGTGTGAATGTTGTTATTGGTTTGCGTGAAGGCAAATCGGCTGATGTCGCAAGAAACGACGGTTTTGAAGTTCTGAACGTAGCTGATGCAACAAGCCGTGCAGATGTGGTTCAAATTTTGTTACCTGATGAAACTCAAGCTTCTGTGTACAAAAATGAAATTGAACCTAACCTGAAAAAAGGCGCAGCTCTTTTGTTCTCCCATGGTTTTAACGTTCATTTTGGACAAATCGTAGCTCCTAAAGATAGCGATGTATTGCTGGTTGCTCCAAAATCCCCAGGACATATGGTACGTCGTACCTATGTAGAAGGGTTTGGGGTACCGGGGTTGATCGCAATTGAGCAGGACGCAACGGGTCAAGCCAAAGAAATCGGTCTTGCTTACGCAAAAGGCATTGGCTGTACACGTGCGGGCGTAATTGAAACCTCCTTCCGTGAAGAAACGGAGACGGATCTGTTCGGTGAGCAGGCGGTATTGTGTGGCGGCGTGAGCGCACTTGTAAAAGCGGGCTTTGAAACATTGACTGAAGCAGGTTATGCTCCTGAGATGGCATACTTTGAATGTTTGCATGAGCTTAAGCTGATCGTTGACTTGATGTATGAAGGTGGATTGGCAACGATGCGTGATTCCATCAGTAATACAGCGGAATATGGCGATTATGTAACTGGACCACGTGTGGTAACGGAAGATACGAAGAAAGCCATGAAGGATGTATTGACTGACATTCAACAAGGTAAATTTGCTCGTGACTTCATCCTTGAAAATCAATCTGGACGTGCATTCCTGACGGCTACTCGTCGTAATGAAGCTAACCATCCGATTGAAGTGGTGGGCGGACAATTGCGTGAAATGATGCATTGGATCAAAAAGTAATAATCTTTTGTACTATGAATTCGACTACATGCATTATTTATAAATATTAATTACAATGCGGCCCTGCTTATTGCGTGAGCCGCATTGTAATTTAAGGGTCCTAATCCTGAGGAGGTGCGTTAGGTTGCGCAAAATATATATATTTGACACAACGTTGAGAGACGGAGAACAGTCACCTGGCGTGAACTTGAATACTCGTGAAAAAGTGGAGATCGCTCATCAGTTGGAGAAGCTGGGAATTGATCGTATGGAGGCTGGGTTCCCGGCTGCTTCTCCGGGTGATCTGGCAGCTGTTAATGCAGTAGCAAAAGCTGTAAAAAATTCGACGGTGATTGGTCTTTCGCGTGCAAGGGAACAGGATATTGATGCAGTTCGCGAGGCACTCAAGGGAGCTCAGGACCCGTGTATCCATATTTTTTTGGCAACCTCTCCTATTCACCGTCAACATAAGCTGCGGATGGAGAAGGCACAGGTTTTGGAAACTGCTCGTGCTGCCATACGCTATGGGTTGAAATATTTGCCTAAAGTGGAGTTTTCCTTGGAAGATGCAGGCCGTACAGAGCTTGAATTTGTGGTTGAAATGGTCACCATGGCTGTACAAGAAGGGGCTTCTGTCGTCAATATTCCAGATACGGTAGGTTACTTGACACCCTATGAGTATGGAAATATATTCAAACATATTAAGGAAAATGTAATCGATGTGGAGAAGATTCAATTGAGTGCACATTGCCACAATGACCTGGGAATGGCTACTGCTAATACACTTGCTGCCATCCTGAACGGCGCGGATCAGATCGAGGGAACCATTAACGGTATCGGTGAACGTGCTGGAAACACGGCCATTGAGGAAATCGCCATGGCACTGGAGACGAGACAGGAATTTTTCCAGGCCAAAACGTCTCTTCAATTGTCTGAAATTGCGCGCACGAGCCGTTTGGTTAGCCGTTTGACGGGGATGGTAGTGCCGGGCAACAAGGCAATTGTTGGAGCCAACGCTTTTGCGCACGAATCAGGTATTCATCAAGACGGCATGCTGAAAGAGAAAACGACTTATGAAATCATGACACCAGAAAGTATCGGTCTAAAAGAAAGCAAGCTGGTACTTGGTAAGCACTCAGGTCGTCATGCTTTCCGTGAGCGTTTGATCGAGTTGGGCTACGAATTGAACGAAGAAGATCTGAATCGCGCTTTTGGGCAGTTCAAGGATTTGGCTGATAAGAAAAAGGAAGTTTCGGACGATGATATTTTGGCATTGCTGGAAGAAAAATTGGCCGATGCACCTGAAGTCTTCAAGCTGGAAACGATTTTTGTTACCTATGGAAACAAAGCTACGCCTTCCGCACAAGTGCGTCTGGTTAACGATGAAGATCAGGTTATTGAGACAGAAGCTGAAGGAAATGGTTCAGTCGATGCGATCTATAATGCGATTGATCAAGCCAGCGGTGAGAGCGTTGTACTTTCAGATTACTCCATCAAGTCTGTTACCCATGGTAAGGACGCTCTGGGTGAAGTCCATGTAGTGCTGACGCAAAACGAACTGTCTGTACAGGGACGCGGGGTAAGCACCGATATTCTGGAAGCAAGTGCTCGGGCTTACGTGGATGCGCTGAATGGTTTAATCGACAAGCGTAAAAACTACAGTAATCGCGTAGATTATAAATCTTAGTTTTTATGCAGACTTAAGAGTTGGGTTTACAGGGTCGGGTTTTTCCGGTCCTGTTTTCTTTTTTTCTGATGAAAAAACCAGCTTATAGGCTGTGCCTATTGAATTGATAGATTCTATATCTTGGTCAAAGCCCTGCCATATATGTTACAAAGAAGGTATGAAAAATACGGTTGTATGGCTGTATAACAAGAGGAGTGTACGTGATGGCAGACGTTAAAAAGATTGCGGTAATAGCGGGAGATGGAATTGGACCTGAAGTGGTCGCAGAGGCAGAGAAAATTTTGAAACGTACGGAAGAAGTGTTCGGCCTTTCATTTGAAACGGAGCATGCGCTGTTCGGCGGGATTGCCATTGATAAGAAGGGCACACCATTACCGGAAGAAACACTGGCAGTATGTCAGTCTGCAGATGCTGTTCTGCTGGGTGCGGTAGGAGGGCCACAATGGGATAACAATCCAAAGGAACTTCGTCCTGAAACCGGGCTGCTGGGCATTCGCAAAGAGCTTGGTCTGTTTTCGAATCTTCGTCCTGCCGTCGTCTTTGACTGTCTCAAGGACGCGTCTACATTGAAACCGGAAGTGTTGGAAGGAACGGACCTGATCGTGGTGCGCGAACTGACGGGCGGCATTTATTTCGGCGAGAAGTTCAGACGAGAAAGTCCTCAGGGTGAGGAAGCAGTTGATACTTGCGCATATAATGTAACAGAAGTAGAGCGTATCGTGCGCCAATCTTTCGAAATTGCACAAAAACGTCGCAAAAAACTTGCATCGGTGGATAAGGCTAATGTACTGGAAACTTCCCGTTTATGGCGTGAAGTAGTGAACCGGGTTGCTGTAGACTACCCGGATGTCGAGCTGGAGCATGTATTGGTTGATAACTGCGCCATGCAATTGCTGCGTCGTCCATCTAGCTTTGACGTCATCGTGACGGAAAATATGTTTGGTGACATTCTCAGTGACGAAGCGGCTATGCTGACTGGATCCATCGGCATGCTCTCCTCCGCATCACTGGGAGAAGGCAGCTTCGGCCTATACGAGCCGGTACATGGCTCGGCGCCTGACATTGCAGGTCAAGGCCTGGCGAATCCCATTGCAACGATTTTGTCCGTTGCTTTGATGTTCCGTCTTACCTTCGGGTACGAGAAAGCAGCAGATGCCATTGAGAAAGCCGTAGCTGAGGTACTGGATGCAGGGCACCGTACGGCGGATATTGCGGTGGATAAATCTCAAGCAATCTCGACAACTCAAATGGGTGATCTGATCGCTGCAGCTATTCGCTAAAAGCTCCGTAAATGCACCCGTTCTGAAAAAAAGCTTCCTATTATATAGTAAGGTTATACAGTCTAGCTTTTTGGCAAATGTTTAGCACAGTAGCTCCTGAGCAATCAGGAGCTATTTGTATATTCAAAGGTTCAAAATGTGAATAAAATGTGAATTTTTAAGCTAGTTTAAAATAATTATAAAAAAGTAATGGTTACAATATT